>ERZ809472.156-NODE-156-length-18244-cov-12.985541_pt1 | contig 18244 bp, 15 predicted proteins | sample MGYA00521274_ERZ809472 | MGnify/ENA primary metagenome ERZ809472 (study PRJEB31581, sample SAMEA3312791) | metagenome | study: EMG produced TPA metagenomics assembly of the PRJEB8939 data set (Metagenomic analyses of Rumen microbiomes reveals... | reverse complement strand
TGCTCGACGACATAGACAGAATCCCAGAGATTGATGAGCACATCATCATTACGAACCATAAGTTTGCGGGTATCTTTGAAGAGTGGGCAGGGAAACTGCACTATAGCAAGCCTGTCAGCATTGTGGATGACGGAACAGAAACCAATGATACCCGATTGGGCGCTGTCTGCGATCTGCTGTTTGCCATGAAGAAACTGGATATCAACGATGACTTGCTGGTGGTCGCAGCAGATAATCTGCTGTTCTTCTCGTTCCAGGAGTTTGTTGATTTCGCACGTGCCAAGAACACGTCGTGCATCATGTGTCATGAACAGCCGTCGATGGAGAAACTACAGCGTACGGGCGTGGTGGAACTCGATGAGAACAATCGTGTGTTGGGAATGGAGGAAAAGCCTTTGGAGCCGAAGAGCCACTGGGCGGTGCCGCCGTTCTATATCTATCTGAAAATGGATCTCGATTTGGTGCGCCGCTCCATTGAGAACGGCTGCGGCAAGGATGCACCTGGGAATCTTGCTCACTATATGGTGGAGCATACTACGATGCACGCCTGGCCGATGAGCGCAGGACGATTTGATATTGGCAGCCTTGACACGTATTACGAGGCTGTGGAAAAGTATGGGAATAAAAGTTGAAGTCAGTATATATAATGATTATTTAATATGGAGAAAATCAGTTTAGATAACAAGACTTTATTGGTGACAGGTGCGGCTGGCTTTATCGGTTCAAACCTGGTGATGAGACTGTTCAAGGACGTAAAAGGGGCTACGATTGTCGGAATCGACAACCTGAACGACTACTATGATGTGCGTCTGAAGGAATTCCGTCTGGGAGAGTTGAGCAAGAACGTTCCTGAAGGTATCACATGGGAGTTTATCAAGGGTGACATTGCCGACAAGGACACCATTGATGACCTTTTCAGCAAGTATAAACCCGCTGTGGTGGTCAATCTTGCAGCCCAGGCTGGGGTAAGGTATTCAATCACCAACCCTGATGCGTATATCCAGAGCAATCTGATTGGTTTCTACAACATTCTGGAGGCCTGCCGCCACAACCCTGTAGAACATCTGGTCTATGCCTCGTCTTCAAGTGTCTACGGTACGAACAAGAAGGTGCCATACTCAACCGATGACAAAGTGGACAATCCTGTGAGCCTTTATGCTGCCACAAAGAAGAGCAACGAGCTGCTGGCTCATGCCTACTCAAAGCTGTATAACATTCCCTCGACGGGTCTGCGCTTCTTTACTGTCTACGGCCCTGCCGGCCGTCCAGACATGGCCTACTTCGGTTTTACGAACAAGCTGCGCGAGGGCAAGACCATCGAAATCTTCAACTACGGCCACTGCAAGCGTGACTTTACCTACGTTGACGACATCGTGGAGGGCGTAGTGCGCATCATGCAGGGAGCTCCAGAAAAAAAGAACGGCGAGGACGGTCTGCCCCTCCCGCCGTATAATGTTTATAATATAGGAAATAGCAGTCCTGAGAACCTTCTCGACTTCGTTGATATTCTGCAGCAGGAACTGGTGCGTGCGAAGGTGCTGCCTGAGGATTACGACTTTGAGGCACACAAGAAACTCGTTCCCATGCAGCCTGGTGATGTGCCCGTGACCTACGCTGACACCTCAGCCTTGGAGCGTGACTATGGCTTCAAGCCATCAACTTCTCTGAGAGAAGGCTTGAGGAGATTTGCAGAGTGGTACGCAGCTTTCTATTAGGAAGCGCTTATTTCCTGAGAGCATCAAACAATTGATCGAGGGCGGCGTCAGCGTTGCCCTCGTTTTCGTTGAGCAGGGTGACGAACTTAGAGCCGATGATGGCCCCAGCGGCGTTGTCCTGGGCAGCCTTGAGGGTCTGAGCGTTGGAGATGCCGAAACCTATCATGCGTGGGTTGCGCAGGTGCATATCGTCGATACGGCGGAAGTAGGCCTGTTTCTGTTCGTCGAAGCTCTTCTGTGTGCCAGTGATGGAGGCAGAGCTGACCATATAAATGAATCCGTCGGTGTTGTCGTCGATGAATCGGATGCGCTCCTCGCTGGTCTCTGGTGTGATGAGCATGATGATGCGCAGGTCGTAGCGGTCGGCAACGGGCTTGACAATATGGAGATAGTCGTCGAAAGGAAGGTCAGGGATGATGGCGCCGCTGACTCCTGCCTCTACGCACGACTGACAGAAAGCCTCAATACCGTAATGGAGGATGGGATTGAGATAGCCCATCAGCACGAGGGGAATGTTGACTTCGTCCTTGATGGCTTTCAACTGCTCAAATAGCTTGCGGAGCGTCATGCCGTTTTTCAAGGCCTGGGTGGCGGCACTTTGGATGACTGGTCCGTCGGCAAGGGGGTCGCTGAAAGGTATTCCCACCTCGATGAAGTCGATGCCTCTTCTTTGCATCGTCTTGATGACATCGCCTGTGCTGTCGATAGTCGGGCAGCCGGCACAGAAGTAGAGACTCAATAGTTTACGGTCGCCACGGGTGGCGAAAACTTGGTTTATCTTGTTCATAGTCTTTCTAAGAATTGTTTAAGTTTGTTGATGTCTTTGATTCCTGGTTCAACCTCGAAGCGGGAGTTAAGGTCTATGCCGACGCATTTTGTTGCGACGGAGCCGCTTCCTGCACAGAACAGGTTGCAGATGCGCTCAGCATCGTCAGGGCCGATACCGCCGCTGAGCAGGAAAGGCGTTGCACCGTCGTAGCTGGCGAGCACGCTCCAGTCGAACTTCTCTCCATTGCCGCCGACGCACTTGCCCTTGGTATCGAAGAGAAAGTAATCGACGAGGCCTTCGTAGGCCTTGGTGGCCTCCAAATCATCGGTCGTGGCGATATTGAAGGCCTTGATGGTGGCAAGGGTATCACCACAAATGGAAAGAAGGCGGCGGATGTAGTCGGGCGACTCAGAACCGTGGAGCTGAATGTAGTCGAGGCTGTATTCATCGGCTATGCGCTTTACCTGCTTGATTTCTTCATCGACAAATACGCCGACGCGCTTTGTGCTGGGCAGATAGGTGGGGCGCTCGCTGACGTAGCGACTGGACTTCGGCCAGAAGATGAAGCCCATCATGTCGACGCCTAAGGCTTCAACATCGCGTATGTTTTCGGCCTTCCGCATACCACAGACTTTTATCTTCAGTTGCTGCTTCATAGTTGCTTGATGAAATCGTTGAGGGCTTTGCCCGGTTCAGCGGCCTTCATGAAATGCTCTCCCATGAGGAAACCGCGGAAGCCGGCCGAGCGGAGTGCCTTGACGGTGATGGGGTCAGAGATGCCGCTCTCGCTGACCTTGACGGCATTTTTAGGCAGTCTCTCAGCAAGGCGGAACGAGTTTTCGACGTCGGTGACGAACGAGCCGAGGTTGCGGTTGTTGATGCCGCAGAGGTCTGGTTCCAGTTCGGCGTATGCCAGATCGTCCTCATCGTGCATCTCAAGCAGCACTTCAAGGCCCAGTTGATGCGCTTGATGCAAGAGTTCTGCACACCGCTCGATGCTGAGGCAGGCAGCTATTAGGAGCACGGTGGAGGCTCCGCAGAGGGCTGCCTCGTAGAGTTGGAACTCGTCGATGACGAAGTTCTTATAGAGGATGGGTATCGTTACCCCCGACTGACGGGCGGTTCGGATGAAATCGTCGTGTCCGCCGAAGTAGTGCTCATCGGTGAGGATGCTGATAGCAGCGGCACCGTTCTGCTGATAGCTCAGCGGGATGATGTCGGCCCGTCCGTCTTCCTTGATCCATCCTTTCGACGGTGACTTGCGCTTAAATTCTGCGATGATGCCCGTCTCGCTCTGAAGCAAAGCCTCGCGCAGGGACGGCTTCTTGGCCTTCAGCAACGCCAGCTCCTCTTCCTTGTGAGCGATGATTTCTTGTAAAATGTCTTTTGCCATAGCTCAATGAGTGTAATCCGTACCACCTATTAGCTGTTCAGTTCGACGAACTTCTTGAATGTGCGCAGGGCAGCGCCGCTATCGATGCTCTCGCGGGCAATCTCGATACACTCCTCGATGGTCTTCTGTCCCTTTTCCAGCACTTGGATGCCAAAGCCGGCGTTGGCCAGCACGATGTTCTTTTGGGCAGGCAGGGCGCGGTTTTCAAGGACAGAATCAAAGATGGCTGCGGCCTCTTCCTCTGTGGCACCGCCCACGAGTTCCTCAGGCTTGGCGATGTCGAAGCCAAGGTCATGCGGCGAGAAGATACGCTCATAGTCCTTGGTGGTCACCTTGAAGTCGCCCGTCAACGAAATTTCGTCGTAGCCGTCGATGGAGTTGACGATGCCGTAGTCGATGCCTAACTTCTGATACACTTGGTGATAGAGGCGCATCTGGTCGAGGTTGGCCACGCCGAGTAACTGGCATTTCGGCTGGGAGGGATTGACGATAGGGCCGAGGAGGTTGAAGATGGTGGGGAACTGAAGTGCCTTGCGGATGGGACCTACGAACTTCATGGCGCGGGCAAAGAGCTGGGCGTGGAGGTAGACGATGCCGGCCTCGTTTAACGAGCGGTTCAGCTTGTCTATGTCGTCCGTGAACTTGATGCCGTGATGGGCAATGACGTTCGAGGCACCACTGACGCTGGTGGCTGCGTAGTTGCCATGCTTGGCCACCTTGTAGCCGGCACCTGCGATGACGAAGCATGCCGTCGTGGAGATGTTAAACGTGTTCTTGCGGTCGCCGCCTGTGCCTACGACGTCGATGTAGCGGTCGGCCTGAAGGATGGCGGGCACACCCGTCTCAAGGATGCCGTCGCGGAAACCGAGAAGTTCATCGACCGTCACGCCGCGCATCTGCAGGCAGGTCAGCAGAGCGGTAATCTGCTCGTTGGGGTACTCTGAGTGGGTGATACCAATCAAGATGGTTTTCATTTCTTCACGAGTCAGTTCCTCGTGGTTGAGCAACCTGAAGAGGTAGCTTTTCATTGTCTGTTCCATAAATATGTCAGAAATAAATGATGATGATGAGAAAAAGCCGTTTTATCTATGGGAAAAAGCCGTTCCTTCTATGAGAAAAAGCCGTTCTTTCTGGTAGAAAAAGCCGTTCAAACTATTACAGGAAGAGCCAGTTCTGGATCATTTTCTTTCCGTCAGGCGTGAGAACGCTCTCTGGATGGAACTGTATTCCTCGGACGTTGAGCTCACGGTGGCGCAGCGCCATGACCTGACCTTCGTCGCTCACGGCAGTCACTTCCAGACAGGCAGGGAACCCGTCTGTAGAGACCACCCAGGAGTGGTAGCGTCCTATGGTGATGTTGTGGTCGATGCCACTGAAGATGGGATCGTCGGCCACGATATGGCAGGGCGTGGCGACGCCATGAAATACCTGCGACAGATTTTCCAGCTTCCCGCCAAAAACCTCGCCGATGGCCTGGTGGCCGAGGCAGACGCCCAGGATGGGCTTCTTGCCGGCATAGGTGCGGATGACGTCGAGCAGCAATCCTGCCTCGCTGGGGATGCCAGGGCCAGGCGAAAGGATGATTTTGCTGTATGGCTCCAGGTCCGACAGCTCAAACTGGTCGTTGCGCAGCACGGTGACCTCTGCGCCCAACTCCTTTACTAAATGACTCAGGTTGTAGGTAAACGAGTCGTAATTATCGATGATGACTATTTTCATAATATTGCTGCTTTTTCGATGGCCTTACGAAGGGCACCCAGTTTGTTGTTTACTTCCTGTAATTCATATTCCACATCGCTCTTGGCAACGATGCCGCCGCCAGCCTGGAACCATAGCTCACCATTGCGCGAGACGAAGGTGCGGATGGTGATGGCCTGATTGAGCGAACCGTCGAGGCCGATGATGCCGATGCAACCGCCGTAGGCACCACGGTTGTGTGGCTCGTACTCTGAGATGAGCTGCATGGCGCGAACCTTTGGTGCACCACTTAGGGTACCAGCAGGGAAGGTGTCGATAAACGCCTTGATGGGGTCGGCGCCTTCGTCGAGCTCACCGCTGACGCGAGAAACGAGGTGGATGACGTGGCTGTAGTACTGAAGGTCCTTATAGAAGTCAACCTTCACGCCGTGACAGTTGCGGCTCAGGTCGTTGCGGGCGAGATCGACCAGCATCACATGCTCGGCATTCTCCTTGGGATCGTTACGCAGGTACTCTGCTCCTCGGCGGTCTGACTCGGCATCGCCCGTCCGCTTCGTTGTCCCAGCGATGGGGTCGATGTAGGCCTTGCGGCCTTCTATCCTGCAATGAGTCTCTGGCGAAGAACCGAAGATGCGGAAGCCGCCGAAGTCGAAGTAGAAGAGGTAGGGAGAGGGATTGATACTTCTCAAAGCACGGTAAAGCTTGAAGTCGTCACCCTCGTACTTCTGGATGAAACGGCGCGAGAGTACAATCTGGAACACGTCGCCGCGCAGGCAGTGCTTGATGCCGCGTCGGATGTTCTCCCTGTGCTCATCGTCGGTCAGCGTGCTCCTCACATCGCCGACAGGGTGGAAGTCGTAGGCCTGGACGCTGGCTTTGTTCATGGCCTTGAGGATGGAGTCAATTACTGACCCCACCTCTGACCCTTTCCCTTGATGGGTGGAGTTGGTAATCTCCACAATCTTCAGCGTATTATTGAAGTGGTCGAACACAATCACCACCTTATATAATATATACAGCAGGTCAGGCGCATCGTTCTTCTCCTGTGTCTCGTCCTTCACATCGATATTCTCAAAGTAGCGCACGGCGTTGAACGAGGTATAGCCGAAGAGGCCGCACATCTTTGCATCGTCGCCAGTCACCTCAATGCGGTCGATCAGCGCGTGGATGGCTTTGTCCGAACGGTATTCCTTGTTCACTTCGTGCTGGAACTTGCTGCCGTCAGGATATGTGATGGTCGCCATGCCGTGCCCGATGGCTACACTGGCCATCGGGTCGATGCCGATAAACGACCGTGAGTTGTCCTTCTCGTGATAGTCGGAACTCTCCATCAGCGCACTCTGCGGGTAGAGGTCGCGCAGTCGCATATATACGCCCACAGGGGTGTAGAGGTCTGCAAGAATGGTCTTGCTGATTGTGGTATATTTAAAAGTTTCCATATTCCTTAGCCATTTGTTTGTTCTTCAAATATGTTTCCACGTCCTTGTCGCCACGACCGCTGACGGTGAGCACCACCACGTCGTCCTTCTTGAACTGTAGTTTCTTCAGGGCTGCGATGGCGTGGGCACTCTCGATGGCAGGGATGATACCCTCCATGCGGGTCAGCTCATAGCCGCCATAGATGGCCTCGTCGTCGTTGATAGAGAGCACCTTGGTGCGACCTTTCTTCGCCATATTACAATGCATGGGACCTACGCCTGGGTAGTCGAGGCCGGCAGAAATGGTGAATGCCTCCTGTATCTGCCCGTCCTCATCCTGCATCACCAGCATCTTCGCTCCGTGCAGGATGCCTGTCGTTCCGCGATGAATCGTTGCTGCCGTATAATCGGTGTCCCATCCGTGGCCTCCGGCTTCTGCCAGAACAATCTTCACGCGCTCGTTGTCCATGTAGTGATAGATGGTGCCGGCGGCGTTGCTTCCTCCGCCGATGCAGGCGATGAGGTAGTCAGGATAGTTACGTCCAATCTTCTCTTCCAGCTGCCATTTGATTTCCTCAGAGATAACGCTTTGCATGCGGGCCACGAGATCGGGGTAGGGATGGGGGCCCATTGTCGAGCCAACGATGTAGAAGGTGTCGCTGGGATGGCAGCACCAGTCGCGGATGGCCTCCGAGCAGGCATCGCTCAGCGTCATGTTTCCTGTACGGACGGGGTGCACTTCGGCCCCCAGCATCTTCATGCGCTCCACGTTGGTATGCTGGCGCTCCACGTCGGTGGCTCCCATAAACACCTCACACTTCATGTTCATCAGCGCGCACACCGTGGCCGTGGCCACGCCGTGCTGGCCGGCACCCGTCTCGGCGATAATACGTGTCTTGCCCATCTTCTTAGCCAAGAGAATCTGACCGATGGTGTTGTTGATCTTGTGTGCTCCCGTGTGGTTCAGGTCTTCACGCTTCAGGTACAGCTGACAGCCATAATGCTCGCTCATCCGACTGGCAAAGTAGAGTGGCGACGGACGTCCCACATAGTCCTTCAACAGCGCATGGTATTCCTGCTTGAACTCCTCCGACTCGATAATCGGCAGGTAGGCCTCCTGCAGGTCATGCACACACTTGTAGAGTATCTCGGGCACGTATGCACCGCCGAACTCGCCATAGAAACCGTTTTTGTCTACTTGATAATTCATAGTCTTGTTGTTATTATGTTGTTTTGATATTACTATTAAAATTTTGAGAGGCCCTTCGTAAGAACGAAAGGCCTCTCTGTATCTTTTTAGTGCAAACTATAAGTACGCGGCTATCTTCTCACGATCTTTAGAACCTTGAGCAGAGCCACCACCAATAATTTGCTGTTCTTGTCATGATAAATTTCGGTTTTGTTATCATTTCGTCTGCAAAAGTAGGCATTTTCTTTCTTTCTGCCAAATTATTTGCCGTTTTTTTTACTTTTTTCTGTTGATTGGTTTGTTTCTGTTCCCGTGCACAATATTATATAGTCAAGATGGGAAGTGTTGACGCTATAGATAACCTGCTGCAACCATCTCGTCGAAGGTTCCTTCTTTGGCCACCCTGCCATGTTCGAGGGCGATGATGCGGTCACAATGGCGGATGGCCTCTATACGGTGAGCAATGGTGATGCGTGTGCATTTCATCTGGGCAAGATGCTGCATGACCTGTTGCTGGGTGACATTGTCGAGTGCCGACGTTGCCTCGTCGAGGAGCAGGATGTCTGGTTGCTGCACCAGTGCCCGAGCTAAGAGTATGCGTTGTTTCTGTCCTCCAGAGATGCCCTGCCCGTCTTCAGTGATGGGCGTAAGCATGCCATGTGGCATCCGGCGTATGTCCTCGTCGAGCGCTACCAGACGTGCTACCTCCCAGGCATCTTCCTCTGTGGCGGCAGGAGCCGTGAAGAGAATGTTGTCGAGGAGCGTTCCTTCAATCAGGTGACCATTTTGGAGCACGGTAGCCACACAGTTGCAGCGCAGGCTCGATTTGTTGATGTCGCGCAGGTTGTAGTGGTTGTAGAAGATGGAACCCTCGTCAGGCGTTTCAAAGCCAAGGAGGAGGCGCAACAGCGTGGTCTTTCCACATCCTGAAGGCCCGATGATGGCCACATACTCCCCAGAACGGATATGCAAGTCTACTCCATTGAAGATCCAGGGTGAGGTCTCATTATAGCGGAAAGAGACGCCGCAGACGTCTACGCTGCCATCAATGCTTGTCAGCACATGTTGTTCGTGCGTCTCTTCCGTAGGTGTCTCTAAGATGGGGCTGCACTGGCGTATTTCGGGCAGCACACGTCCTATCTGCTTCATAATGGTGCCGAACTGCTCGATGGTACTTACGGCAATGCCCAGGACGGAGCAGTAGGCGATGTAGTCGGACAGTCCGAGGCCATAATACCAGGCTGCCCACATTGTGACAAGCAGGGGGAGCAGCCTGACGACGTAGGAGATGGAGCTGGTGTAGAAATACATGGTGGGCTGGGAGGCACTGTATTCCTCTGCGTCTACAAGGTTCTCGGCCCACTGACGGAAGGCACGTTCCTCTGCTCCGTTGACACGTATTTTCTGTATACCTCCAAGCATCTCGTACAAGAGACCGTACATCTTCGAGCGGTGGGGGTTGACATTTTCCTGCACCCGCTTCGTATAATAGTAGTTGAGCAGGGTGAAGAAGAGCATCACGGCCAGCACGGCGATACCTGTGAGCAACAGCGGTCCGCCATAGATGAAGAACTGGATGAAGAGTATGCCTGTGAACAGGGTGGAGAGCACCGTCGTCAGCGTGCTCTCTGTCAGCATTCCGCTGAAACGGGAGAGCGCGAGCACGCGGTTGGACAGGTCGGCTGCCGACCATGTCTTGAAGAAAGTGGCTGGCAGGTGGAGCAGCCGCGTCATCAGTGCTGTTTGCAAGGAGTATTCCAGCTTGTCCTTCACACGGAACACTACAAGGCTTCGTGTCACCTGAAGCATCGATAGGCCAAGGGAAGCACTGAAGAGCAGTACTGCCACGGGCAGGAGCTGTTTGGCATTGCTTGAAGGAATAACCTCGCTAAACACCTGTTTTGTCACGTATGGTGTAAACATCGTCAGCAGGATGACACTGATACAGGCCAGGCAGATGTAGAGGAGGTCGGCTTTACTAAGACTTCGCCAGGCGAAACGGCCAAGCTCGCGCAACGTCAGTGGTCCTGTGGGCAGGGGCTGTGTGAGGCAGAAAGCCTCAGGCTGCAGGGATTTTTGCTTGTCATTCTTTGCCGATTTTACTTTGATGCGCTGTCCTGTGTGAGGGTGGATGAACGAATAGCTGGCAAAGCCTGGCACGAGGATGACGGGGGTGTCATCTTCCTGTAGGAAGGCAAGCAGCCGACCTGTGGTGTGTTTCCACCACGGCCCTTCCAGCGTCACCTGACGGAAGAAGATGCCCCTGCTGGTGAACAGCTGTTCCAGATGGTCGGCATCGGTTGTCACCGTGGATAGATCGTCGGCGACAGCGGGTTTCAGCCGACGCTGCATGTCACGGTTGACCATAGACATGAACAGCTCTCCCGCCCGGCCTACAGCCTGGCGGTTGCCTTCAATGCGGTGTTGCAACTGTTCAAACAATGTCTCCATGGGCATTGGGCGTGGGGTTCTGCAGTTGGTAATAAATGCTTTTGTGGTCTGCCATCAGCTCTTCGTGAGTGCCTGTCTGCACCACTTGTCCGTAGTCCATCACGTAGATGCGGTCGCACTGGCGGACGGTCTCTAACCTGTGGGCAATCATCAGCAGCGTCGCGCCGAGTCCGTAGATTGCCTGCATGACCTGTTGCTCGGTCTTTCCGTCGAGTGCCGAGGTGGCTTCGTCGAGCAGGAGCAACGTGGGCTCCTTGGCTAAGGCTGCGGCTATCTCTATCCGCTGGCGCTGTCCTCCGGAGAAATTCTGGCCGCCCGTAGTGACCGCGCCCTGATAGGCATCCGTGCGACAGGCTATCTCGTCGTGAATCTGGGCATTGGCTGCTGCCGTCGTGATGGCGAAGTCCTCTATCGACTCGTCCCACATCCGGATATTGTCTTTGATGGTTCCCTCAAACAGTGTCACGTCCTGACTGACCAGCCCTAAGCTGCCAGTGAGCGTCATGCGGTCAATCTTGCTGACGGGGATGCCGTCGATGAGCACCTCGCCCTCCCAGGGTTCATAGAGTCCTGCTACGAGCATGAGGATGGTGCTCTTTCCACAGCCCGACTTACCTACGAAGGCGATATGCTCGCCTGGCTTGATGTGCAGTGACAGATGGCTGATGAGCGGAGGTTGTGAGCGGTCGTAGCCGAAGGTGACGTTGCGCAGTTCTATCTCACCGCGTAACTTGATGGGAGCACGGACGTCCCCGTCCGTATTGGGCAATTCTGCCTCTTCGGTTGTGAACGACAGTGTGGGGCGGTCAAGCACCTCTTCCTGTCGCTCCAATACGGAATGTGCCTTGAACACTTCCTGCATCACGTTGGAAATCTTCGTTACAGGGAAGAGCATGGCCGACATGAAGGACTGGGAGGCTAACAGCATGCCTGGGGTAAGCTCGCCGTCGAGGATAAACAGGGCGCCTAAACAGAGCACTAAAGCATTGCTCAACTGCTGTACCAGGGTGGGCAGGGCGGCAACGAGAATCATCTGGCGGGTGGCTGTGACACGGGCGTTCAGCGCGCAGGAATAAATGGCGTCCCACCGCTGGAAGAAACCCTGCTCGGCACCTGCCGACTTGATGGTCTCCATATTTCGCATACCCGCCATGGTGGCACTCTGCAAGTGTCGCTCGGTGGCCTCCATATCGTTCGCCTTCCGCTTCTGGTAGTTAGAGCTAAGACGCACTGAAAGGATAATCGTGGCAATGGCCAGTATTTCGATGATGCCCAACCGCCAGCTGTAGAAGAACAGCAGATAAGAAAAGATGAGGATGTTGAAGAGCAGCACGATGCCAGGAACCTGGTCGAAGAGTTTCACTCCTGTGCGGCCGATGCCCATAAAGCGCGCTAAGAGGTCGCCCGTGGAATACTTGCTGAAGTCGGACATGGGCAGTCGCAGCACATGCCACACATAGCGTGACTGACTTACTATGCTGAAACGCATGGTCAGCGTGCGGCGGTGGCTGTTCAGCACTAACCAGGCCACCAGTTCGAGCACGAACAGCGAGCCGAAGATGATCAGCAACGGCTTGAACCATTCTGGGTTTTTGCCTGTGATGATATTGTCGGTATAGACCTGCTGGAAGAAAGGCGGGAACAGCTCCATGCCCATGGAGATGACATAGAGCAGGATGATGATCCACAGCAGCGTACTACCCGCCTTCATGAAGCGGAAGAGCAGTCCCCAAGTCCTCTTCTTCGTCTCCATATTTAGTTAAAAAGATACTCGTACATGGAGCGGCTGCGCGTCTCTGTCTGCACATTACAGTAAGTGCCGACTGTCATGTCAACATCATTGGCATCACCTGTAGACCAGTCGTACAGCTCTGGATTGTCAGGATTGAGGCGAAGCTCGATAATCACCTGCCATACCGGCTCATTGGTATCGAACAGCAGTTCCGCCATCGAGGCACTCTTCACCTGGCTCACAATCTCTGCCAATGGGGTAGGGTAGCGGTCTATGTCGGCAATCACTCCTCTAACGTAGCCTATCTTGTCACGGTCGTCGCCTATAGGCCACACCTGGGCCTCCATGCCTTTCTTCAAGACGTGGTGGGTCTCCATCTTCACGTATGCCAAGAGCATGGTGTGGGCCTTATGGTCGTGATGTTCGCACACCAGGCTCACTAATGGCTCCATCGGCTCAAACGTCTCGTAGTTCTGTTTCGTGTGCAGCACCGTTCCTGCGACGGCACTCCGTATCACACTGTCCTTGTTCTCTATCTGCACGTGGGCCACCTCCTGACCTTCACTCACCGTGTCGCCCGTGTTGACCAGCATCTTGATGATAGAGCCGCCTGACTCTACCGTCACATCATCCGTGCCGTGGTGAGGGAAGATGAGGCCGCTGTACTGCACCCTGTCGGCCACCGTGCCGAAGATGCCCCAGACGACGAAAGCTCCTATCAGGAGCAGGATGGTCAGGCCGATAAGGAAAGGCGATACGGAAGTGACACGAACATAATCCTGTATACGGTCGGGCGACTCTAATTGCCGCTGCCTGCTGTTTGCTGTAAAAGGACTCTCTTTCTTCACAATATTCTTTATTTTGCGTGCAAAGATAAGCAATTATTCCGAATATCATACCAAAACAGAGAAAAATTTTGATGGCATATTGCGTATAGCCCGAATAGGAAATCATCATAATCCCTGTATCAGCCTGTCCCACTGCCGCCGTCTACATGTCCCCCGCCCGTGGATAGGTCACCTGCGTCTTGGGTAGTATCCTTTCTTCCCCATATTTTGAAATCACCCCAAATGCAATGGAGGTTTTGGTGTTCAAAGGGAAAAAATCGATACTTTTAAAACGTAGTTCAACGGAAAGCAGAGACTTCTTCAACACGTTTAGTGCAAAGGTAAGCCTTTTTTTTGAGATCGTCCAATTTTTGGAGCAAAAATGAGCTTGGCAATGCGAATGACATCTAACGGCAGACTTACGAGTATGTACGGTCTCTCTACCTTGTCGACTTAAGTCAACATCCTTGTCGACTTAAGTCAACATCCTTGTCGACTTATGTCAACATCCTTGTCGACTTAAGTCAACAGACTGGGGAGGTACGGTCTCTTATATTCTGTGCCGTAAGGGTGGACATTGGGAGATAAGTCACGGTTCAATGAAATAGTATATAAAAAGATGTTTATGGTGCTCTGAACATTTAGCTTGGTACTGCAGTAGTTGACTTGACATAATATATTGTTATTTAGTTAAAATAGCTTATATACTAATGTATATTTTGGCGGATAAGAAAAACTGACGTAACTTTGCAGTCCGAAAACAACGATAAACATCAAGGAAATGAAACTATTAGAAGGAAAGACCGCTCTCATCACGGGTGCGGCACGTGGTATTGGTAAGGCTATCGCACTGCGTTTTGCAGAGCAGGGAGCAAACATTGCGTTCACCGACTTGGAGGTGAACTTAGAGACTGAGCAGGAGATTGCTGCCAAGGGCGTGAAGGCGAAGAGCTACGCCTCGAATGCTGCTGACTTCCAGCAGACAGAGACAGTGGTTGCTCAGGTGAAGGAGGAGTTTGGCTCGATTGACATTTTGGTGAACAACGCCGGAATAACCAAGGACGGCCTGATGCTCCGTATGACAGAGCAGCAGTGGGATGCCGTCATCACCGTCAACTTGAAATCGGCCTTTAACTTCATCCATGCCTGTGTGCCGGTGATGATGCGCCAGCGCTGCGGAAGCATCATCAACATGGCATCGGTGGTGGGTGTCCACGGTAATGCCGGACAGGCCAACTACGCTGCCTCGAAAGCTGGTCTTATTGCCCTGGCCAAGTCGATAGGACAGGAGATGGGCCCCAAAGGAATACGCGCCAACGCCATCGCCCCTGGATTTATTGACACGGCCATGACCGCCCAGTTGCCTGAGGCTGTGCGCGAGGAGTGGAAGAAGAAAATACCCCTGCGCCGTGGTGGAACGGTCGACGATATTGCCGACTGCGCCGTGTTCCTCGCCTCCGATATGTCGAGCTATATCAACGGGCAGGTTATCCAGGTAGACGGCGGAATGAACATGTAAACAAGTTAAAAAAACGTAATTATTCCGATATTTGGGCAAAAATGAGTAATTTTGCACGCTCAAATCGCAAATCGTATATTCGTATATCTTTAAATAAATCGTAAATTAGATCGATGAACACCCAATTTGAATGTACCGACCAGGTGAATGGTTTGCTGACCATTACCCTTGAGCCGAGTGACTACCAGGGATTGGTAGCCAAGAAATTGAAGGAAATAAGCAAGAAGGTCCACATGCCCGGATTCCGTCCTGGTATGGTGCCCGTGGGACTGATTAAGAAGCAGTATGGAACGAGTGTGAAAGTCGACGAGGTGAACCGTCTCGTGGGCGATGCGATAAACAAATACATCACGGATAATAAGCTGAGGGTGCTGGGTAACATCCTGCCCAGTGAAGAGAAGCAGCAACCACAGGACATGGCCGTTGATGGACCGTTGGAGTTCATCTTCGACGTGGCAATAGCTCCTGACTTCAAGGTAGAGCTCACTCAGAAGGACAAGCTGAACTTCTACTCCATCATAGCCGACGACAAACTCATCGACGAGCAGGTGCGCATGTTTGCTGCACAGTCAGGACAGATGGTAGAGGCCCAGGAGTGGAGTGGCAACGATACGCTGGTGGGTGACCTGCGCCAGTTAGACGCTGAGGGTAACACCCTTGAGGGTGGCATCACCGTCGAAGGCGGACAGGTCATGCCCTCTTATATAAAAGATGAGGAGCAGAAGAAAAAGTTTGAAGGTGCAAAGCCTGGCGACATCATCCTCTTCAACCCCAAGAAAGCTTATCCCGACAACGATGCCGAGGTGGCTGGTCTGCTGAAGATGAAGAAGGAAGAGGTGAAGGACCTGGAGAGCGACTTCAGTTTCCAGATAACTACCATCCGTCATTTTGAACCCGCCGAGGTGAACGAGGAACTGTTCAAGAAGGTGTTTGGAGAGGGTGTCAAGGACGAGGCCGACTTCCGTCAGCGCATAGCCACAGGGCTGCAGGCTCAGCTGGCTGGCAATGGTAACTTCAAGTTCATGCAGGACGTGCGCAAGTACCTTGAGGACAAGGTAGGTGAGCTGCCCATGCCTGAGGCTATCCTCAAGCGCGTGATGCTGAACAACAACAAGGATAAGAAAAACGCACAGGAGCTGGTGGAGAAGAACTTCGAAGCATCGATCAAGGAGCTGAAGTGGCACCTCATCAAGGAACAGCTCGTGGAGATGACTGGCATCAAGGTCGACGAAAACGACATGAAGTCGATTGCCAAGGATCACGTGCGTCAGCAGTTTGCACAGTATGGCATGAGCGACGTGCCCGATGACCTGCTCGAACAGTATGCCGACGAGCAACTCAAGAACGAGGACAACCGTTCCAGCTACGTGGAGCAGATACTCGACCAGAAACTTGTGCCTGAGCTCAAGAAACTGGTGAAGCTGAACACCAAGGAGGTGACCCTCGACGAGTTCCGCAAGATGATAGAGGGGTAAGAAAGCCCCTCCCCCCAACCCCTCCTCCGAAGGGAGAAGAGATAAAATAATAAGGAAATGAACAGTCTGGAGCAGTTTAAGATTGACCTGATAGCCCTCACGGAAGAGGAGACCCCTCTGGAGTATGAGCTTGACGACCGATACTTTGCTGCCCTGGATGACGCACAAGTGAAGAGCGGCTCCCTGCATGTGTCGGGGTCTATACGCAAGGCTTCCGGTTTTTTCGAGCTGACACTTCATGCGACCGGCACCGTCCGAGTACCCTGCGACCGCTGCCTTGACATGATGGACCAGCCCATAGAGGCTGAACTCATGGCAACAGTGAAGCTGGGTGGTCACGGAACACAAATCCGCGATAACGAAGCCGACGCAGACGATGACATCATCTGCGTGGACGAGCGGGACGGAATGTTGGACCTGGCATGGCCCATTTACGAATCGATAGCGCTGGCGGTACCCATCCAGCACGTACATCAACCTGGCGATTGTAACGTGCTAATGAGCGAGAAACTGAACCAGTTCTCGGCTGCCCGAAGCAGTGATGCGGACGCACAAGACGCTGTTGACCCACGATGGGATGCTCTCAAGGGACTATTGAACCCCTGACTACAGGGGTTGCGGCTCTGAATAAAAAAGATAATCAACAGAAAGTATAACAAGGGCAATGGACATCCGTCCTGACCCCAACCCCCTTACTGAGGGGGCAAAAACTAAATTATTATGGCACATCCTAAAAGAAGACAATCGAAGACTCGTACAGCCAAACGTCGTACTCACGACAAGGCAGTAGCACCCACACTGGCAATTTGCCCCAACTGCGGCGCCTACTATGTGTATCACACTGTTTGCAAGAGCTGCGGTTACTATCGTGGCAAGGTGGCAATCAAGAAGGAAGATGAAGTAGCTGAATAAAGCATGGGAAAAATTAATGCTGTCATCACTGGTATTGGCGGCTATGTGCCCGACTATATCCTCACCAACGAGGAACTGTCGCGCATGGTGGACACCAACGATGAGTGGATTATGACACGTGTCGGAATCAAGGAGCGCCGAATCCTCACTGAAGAGGGTCTCGGCACCTCTTACATGGCACGTAAGGCAGCAAAGCAACTCATACAGAAGACGGGCGTGGACCCTGACAGTATCGACGCACTCATCGTGGCGACGTCGACTGCCGACTACCACTTCCCCTCCACGGCAAGCATCGTCATTGGCAAGCTGGGGCTGAAGAACGCCTTCGCCTTCGACTTCTGGGCTGCCTGCTGCGGATTCATCTACACGCTCGACGTGGCTTCGGCCATGATACAGAGCGGTCGCTACAAGCGAATCATTGTGATTGGAGCCGACAAAATGTCGTCGGTCACTGACTACAAGGACCGTCAGACCTGTCCGCTCTTCGGCGACGGAGCTGGCGCTGTGCTCTTGGAAGCCACCGAGGAAGAAGGCCTTGGACTGCAAGACTCCTACCTCCGTACTGACGGCATGGGACTTCCCTTCCTTCACATGAAGGCGGGCGGCTCTGTCAGTCCGCCCAGCCACTTCACCGTGGATCACCGCATGCACTTCACCTATCAGGAGGGGCGCACCGTGTTCCGCTATGCAGTGACTAACATGAGCGACGACTGTGAACTGATAGCTAAGCGTAACGGCTTGACGAAGGACACGATTGACTGGGTTGTTCCCCATCAGGCCAACATGCGCATCATTGAGGCTGTGGCCAAGCGTCTGGAGGTGCCCATGGAACGGGTCATCGTAAACATTGAGCACTATGGCAACACGTCGGCAGCTACCATCCCCTTGGCTCTGTGGGAGAATGAAGATAAGCTCAAAAAGGGTGACAACATCCTTATGACTGCCTTCGGAGCAGGGTTCGTTCACGGCGCTAATTTCCTACGCTGGGCCTACTGATGCTTTAAATTAACGTTAAAAACCTTATAAAATCTCCGGATTGTGATTTATACACAGTCCGGAGATTTTTTGTGAAAGAATATTATAATCCTAAATTTTCTTTTGTTGTTGTCTCGCTTTCTTTCTCGATTTGTCTCATTTAGTTTATTT
>ERZ809472.153-NODE-153-length-18309-cov-12.114002_pt1 | contig 18309 bp, 16 predicted proteins | sample MGYA00521274_ERZ809472 | MGnify/ENA primary metagenome ERZ809472 (study PRJEB31581, sample SAMEA3312791) | metagenome | study: EMG produced TPA metagenomics assembly of the PRJEB8939 data set (Metagenomic analyses of Rumen microbiomes reveals... | reverse complement strand
CAACAGCCATCAAGGCAGAGATAGCAGAGGAAGTGAAGCAGATTATGGCCAATGGGGGCAAGCAGCCCCATCTGGCCGCAGTGCTCGTGGGCCACGACGGTGGCAGCGAGACCTACGTGAAGAACAAGGTGCTGGCCTGCGAGGCCTGCGGATTCAAGAGCACGCTGCTGCGCTATGAGGACGACATCACCGAGGAGGAGCTGCTGGAGTGCGTGGACCGCCTGAACCGCAACGGCGACGTGGACGGCTTCATCGTGCAGCTTCCCCTGCCGAAGCACATCGACGAGCAGAAGATTATCGAGGCCATCGACCCGAAGAAGGATGTCGACGGCTTCCACCCGCAAAACGTCGGTCGCATGGCCATCGGTCTGCCCTGCTTCATCTCCGCCACGCCCTTAGGCATCCTCACCTTGCTGCAGCGCTACAATATCAAGACCAGCGGGAAGAAATGCGTCATCCTGGGCCGCTCCAACATCGTGGGCAAACCTATGGCACAGCTGATGATGCAGAAACAGCACGGCGATGCTACCGTCACCGTCTGTCATTCGCGCTCGGCCACGCTGAAGGAAGAGTGCCGTCAGGCCGACATCATCATTGCTGCCATCGGACAGCCGGAGTTTGTCACCGCCGACATGGTGAAACCTGGTGCAGTGGTCATCGACGTGGGCACCACCCGCGTTCCCGATGCCTCGCGCAAGAGCGGCTATCGTCTCACGGGCGACGTGAAGTTCGACGAGGTGGCTCCCCTCTGTTCCTATATCACCCCCGTCCCAGGCGGCGTGGGTCCCATGACCATCTGCTCGCTGATGAAAAACACGCTGCTGGCAGCAAAACGTAGCGCAGAAAGTCAAAAATCACAAGTACGATGAAGATTCTTATTGTAAACGGCCCGAACCTGAACCTGCTGGGTCGGAGGGAGCCGGGAATATACGGCAGCGAGACGTTTGAGAACTACCTTGAAGAGCTGCGTCGGCGCTATCCCGACGTCGAAATAGACTACTACCAGAGCAACGTCGAGGGATGCCTCATCGACAAGATGCAGGAGGAAGGGTTCCTCAGCGAAGTGCCTGTGGACGGCATCGTGCTTAACGCTGGGGCCTACACTCACACGAGCATTGCCCTGCACGACTGCATCCGCTCGCTGAAAAGCCCCGTCATCGAGGTTCATATCTCCAACGTACACCAGCGCGAGGAGTTCCGCCATCACAGCTACATCTCCCCCGTTTGCAAGGGCGTCATCTGCGGCTTCGGACTGGACAGCTACAGACTGGCCATTGAGTCCATAGTTCATAGTGCATAATGCGCAGCTAACTATGGACTATGAACTTTGCACTGTGAACTATATTTTATCTCACATCGACCCAGAGCCGGAGTACCTGCACCGCTTGTGGCGTGCCACAAACCTGCAGCTGCTTAACGGACGCATGGCCAGCGGACACCTGCAGGGGCGTCTGCTGAAGATGCTGGTACAGATGATTCGTCCAAAGAACATCCTCGAGGTGGGAACGTTCAGTGGCTACAGCGCCATCAGCATGGCCGAGGGATTGAGCGGTGACGGAGAACTCTATACTTTTGAGATTGACGACGAACTGGAGGACTTCACCCGCCCGTGGATAGAGGGTTCTGACGTGGCCAAACGTATCCATTTCATCATCGGCGATGCCAACATCGAGGCTCCGCGCCTGGGCATCACCTTCGACATGGCCTTCATCGACGGCGACAAGCGCACCTACTGCGAGACTTATGAGACAGTGCTCAGTCTGCTAAGTCCTGGCGGTTATATCCTGGCCGACAACACGCTCTGGGACGGCCACGTCACCGACCCTGCTTACGACCGCGACCACCAGACGCAAGGCATCCGTCGCTTCAACGACCTCATAACAAAAGACCGTCGCGTAGAGAAGGTTATCCTTCCGCTACGCGACGGTCTGACAATCATCAGGAAAAAACTACTCTGCGAAGAGTGACACGGCGAAGCCTCCTCCAGGGGCTTCTTTTATTTTCAGCGTCTGTCCAGCCTTCACCGTCTTCTTGGTGATGACGTAGGCCTGCGGGTTGGTGTCGTAGTGGGCATCGTTGGCATCAGCATAGATGGTGCAGTCATACTTGCGCCCCTTCTCCAAGAAGTCGAGTTTGACGACGGCCTCGTGTCCGTTCTCGTCGCATTTGCCTCCAATAAACCAGTTCGGCGTGCCCTTACCCTTGCGGGCTACAGTGATATAGTCGGCAGGCTCGGCCTCAAGATAGATGCTCTCGTCCCAGTCGCAGGGCACGTCGCGGATGAACTGGAAAGCATCATCAAACTTCTCGTAATTCTCAGGCAGGTCGGCAGCCATCTGAAGCGGAGAATACATCGTAAGATAGAGGGCCAGCGAGCCGGCGATGGTGATGCGAGCCCAAGAGGGATTGTCGCTCCACTCCTTCAGCTTCGTGACGAAGATGCCAGGCGTATAGTCCATCGGACCACCCTGCAAACGGGTAAAGGGCAGAATGCAAGTATGGTCAGGGTTCGAGCCGCCGAAAGCCTCATACTCCGTACCGCGGGCGCTCTCGTTGCCAACGAGGTTGGGCCAGGTGCGGCAAAGGCCTGTAGGTCGGGTGGCTTCGTGGGCATTTACCATAACATGGTGCTTGGCAGCCTCCTTGACCACGTAGAGATAGTGGTTGTTCATCGACTGGGAGTAGTGGTGGTCGCCGCGTGGGATGATGTCGCCCACGTAGCCTGTCTTCACGGCGTCGTAGCCATACTTGTTCATCAACGTGAGGGCATTCTCCAAGTGACGTTCATAGTTCTGGGTCGACGACGAGGTTTCGTGGTGCATCAACAACTTCACACCCTTGGAGTGAGCGTAGTCGTTGAGCATCTTGATGTCGAAGTCAGGATAAGGCGTGACGAAGTCGAACACATCGCGCTTCCACATATTGGCCCAATCCTCCCAGCCCACGTTCCAACCTTCGACGAGCACCTCGTCGAGACCGTTCTTGGCGGCGAAGTCGATGTAACGCTTCACCTTCTCGTTATTGGCGGCATGACGTCCGTTGGGCTTCACCTTCTTCCAGTCAATCTGGTCGAGCTTGATGCTGGGGAAGTCGTCCGTGTAGTTCCAAGAACTCTTGCCCACAATCATCTCCCACCACACACCACAGTACTTTGTGGGGTGAATCCACGAAGTATCATCAATGGCACACGGCTCGTTGAGGTTGAGGATGAGATTAGAGGAAAGCATGTCGCGGGCATCGTCGCTGACCATGACGGTGCGCCAAGGCGTATCACAGGGAGTCTGCATAGCTCCCTTCAGGCCCGTAGCATCGGGAGTGAGGTGGCTGACGAAGGTGAAAGGCTTCGGCAGGGGGTAGGCCGATGGCTGCGGATTGGGCGTGTAGGCGTTGCTGCCACCTTCGAGTTTGGTGGTCAGGGCCTTCGTCTCAGCATCGACCAGCTCTAAGTGCATGGTAGCATAGTCAGCACAGGCAGCCTCATGTATATTAATGTATAGACCATCCTGGCTCTTCATCTGCAGGGAGGTCTGTACGCCGGTGGGTGAGAAGGGAGCCACCGACGAGTTGCCCCAGTTCACGGCATTGCGGTAGCGTCCGCGAATCTCCGAGAGCTTCGTCTCCTGCGTCACCTGCTCCTGTGTGTCGTAGTCGCCGGGAAGCCACCAGGCAGTGTGGTCGCCAGTCATGGCAAACTCCGAGCGCTCGTCCTTGATGAGGAAATAGTTCAGGTTCTTCTGCTGCGGAAACTCATAGCGGAAGCCTATGCCGTCGTCGTAGACTCGGAAACGGATGATGATGGTGCGCTGTTCCTTGGACTGCGACAATGTCGCAGCATACTCGACATAGTTGTTGCGGATAGTGGCGGTCTCGCCCCAGACAGGACGCCAGGTCTCGTCAAAGGTCGTGGTTTTCTCGTCCTTGATGGTAAAACCGTCCATGAGGTCGCTTTCATTCTGTCCCATGGAGGCATGCTTATCCTTGGCTAACTCCAAGCCCAGATGCGAGGGAAGGACGACGGGACGACTCTTGTAACTCATCTCGTAGGTGGGTCGTCCTCCATCGGCGAGATAGAACTTCAATTCGACATTGCCGTTGGGCGAAGTCACGGTGGCTGCACTGGCACATAGCGGTGCAAGCAGCAAGGCTGTCAATAATTTCCGTTTCATATAGCTTTCTGTGTTTCTATGTTAGCCGCTGACTTATTTGTAGTCCCTAATCCTGACATCAATACCACTACCGTTGAGCTTCAATATGATCAGACCTGTCGACGTGTCGCCGAAGTGGTATGGGAAAAGCACTCGGGGATTTACCATCTTGGCAGCTTTCACCAGCTGTTCAACAGTCATGGTGTAAGGCTGGTTGCAGGGCAGGAAGGCGATGTCGATGTCTTTCAGGTCGGCCATCTCTGGGATAACCTCTGTATCGCCGGCAAAGTAGATGCGCAGCCCGTCAAGTTCCAGAATGTAGCCATTGTCACGACCCTTGGGATGATACTGCTCGCGCCCCTCGGTGATGTTGTAAGCCGGCACAGCCCAGATTTTGATGTCCTTTGCTATCACGATGCTGTCGCCGTTCTTCATACCGATGCCTCGTGTGTACTTGCCACGCACCACTCGGTTGCTGTAAATGGCAGTTCTGGCTCCCACCAGTTTGTTCATGGCCATGTCGTCGTAATGGTCGAAGTGCTCGTGGGTAATCATAAGAATGTTGGCTTTGGGGAAGAGTGAGAAGTCAGTCTTAGGCTCCAGGTCACCCACGGGGTCGATGTAGATGTGCTGCCCGTCGTACTCAAGGTAAACACTAGCATGCTTGATGTGGTGAATGATCACAGTTTTTCCACCAGGAGTCTCAAATACATCTTCTTTTTGTGCGGCCTGCAGCCCCTGCGTCAGCAGAAGCAGAAGCCCTGCAATAATAGTTTTTTTCATTATTTTATAGGTATGGTTTGATTTCTTGAGGGAATTATCTGGATAGTGCGCGATAAGCCCTGATGCCGTAGATGCCGATAATGATGAAACACAAAAGCGGCAGGATAAAGGAAACGTTCACGGCAGGATGGTCCAAGATGGTCTGCTGGTCGATGACAAGACCCTGAAGTGGGGGCATGAGCGCTCCGCCGACAATGGCCATGACTAAGAAAGCAGCACCGAGGGTGGCATCCTGAGGGTCAACATTTTCAAGGGCAATGCCGTAGATGGTGGGGAACATGAGCGACATGAAGAAGCTGATACCCACAAGGCAGTAGAGTCCCGTTATGCCCACGATGCAGATGGCACCGATGGTACACAGTCCGGCTCCCGCGGCAAACAGTGAGAGTAGCACCCGTGTGTTGACATAACGCATGAGAAAAGTAGCGATGAAACGACTGCAGAGGAACAGCGACATGGCCACGATATTGTAGCGCTGGGCCACAGCCTTGTTGATGCCCAGGTAGTCGGCATACTGGATGATGAAGGTCCACACCATAATCTGTGCAGCCACATAGAACATCTGCGCTATGACTCCCTCACGGTAGATGGTGTTATGCCACAAGTTGTGCAGCGTCAGACTCGTGGAGTGCGTGTGGCCCAGAGCTTTCTGCTCTTCGCTCTCCGTCTTGGGCATCTTCGTCAGGGCAATGACGATGAATACCAGAAGCACCACAAGGCCCAAAGCCACGTAAGGGTCGCGGATAATGGCCAGGTCGTGCAGACGGATATCGGCCTTCTCTGCCTCGGTCAGTGCACTGAAAAAGGTCTGGCCGGCAGCATCACGGCGGTCGCTAATCAAATGAGGAAGCACGACAAAGGACGCTACGGCCATGCCACAGAGCGACCCCATGGGGTTGAAGGCCTGGGCAAGGTTCAGTCGGCGCGTGCTCGTCTCCTTTGCACCCAACGAAAGGATAAATGGATTGGCGGTGGTCTCAAGGAAGGCCAGGCCGAAAGTTAGGATGTAGAGCGACAGGCAGAAAAACGTAAAGCTCTGCATCTGGGCAGCAGGCATAAAAAGAAAAGCTCCGGTGGCATAGAGAGCCAGGCCCAACAGGATGCCGCTCTTATAGCTGTAGCGGCGTATGAACAGTGCCGCCGGAACAGCCATCGTGGCATAACCTCCGTAGAAAGCAAACTGCACCATCGATGCCTTCGCAGCAGTGAGTTCCATCAGCGTCTGGAAGGCAGCCACCATCGGGTTTGTAATGTCGTTGGCAAAGCCCCAAAGGGCGAAAAGAGAAGTGACGAGGACAAACGTCACCAAGTATTTCTTCTCGACAAGTTTTGGATTCATGGTCTCTAATTTTACAATTGCGTGCAAAGGTAGTGTTTTTTTTCTTCACGGCCTAACTTTTTTGCTACTGAAATTGCTGTCAGTCAATAAATAAAGTTAAAAAGCACCATGTAATCGGAAGAAAAGCAGTACCTTTGCACCCGCAAATCGCGTTTTTTACACATTATTATATTTATATGGCTTTAAAAATTGTTGTTCTGGCCAAGCAAGTGCCAGACACCCGTAACGTGGGTAAGGACGCCATGACCGCTGAAGGCACTGTGAACCGTGCCGCCTTACCCGCCATCTTCAACCCCGAAGATTTGAACGCCCTGGAACAGGCCCTTCGCCTGAAGGAGCAGAACCCAGGCTCTACAGTAGGAATCCTCACGATGGGTCCCCCACGTGCAGGTGAAATCATCCGTCAGGGACTTTACCGCGGTGCCGATACTGGCTGGCTCTTGACCGACCGCCTGTTTGCCGGTGCCGATACGCTGGCCACTTCTTACGCTCTCGCCACTGCCATCAAGAAGATTGGCAAGGTGGACATCGTTATCGGCGGTCGTCAGGCCATTGACGGCGATACCGCCCAGGTGGGTCCGCAGGTGGCTCAGAAACTCGGTCTCAATCAGGTGACTTACGCCGAGGAGGTACTTAGTGTGAACGACGGTTTTGCCGTCATTAAAAGAGTCATCGACGGTGGCGTAGAGACCGTCAAGGCCCCGCTGCCTGTGGTCATCACTGTTAACGGAAGCGCCGCTCCCTGCCGTCCTCAGAACGCCAAGTTAGTGATGAAGTACAAACGCGCCACCTGTCCCATGGAGCGTCCTGCCGAAGGCACAGCCTACGACAACCTCTACGAGGAGCGTCCCTATCTGACGCTGAATCAGTGGAGCGTGGCTGATGTCGACGGCGATATGAACCAGTGCGGTCTCGCCGGTTCGCCCACGAAGGTGAAGGCCATCAAGAACATCGTGTTCCAGGCCAAGGAAAGTAAGACCCTCACTGCCTCTGATACCGACATTGAAGGCATGATCAAGGAGTTACTGGAAGAGAAAATCATTGGATAACCGTCCCGTAAGCTGCGGCACTGCCGCAGTCTACCAAACAAAGAAACAAGACATGAACAACGTATTTGTATATTGCGAAATAGAAGGCACGCTGGTGCAGGAGGTTTCCCAGGAACTCCTGACCAAGGGCCGCAAACTGGCCAACACACTGGGCGTGGAGCTCCATGCTGTCGTGGCCGGTACGAATATCAAGGACAAGGTGGAGGAGCAGATTTTACCTTACGGCGTAGACAAGCTCTTCATCTTCGACGCTCCCGAGCTGTTCCCTTACACCTCGGCTCCTCATACCGACATCCTCGTGAACCTCTTCAAGGAGGAGCAGCCGCAGATTTGTCTGATGGGTGCTACCGTCATCGGTCGTGACCTCGGTCCCCGTGTGTCGTCGTCGCTCACCAGCGGCCTCACCGCCGACTGTACCGAGTTGGAAATTGGCCCCTATGACGATGCCAAGAGCGGCAAGCACTACGACAATCTGCTCTATCAGATTCGTCCCGCCTTCGGTGGTAACATCGTGGCTACCATCGTGAATCCTGACCACCGTCCGCAGATGGCCACCGTGCGTAGCGGCGTGATGCAGAAGGCTCTTTATGAGGGCGACTGCAAAAAGGAGGTCGTTTATCCAGAGGTTAGTAAGTATGTCTCTCCCGAGGCTTTCGTCGTGAAGGTGCTCGACCACCACGTGGAGGCCGCCAAGCACAACCTGAAGGGTGCTCCCATCGTCGTCGCCGGTGGCTATGGCATGGGCTGCAAGGAAAACTTCGACATGCTGTTCCAGCTCGCCAAGGTGCTTCACGGTGAGGTGGGCGGCAGCCGCGCCGCCGTCGATGCCGGCTGGCTCGACCACGACCGTCAGATTGGTCAGACGGGTGTCACTGTCCATCCCAAGGTGTACATCGCCTGTGGCATCAGCGGACAGATTCAGCACATCGCCGGTATGCAGGATTCGGGCATCATCATCAGCATCAACAGCGACCCCGATGCTCCTATCAACCGCATCGCTGACTATGTGATTGTTGGTACTGTTGAGGAAGTAGTTCCAAAGTTGATTAAGTATTACAAACAGAACTCGAAATAAATATGAGTAAGACAGTCAGAATACTAATCCTTGTTGTAATATGGGTTTCATTATTCTTAGTGCTTTGGGCAATGAACTATTACGCCTACAATCATCAATTCCATAAATGGTGGATGACAGCAATAGATGTTATTCTTGCTGGAGTACTATTTAATTGGTCTGTCAAGTTTTACAAAAATAAGAAGTAAGTACCAAACTCATTAAGTATTATAAGCAGAATAGTAAGTAGAGTGAAGAAACAAGTTTTATTCCTGTTTGTATACGCGGTATTGGTCATAGCGTCTATTTGGCTGTCGCTCGATCCGAATAAAGCAATATGGAGGAGGATTCTCAATGAGTTAATTGCAATCTACTTCTCTATCGCGTTCTACAGAGTATGGATAAACCTTGATAAAGAAAAAGAATAATTATGGCAAACTATTATAGTGACCACCCCGAGATTGGTTTCTATCTGAACCATCCGTTAATGGCTCGTATCGTCGAGCTGAAAGAAAAGGGTTTCGCCGATGCGAAAGAATACGACTACGCCCCCGTCGACCTGGGCGATGCCATCGAGAACTACAAGCAGATTCTCGACATCACCGGCGACGTGGCTGCCAACATCATCGCCCCGAACTCGGAGAGCGTGGACCTGGAAGGGCCGCACCTTGAGAACGGCCGCATGATCTACGCCAGCAAGACTTACGAGAACCTCGACGCCACCCGCAAGGCCGGTCTCTGGGGCGTCTCCATGCCCCGCCGCTACGGCGGTCTGAACCTGCCCAACGCTGTGTTCTCCATGCTGAGCGAGATTGTCAGCGCCGCCGATGCCGGTTTCCAGAACATCTGGAGCCTCCAGAGCTGCATCGACACGCTCTATGAGTTTGGTTCTGAGGAGCAGCGTCAGAAGTACATCCCCCGCGTCTGTGCAGGAGAGGGCATGTCGATGGACCTCACCGAGCCTGATGCCGGCTCCGACCTGCAGCGCGTGATGCTGAAGGCCACCTTCGACGAAAAGGAGAACTGCTGGCGCCTGAACGGTGTGAAGCGTTTCATCACCAACGGCGACTCTGACATCCACCTCGTGCTGGCCCGCTCTGAGGAGGGCACGAAGGACGGCCGCGGCCTGTCGATGTTCATCTACGACAAGCGCAACGGCGGCGTGAACGTGCGCCACATCGAGCACAAGCTGGGTATCCACGGCTCGCCCACCTGTGAGCTGACCTACAAGAACGCAAAGGCAGAGCTGTGCGGAAGCACCCGCCTTGGCCTTATCAAGTACGTGATGGCCCTGATGAACGGTGCCCGCCTCGGCATCGCTGCCCAGAGCGTCGGTCTCAGTCAGGAGGCTTACAACGAGGCTTTGGCCTACGCCAAGGAGCGTCAGCAGTTCGGCGAGAAGATCATCAACTTCCCGCCCGTCTATGACATGCTTTCCCGCATGAAGGCCAAGCTCGATGCCGGCCGCTCGCTGCTTTACCAGACGGCTTGCTATGTTGACATCTACAAGTGTCTGGAGGATATTGCCCGCGACCGCGCCCTCACCCCCGAGGAGAAGCAGGAGTGCAAGAAGTACCAGCGTCTGGCCGACGCCTTCACGCCGCTGGCCAAGGGTATGAACTCCGAGTACGCTAACCAGAACGCCTACGATGCCATCAGCATCCACGGCGGTTCGGGCTTCATCATGGAGTACAAGTGCCAGCGTCTCTACCGCGATGCCCGCATCTTCTCCATCTACGAGGGAACGACGCAGCTGCAGGTCGTCGCCGCCATCCGCTATATCGGCAACGGCACCATGCTCCAGAACATCAAGGACATGGCCGGTTCTGTAGACTGCGGCAATGCCGCAGTGAACCTGACAGCCCTGAAGGCCCGCGTCGAGGCCCTCATCCCCGTCTACGAGGAGGCCATCGCCGATGCCAAGGCTCTGGACAACCAGGAGGCTTTTGACTTCCTGGCCCGCCGTCTCTACGACATGACCTGCGAGCTGGTGATGTCGCTGCTCATCATCCGCGATGCCGCCAAGGCTCCGGAACTGTTTGCCAAGAGTGCCACCGTCTACGTGGCCATGGCCGAGGAAGATGTCACCGCCAAGGCTGCTTACATCGCAGCCTTCGACCCCGCCACCCTCGACAGCTTCCGTGCAGAGTAAACCATGATTGCCGACGAACTGGAACGTCTCGTCCTGTCGTGCTTACATCACGCTCCTACCACCGATCAGCGTCGGGCGGTGGGAGCGTTTTGTCGGTTTATGACGGATGTACATCCTTCCGTTCCACCGGCCTTTATTCTCCGTGGCTCTGCCGGAACGGGCAAAACCACACTCGCCGCAGCCATCGTCCGGGCCTTACTGGAGCTGAAACAGAAGCTCATGCTCCTCGCCCCCACAGGACGTGCCGCCAAGGTGCTTGCCCTCACCGCCGGGCACCCAGCCTACACCATCCACCGCCGCATCTACCGCCAGCGCACCGCTGCCGACCTCTCCTCCTTCAACCTCAACGACAACCTTTACACCGACACCCTTTTCATCGTCGACGAGGCCTCGATGATCAGCTCTGGGACAGCTGCGACGGCTGGCAACTATGGACCATCACGACCCACTTTCGGCTCTGGCGACCTCCTCGACGACCTGGTGAACTACGTCTATTCTGGCACACGATGCCGCCTGATGCTCATCGGCGATGCCGCCCAGCTGCCGCCCGTCGGCGAGCCTCTCTCCCCTGCCCTCTCCGCAAGCACCCTCTCTGCATACGGCATCACCGTCTACGAGGCCGACATCAACGAGGTGCTCCGCCAGGCCAGCGCGTCAGGCATTCTCTACAACGCCACCTGCCTCCGCTGTTCGGTAAGCGGCAATAGCCCTACCACCCTTCCGAAAATCACCGTCCCTTTCACAGACATCACCCTCGTCCCCGGCGACGAGCTCATCGAACAGCTTGCCTCCAGCTATAGCCACGCCGGACTGGACGACACTATCGTCATCACCCGTTCTAACAAGCGGGCAAACATCTATAACCAAGGCATACGCCGCACCATCCTCGACCGTGAAGACGAGCTGTGCCGCGGCGACCAAATGATGATTGTGAAAAACAACTACCACTGGACACAGCTCGACAAGGAAACCGCCCAGGCCATCCCTTTCCTGGCCAACGGCGACCACTGCGTCGTCCAGCGTGTGCGCAACAAGCGCGACATGCACGGTTTCCACTTTGCCGACGTCACCCTCACCTTCCCCGACTACGACGACCGCGAGCTGACAGCCACCGTCATCCTCGATACCCTCACAACCGACGCCCCTGCCCTGACACGCGAGCAGCAGCAACAGCTCTTCGACTGTGTCATGGCCGACTACGCCGACATCCCCCTCAAGACCGAGCGTATGAAGCAGGTACGCCAAGACCCGTTCTACAACGCCCTGCAAATGAAGTTCGGCTATGCCGTCACCTGTCATAAGGCCCAGGGCGGACAGTGGAGACACGTCTACATCGACCAAGGTTACATGACCGACGACATGGTCGGCGATGACCACCTGCGCTGGCTCTACACCGCCTTCACACGTGCCACGGAACATCTTTTCTTAGTGAACTGGCCCCAAAAGCAAATTGAGACTAATTATTCATATTAACGACCTATGGGATTCTGGAAAACATTCTTTGGCGGGGAACCCGACAGCCCCGAAGAAGAGAAGAAGAACGCCGAAACCAAGAACTTCGACCTGTTGAAATACGACGGTGTGAAGGCCCTGCGCATCCACCAGACCGACTATGCCATCCGCTGCTTCCGCGAGGCCCTGAAGATTCAGGACGATGCCGAGACCCACGACTACCTGCAGCAGGCGCTCACCGCCAGCGGTCAGCTGGACGAGGCCCTTGTCGAGCTGCAGACCATGCTCGCCCTCCAGCCTGGCAATGTCCGCATCATGCTCCAAGCCGCCCACGTGGCCTTCATGCTCGACGACTACACGCAGATGGCCTCTCTCTGCGAACAGGCTATCGCCGCCGATGCCGATAACGCCTACGCCCACTACCAGCTGGCACAGGCTCAGCTCGGCCAAGGCGACGCCATCAACGGCATCGCCCAGCTCACCCAGGCCATTGCCCTGAACGAGCAGTTAGGCGAGGCACGTCTGCTACGCGCCCAAACACTCATGCGCATGGGTGAGCTGAAAGGCGCACGCGAGGATACCGACTGGCTCCTCGCCCACACCGAAGAACACGAGGACGTGCTCTTGATGGCCGCCAGACTGAGTGCCGCCGAGGGTAAGACCGACGAGGCCCTCCTTATATATAATAAGGTGGAGGAGATGAACCCCTTCCAGCTGGACGCGCTGCGTGAGCGCGGACGCCTGAAGATGGACTCCGGCGACAAGAAAGGGGCTGAGGAGGACATGCGTAAGCTCTTGGAACTGAACCCTAGAGAGCTCGACGGCGCTAACGGCGAATATGAGGCCGAGGGCGTAGAGAAGATGATGAAACGAGCCTATTCGCCTATCAACCCCTTCGGTATCTGATTCCTTTTTGTGTCAAATTGTCTGCCAACCCTGCCAATCTGTCAGAAAAACGACACTGGCACTGTTGTTGCTTATATTCTGATGAGCGACGCAAGAAACTCACAGAACAACAAACAATAAACATTTATCAATAAACCAAGGACTTACTTCATGTATGTCCACAAAAATTAGGAGGACAAAATTATGACACCAATGATGAGAAGGAACGCAGCTTGGCTGCCCAGCGTATTCAACGACCTGTTCGACACCGATTTCATGCCCAAGGCCAATCAGACCGCCCCGGCAATCAACGTCAAGGAGACCGACAAGGCCTACATCGTGGAGTTAGCAGCTCCTGGAATGAAGAAGGAGGACTTCAACGTGCACATCAACGACGAGGGCAACCTCATCATCAAGATGGAGCAGAAGGAAGAAAAGAAAGACGAGGACAAGAACGCCCGCTATCTGCGCCGTGAGTTCTCATACTCGAAGTACGAGCAGACGCTCATCCTGCCCGACGACGTAGAGAAGGAGCAAATCAAGGCCCGCGTGGAGCACGGCGTACTCACCGTAGAGCTCCCCAAGCACGAAGAGCAGAAAGTGAAAGTGAGCCGTCAAATTGAAATCGGATAAAAATATAAGTGAATCAAAAAAGTTAAATCCACGACGTAGAATAAACGTTCTACGCCGTGGATTTTACGTTATTCGATGTAGAAATATTGTTAAAAATCACTAAGCATTAACACTTTTACACCCTTAAATTTCCCCAGTCGCGGAAAAAGGCCTACCTTTGCAGCCGCTTTCCGGAAAATCCGGTGCATCAGGCGACGTTCCCGCTCAGATTAAGGCGGTCAAGCGTTAGTTTGGATGTGTAGGCAAAAACCATTAATCACACAAAAAACAATGTATCTCAACAAAGAAAAAAAGACTGAGATTTTCACCCAGTACGGCCAGTCGGCCACAGACACCGGTTCGGCAGAGAGCCAGATTGCACTCTTCACCTACCGCATCAAGCACCTCACCGAGCACCTGAAGAAGAACCACAAGGACAACGTCACAGCCCGCTCGCTGACCATGATGGTAGGACGCCGCCGCAAGCTGCTGAAGTATCTCTACAACAACGACATCAACCGCTACCGCGCCATCATCAAGGCCCTCGGCCTGCGCAAGTAGCAGTGGCAGGCCTTGTGCCAGCCCTTTGGAGATTAAAACATCTTCCCCCTCTTTTCCCGCGCGACCCGCAATGCTTTCCCAAGAAGTTGGCGGGTCGCATCCTTTATGTCTTTTTCTATGCGAAACATTTTGCGGTCTCAGAAATAATATGTACCTTTGCGGCATCAAAAACAGTCCGAAGAAAAGATGATAGAATTAGGAAAATACAACACGCTGACGATAGACCATCGCGCCGACCATGGACTTTACCTCAAGGGCGACGAGTCAACGGGCGACATTCTCATACCTAACCGCTACGTGACGCCGCAGATGCACATCGGTGATGAAGTGCGCGTGTTCGTCTACCTTGACCAGGATGAGCGGCTCATTGCCACCACGGAGACACCTCTGGCCATCGTGGGACAGTTTGCATTCCTGCACGTGGCATGGACCAACAAGTACGGTGCCTTCCTCAACTGGGGCCTGATGAAGGATCTCTTCTGCCCTTTCCGCGAGCAGAAGCAGCCCATGCAGCGCGGAAAGGGCTACATCGTCTACATCAAGGAGGACGAGGAGAGCCACCGTCTCATGGCCACCGCCAAGGTGGAGCGTTACCTTTCCATCCCGTATGCTGAGACTGAGCAACAACCATCCCACACCTCGCATGCTACAGAGTCACACCCCCAGCAACGTCCCCTGGTCTATCACGGCGATGCCGTAGACTGCCTCATCTGGCAGAAAACCGACCTGGGCTTCAAGACCATCGTGACGCCCAAAAGTACTAAAGATACCATAGAGACTACAGACGCTACAGGTCCTTACTACCAGGGTCAGCTCTACGACAATCAAATCTTCCGCCCGCTGCGTACAGGCGACCGCGTGACGGCCTACGTGGATCACGTGCGACAGGACGGCAAGATAGACCTCACCTTACAGCCCACCGGCCACCGCCACACCCTCGATTTTGCTGAGACGCTCCTGCGCTACCTCCATGAGAACGGCGGCCGCTGCGACCTGTGTGACACGAGTGAGCCAGAACTTATCTACGACCGTTTCAAGGTCTCAAAGAAAGCGTATAAACGGGCCGTCGGTGACCTCTACCGCCGACACCTCATCACCATTAATGACGATGGCATCGCCCTTTCATAAACTCAACATCATCGTCCCCTTCACTCCCCTCAAATACCATGCCCCACCCTTTAGATAAATTCCGTTTCTGCCCCGTCTGCGGCAGCAGCCGTTTCGAGGAGAACAATTTCAAGAGCAAACACTGCGCCGACTGCGATTTCACTTATTATGCCAACCCCTGCTCGGCCACGGCGGCCTTCATCCGTAACAGTCGCGGCGACCTGCTTGTGGCCGTGCGTGGCAAGGAACCCGCCAAGGACACGCTCGACCTGCCCGGTGGATTTGTAGACATGGACGAGTCGGCTGAGGAGGGCGTTATCCGTGAGGTACTCGAGGAGACAGGCCTCATCGTGACCCACCCCCGATACCTTTTCTCCATCCCCAACCGCTACCTCTATTCTGGCATGGTGATTCACACCGTAGACATGTTCTACGAAGTCAACGTCGGCGACGATGCCGTTCCCCACGCCGACGACGATGCCGCCGCACTCCAGTGGCTGTCCCTCAATGAATTAGACCCCGCGCTCTTCGGCCTGCATAGCATCAGTCAGGCAGTGCGGCTGTATTTGGAAAAGAATGGGAATCATTAATTTCTTTCAACAATGAACGTCCAGATAGAAGAGTCGTGGAAACGACAGTTGGAGGGCGAGTTCACCAAGCCCTATTTCGAGCAGCTTACCGCATACGTTCGGCAGGAGTATCAGACCGTCCGCTGCTTCCCTCCTGCACGCCTTATCTTCAATGCTTTCAACCTTTGCCCCTTCGACCAGGTGAAGGTGGTCATCATCGGTCAGGATCCCTACCACGAACCAGGACAGGCCCACGGACTAAGCTTCTCCGTACTGCCCGGCGTGCCCTTTCCTCCGTCGCTGCAGAACATCTTCCGAGAGATAGCCGACGACCTGGGCACACCAATGCCCCAGGACGGCGACCTCACACGCTGGGCCAACCAAGGTGTGCTGCTGCTCAACGCCACACTCTCCGTACGTGCCCATCAGGCCAACAGCCATTCACGATTAGGATGGCAGACGTTTACCGATGCAGCCATCCAGGCACTGTCACGTAACAGGCAGCACTTGGTCTACATGCTCTGGGGAGGCTACGCACGCAGCAAGGCATACATGATTAACCGCCAGCAGAACCTTGTGCTCGAAAGTGTCCATCCCTCACCGCTCTCCGCTAACCGTGGCGGATGGTTCGGCCAACACCAGTTCTCACGCTGCAACGAATACCTCGTGCAGAACGGCATCGCACCCATTCAGTGGTAATTCGACAGCCGATGTAGTCGATGTTCTTTGTCAACTGCGGGTGACAAAAGTAGTGTAGAAAGGACTTGTTTTGAACAGTTTAACAAAAAATAATGTTGTGCGCGCACAAAAAAACTTAACGCTCAGCTCTTAACTCTCAACTTTTTTATACCTTTGCACCCGAAAATTAGGGAAACGACTTTAATTTAAAGATTTCAATAATAACAACTTAATATTTTTCATAACAATGGCAAAGTTAGATCTTACACAGTACGGCATCACCGGTAGCCGCGTGATTGCCCACAATCCATCGTATGAGTACCTCTTTGAGGAGGAGACAAAGCAGGGCCTGACAGGCTTCGACAAAGGTGTGAACACCGAGCTTGACGCTGTGAACGTGATGACCGGCATTTACACCGGCCGCTCGCCTAAGGACAAATATATCGTGAAGGACGCTCAGAGCGAGGACAAAGTGTGGTGGACTTCCGACGAATACAAGAACGATAACCACCCCATGAGCGAGGAGGTTTGGGCAAAGATTAAGGACATCGCCATCAAGGAGCTTTGCAACAAGGACCTGTATGTGATGGACGCTTTCTGCGGTGCCAACGAGGCTACCCGTCTGCGCGTCCGCTTCATCGTCGAGGTGGCCTGGCAGGCTCACTTCGTGAAGAACATGTTCATCCAGCCCACCGCTGAGGAGCTGGAGAGCTTCGAGCCTAACTTCGTCATCTACAACGCTTCTAAGGCTAAGGTTGAGAACTACAAGGAGCTGGGTCTGAACTCAGAGACTTGCGTAGCCTTCAACACCAGCAGCCGCGAGCAGTGCATCATTAACACTTGGTACGGTGGTGAGATGAAGAAGGGTATGTTCTCGATGATGAACTACTATCTGCCCCTGCAGGGTATCGCTTCCATGCACTGCTCTGCCAACACCGATATGGAGGGTAAGAACACCGCTATCTTCTTCGGTCTGTCCGGCACGGGTAAGACCACGCTGTCTACTGACCCAAAGCGTCTGCTGATTGGTGACGACGAGCACGGATGGGACGACGAGGGTGTGTTCAACTTCGAGGGCGGCTGCTACGCCAAGGTCATCAACCTCGACAAGGAGAGCGAGCCCGACATTTATAATGCTATCCGTCGCGACGCCCTGTTAGAGAACGTCACCGTCGACGAGAACGGCAAGATTGACTTCGCCGACAAGAGCGTTACCGAGAACACCCGCGTAAGCTATCCCATCAATCACATCGAAAAGATTGCCCAGAAGGTGAATGGCAAGAGTGCTGGACCAGAGGCCAAGAACGTTATCTTCCTCTCTGCCGACGCATTCGGCGTACTGCCTCCCGTGAGCATCCTGACTCCTGAGCAGACAAAGTACTACTTCCTCTCTGGTTTCACTGCTAAGCTGGCTGGTACAGAGCGTGGTATCACTGAGCCCACTCCTACCTTCAGTGCCTGCTTCGGCCAGGCCTTCCTTGAGTTGCATCCCACCAAGTACGCCGAGGAGCTGGTGAAGCGCATGGAGAAGAGCGGTGCCAAGGCTTACCTCGTGAACACTGGTTGGAACGGTACCGGCAAGCGTATCTCCATCAAGGACACCCGTGGTATCATCGATGCCATCCTGGGTGGTGACATCCTGAACGCCCCCACCAAGAAGATTCCTTACTTCGACTTCGAGGTTCCCACACAGCTTAACGGCGTGGCATGGGGTATCCTCGATCCTCGTGACACCTATCAGAACCGTGCCGAGTGGGAAGAGAAGGCCAAGGATTTGGCTGCCCGCTTCATCAAGAACTTCAAGAAGTACGAAGGTAACGAAGCCGGAAAGGCTCTCGTCGCTGCAGGACCGAAGCTGTAAGGCAAGTGATTAAAGTACTAGCAGATCGGAAGAGCGTCGTGTAGGGAAAGAGTGTAGATCTC
>ERZ809472.151-NODE-151-length-18383-cov-6.670286_pt1 | contig 18383 bp, 14 predicted proteins | sample MGYA00521274_ERZ809472 | MGnify/ENA primary metagenome ERZ809472 (study PRJEB31581, sample SAMEA3312791) | metagenome | study: EMG produced TPA metagenomics assembly of the PRJEB8939 data set (Metagenomic analyses of Rumen microbiomes reveals... | reverse complement strand
GTACCTTTGTACCCAATATCACATTATTAATATATAAATGGATCAAACAAAACAATTAGTTCAAGTCATAACCGAAGGAATCCAAGAGAAGAAAGGCAGCGACATCGTCATTGTCGATTTGACGAAGATGGAAGGCACCATATGCAAGTATTTCATCATCTGCCAAGGTAACTCCCCCACCCAGGTGGAGGCCATCACCGAGTCGATAGGCGACTTTGCCCGTGAGCGACTCAAGGAGAAGCCCACTCACGTTGTGGGTCTGGAGAATGCCCAGTGGGTAGCAATGGACTATACCGACGTGCTTGTACACATCTTTCTGCCCGACGTCCGTGAATACTACGACTTGGAACACTTATGGGAGGATGCAAAACTGACGAGAATTAAGAATTTGGATTGAGATATTGAGTAGTAAAGATGAATAATCAGAATAAGCCTCAGAATAGCGGGAACGACCCGAAGATGAATATGCCGCGGTTCAACATGAACTGGATCTATGCCATCGCCATCGTGGCGCTGGCATTGCTCTATTTCTCCAGCGGCGGACCATCAAACAGCAGTGTGGCCAAGCACGCCTCCTACTCCGACTTCAAGGCAATGGTTGCCAAGGGCTATGCCTCGAAAATCGTTGTCAATAAGACGCAGAGTACCCTCCGCATGTACGTCAAGGCAGACCACATCCGTGATGTATTCCAACAGAGTGCCAAGCAGACGGGCAACGAGCCATACGTAGAAGTAGAGTTCGGTTCCGTGGACCAGGTGGAAGGTTTCATCAACGAAGCCAAGGAGGCCAAGACGTTCACCGGCGAATATGTCTACGAGAACCGACGGGAGAACGAGATGTTTAATATGCTTCTCTACAACGTCCTGCCTTTTGTCATCATCATCGGAGCCTGGATCTTTTTCATGCGCCGTATGGGCGGCGGAGGTGGCATGGGCATGGGTGGCAGCGTGTTCAATGTCGGCAAGTCGAAGGCGAAGATGTACGAGAAGGGCGGTGAGCTGGGCATCACGTTCAAGGACGTGGCAGGTCAGGCCGGTGCCAAACAGGAGATACAGGAGATTGTGGAGTTTCTGAAGAATCCACAGAAATATACCGATCTGGGTGGTAAGATTCCCAAGGGAGCACTGCTCGTCGGTCCTCCAGGAACGGGTAAGACACTGCTTGCCAAGGCTGTAGCCGGCGAGGCTGGCGTACCTTTCTTCTCGATGTCGGGTTCCGACTTCGTGGAGATGTTCGTTGGCGTGGGCGCCAGCCGTGTCCGCGACCTCTTCCAACAGGCCAAGGCAAAGTCGCCTTGCATCATCTTCATCGATGAGATTGATGCCGTGGGCCGTGCCCGTAGCCGCAACCCGGCAATGGGTGGCAACGATGAGCGCGAGAACACGCTGAATGCCCTGTTGACGGAGATGGACGGTTTCGGCACCAACTCGGGTGTCATCATCCTGGCCGCCACCAACCGTGCTGACATGCTCGACTCAGCCCTGCTGCGCGCCGGACGATTCGACCGTCAGATACACGTAGACCTCCCCGACCTCAATGAGCGTAAGGAAGTATTCCAAGTTCACCTGAAGCCGTTGAAGATCGATGATAGCGTAGACATCGACTTCCTGGCCCGCCAGACTCCGGGCTTCTCTGGAGCCGACATTGCCAACGTCTGTAACGAGGCGGCCCTTATCGCTGCCCGACACGATTCCCCGACAGTAGGCAAACAGGACTTCCTCGATGCCGTTGACCGTATCATCGGTGGTCTGGAGAAGAAGACGAAGGTGATGACACAGTCGGAGAAGCGTTCGATAGCTATCCACGAAGCTGGTCATGCCACCATCTCCTGGTTTACGGAGTTTGCCAATCCGCTGGTAAAGGTAAGTATCGTACCACGTGGTCAGGCTCTGGGTGCCGCCTGGTACCTGCCTGAGGAACGTGTGCTGCAGACCAAGGAGGCCATGCTCGACGAGATGTGTTCACTCTTGGGTGGCCGTGCCGCCGAGGAGCTCTTCATCGGCAGCATCTCCACTGGTGCCATGAACGACTTGGAGCGTACCACCAAACAGGCATACGGCATGATTGCCTTTGCCGGTATGAGCGACAAGTTGCCCAACATCTGCTATTACAACAATTCAGAATATCAGTTCCAGAAGCCCTACTCGGAAACGACGGCCAAGATTATGGACGATGAGGTGCTACGCATGATCAATGAGCAGTATGAACGGGCAAAGAAGATCCTGACGGAGCATAAAGAGGGACATGCGGAGCTGGCTCAGTTGCTGGTGGACCGTGAAGTCATCTTCGCTGAAGATGTGGAGCGCATCTTCGGCAAGCGTCCCTGGACAAGCCGTGCCGAGGAACTCATGGAAGCCCAGATGCGGGCAGATGCCGAGCGCATGGCCGAAGAACGTGCCAAGGAACTGGAAGCAGAAGCCAAGGAACAAGCCCAAGAGCAAAAAGAAGAAGAGGAGGACAAGGCATGAAAAATTTCATCATCAGAACCATTACGGCGGTATTCTTTGTGGCCGCGATTGTTACCTGTTTCCTCAATCCCAGAGCAATGGTGCTGTTGTTTGCCCTGGTCACAGGACTGACCATCTGGGAGTTCACTGGTTTGGTGAATGACCATCGGGACGGCATTACCGTCAATCGTATGATCTGTACCGTTGCCGGTGTCTATTTCTTCTTTGCCATGGCGGGCTACAACAGTGGCATTACCCCTGCCAGTGTATTCATCCCCTATCTCGTCAGCATCATCTATCTGATGGTGGCAGAACTCTACCTGAAGCAGGAAGACCCCATCAGCGACTGGGCCTATACGATGTTCTCGCAACTCTACATCGCCCTACCCTTCTCGCTGCTCAATGTGCTGGCCTTCCGTTCCGGGGGCTATGACATCCAATATACCTATCTGGCTCCGTTGGCCGTATTCGTGTTTCTCTGGATTAACGACACGGGCGCCTATCTCTGTGGCTCGCTATTAGGAAAGCACAAACTCTTCCCCCGCATCTCGCCGGGAAAGAGTTGGGAAGGCAGCATCGGCGGTGGCATCCTTGTGATGGCCGTGGCCGTGCTGGTATGGTATCTGACAGAGAAATATGGCGTCAACGATATCGGTCTCAATGCCTATGAATGGGCGGGACTGGGACTGACCATCGTCGTCTTCGGCACCTGGGGCGACCTCATCGAGTCGCTCTTCAAGCGTACCCTCGGCATCAAGGACAGCGGTAATATCCTGCCAGGACACGGAGGCATGCTCGACCGTTTCGACTCGTCACTGTTGGCCATACCTTCCGCCGTGGTCTATCTCTATACGCTGACGCTGCTATAAATCGTCAAACTACTTCGACTGGTACAGCACCGTGAGTGTCGGTGTGTAGGTATTCATCAAGGTCACCGTAACAAATCCGCCATCGGTCTCGAATTTCGCCACCTTATGGTCATCCTTCAAGATGGGACAGTTGGGCCATGCATCCAATTCTTTCTCCTTCTCGTCACGTATCTGTTGCCACAGATTACGCGTGCTGTCGTTAGTCGACAACTCGTAACTCTCCTGCACCATCTTCACAGTGTCGTTCTGCTGAGCCACCACCAGATGATAGAGTTCTGCCGGATTCTTCATAAGAACGTTGGTAAAGGCTGAGTCGGTACGTGCAGAATCCACCACAAATCCACGGGCTATCAAAGAATCATAGAATGCCTTAAACGGCATACCCATCGACAGACCGCGATAGTTCAGATACTCCGGTTCACTACTACAGGCACAAAGTGCCAGAAAAGCCACAACGGCCACTAAAATCTTCTTCATAATCAATCAATTTACAGTTTGATGCGGCAAAGGTAGTGATTTTTTTGGAAAACTCCAAAAAAATCACTACCTTTGCACCCATGTTTACAGGATGTCTTCTATTTCTGACATTATTGACTGCCCCTGAAGAGGTCGATACCATCCGCTCCGAACGGTTGGAGGAGGTCATTGTCACCTCCACCTCTGCCCGCCAGCGACTACAGAACATACAGACGGGTGCTGAGCAACTGCAGTTGAAAGAGCTGACAGCCGCACCGCAGCTTTTCGGCGAGAACGACATCATGCGTTCCATCCAGCTCTTGCCAGGCATCAAGGCAGAGAGCGACGCCTCCAGCAGTTTTCAGGTGCGTGGCGGCACTTCGGCGCAGAACCTGGTGCTCTTCGACGGTGCACCGGTCTATAATGTCGGTCATCTGGCTGGTCTCTTCTCTGCCTTCAACGACGACGCCCTCGGCAGTGCCACCCTCTATAAGGGTTTGCTGCCAGCCCAGTACGGCGGTGCCTCATCGGCCGTGCTCGACATCAACGGACGTACTGGTGACAAGCAACAATGGCACGGCGGCGCCACCATCGGTCTGCTCTCAGCCAAGGCAACCATAGAAGCCCCCATCGTGAAGGACAAGCTCTCCTTCCTCGTCACTGCCCGTCGTTCCTATCTTGACGTCTTCCTCAAGATGAGCAAAGACTTCAAGGACAACACACTCTACTTCTACGATATCAACGCCAAGCTGGACTGGACCATCACCCCAAACGACCAGCTCTTCCTCAGTTTCTTTACGGGCAAGGACCGGACTGCTGTTGAGGATATGGTAGACATCCGGTGGAGCAACCTGGCAACCAGTCTGAAGTGGCTACACCATTTCCATGGCGGATCCAACTCACAGACCACCTTATTATATAGTGGCTACACCAACGACGATGGTGTCGACTTCCTTAACCTCAACCTATGGTATAAAGGCCATATCCGTCAGGCCAGCCTGCGACAGGACTTCAACATCTCACTGGGACGACAGGAACTGAAAGCGGGTCTGCAGTCATCGCTGCTCAATGTCAAATCAGCCGAGTGGCAGGTGCTCAGCCATTACGAAAAAGAACAGCGCCGTGCCTGGGAGAATGCAGCCTGGGTAAACGGGACATTCCGTCCGACATCATGGCTGACGGCATCGGCAGGACTACGTCTCAACCTCTTCTCTCCCCTCGGCGGCTCACTCTACTACGACATAGCGTCTGACGGTTCCATCGACTGGTACTATAACTACAAGAACAACCAAATCGTACGTACCCATACCGTCTGGGAGCCCCGTGCCAGCCTCAATTTCTCCATCTCTCAATCTCTCAATCTCAAGGTTGCATACGCCCGTACCTCGCAGAACATCCATGCTCTGCGGAACCAGAGCACCTCGACCCCCTTCGACCGCTACACCATCAGCAGCAATATCGTGGAGCCTGAGATTGCCGACCAGGTCAGTGCCGGCGTCTTCGCCATGACCCCCGATGAGACCTACGACTTTTCAGTTGAGGGATACTACCGTAAGATTAACAATGTGCTCGACTACCGCGACGGCAAGACCTTTCGCAGCGAGATTGAGATAGAACGGCTCGTGCTGGCCGGCGAAGGGAAAGCCTACGGTGTGGAGCTGCTGGCCCGCAAGAACAAAGGACGACTGACGGGATGGCTCGGTTATACCCTGTCGTGGTCGAAGACACGCATCGACGGCATCAACGGCGGCAGGTGGTATGATGCCAATAATGACCGTCGCCACGACATCAATATCGTAGCACAATATCGTCTGTCGAAACAATGGACACTGAACGCCGCCTGGGTATTCAACAGCGGACAAGCCTTTACTGCACCCAGTGGGAAGTACCAGATCATCGACAACTGGATCTACTACTACGCTGAGCGCAACGGCTACCGCGCTCCAGACTATCACCGACTCGACGTGAGTGCCGTATGGTCAAAGAAGAAACGTCGTAGTACCCATGAGTGGGTCTTCGGCATCTACAATCTCTACAACCGTTACAACCCGTTCCTCATCAATTTCGAGGACAGTGAGAACGGTGCCAGAACCCGCGCCAAGCAGTATTCTCTTTTCGGTATCGTGCCGAGCGTCAGCTTCAATATAAAGTTTTAAGAAATGAGAAAGAGATTTAGGATAGTTGTGCTATTAGGAATTTTAGGGTTAGCAGGATGTGAAAAGGAGATAAACATCGACTACCACGAGACGGATCCTATCTACGTCGTAGAGGCATCCGTCAGCAATAGTAGCATGGTGACCCGCCTCAGTACCACCAAGGCCATGGACAACAATAGCGGTAGCAGTGACCTCAACCACGCCACCATCACCGTGACAGGCAGCGACGGTACCAATGTGACCCTCAAAAACACTAGCAACGGTTTCTATCGCGCTTCCAAGTCGGGAACTCCCGGCGTGGAGTATACCATCGACGTGACTATTGACGGACAGCATTTCACCTCGACTTCCATCATGCAACAGCAGCCAGTGATGAACAGCTTCCGTGTCATCCGTAAGAAGATTACCTCCGAATGGTTTCAGATGGGCGACCTGCGCCTTCAGGACCTGCCCAATGAAGACAACTGGTACTTCATGCACATCTACCGTAACGATATCGGTTACCGCTGGGCTGTCATGAGCGACCGTAACGACCCGGGCAAAGAGTTGCAACAGTTCTTCAACTTCTTCCGCGAGGGGAGCGACGACAATGACGTACTCAAGGATGGTGACCGCCTGCGTATTGATATCCGCGCCATTGACCAACGGGCCTACGACTACCTCTACTCCATGCAGGTCATGGAAAACACAGGCACCAACCCGATTCAGAACTTTATGGGTGGGTGCCTGGGATATTTCTCAGCCTACGGCGGGATTACCTATAACTATGTTTACCACCCGTCATCGGTAGAAGATGACGATGGGGCGTGAATGGATAACGTCAGGTTGACGGTCACGCCATATTCCTCATTCTCATATCGCAAAAAAATCTGCTCGGATGTGAACGAAACCACCTGAGCATGTATCTTCTGTGTTTTTCCCTCATCATTATACTCCAAGCGTAGATTGTTGTTGTCGCACTTGTAGGTACCTTCATAGATGAGGTTTCCATAACGGCTGATGGCAGAGAAAGAACCACTACGTACCATGCCATTGTACGAGCCGTCGCCAGAAAAGATAAAATGGTGGTAGGTCAGGTCCTCGGGATCTACCGGCGACTCGCCCTCAATGGTCAAGTCTGACCGATACCATGTACCGACAATCTGATCACCCAGCCGGCTACCGTCATCATCACCAGTGCCACAAGCCAGGGTAAATATCAGGGCAGCCAGACAGGCTGCCCTGTATACTATCTGTTTACTTAACATTACCGACTTTAACCAAATACTCCGCTATCTGTACAGCATTCAGGGCAGCACCCTTACGGATCTGATCGCCAGAGAGCCAGAATGTCAGACCACAGTCATCACTCAGATCCTTACGGACACGACCTACGTAGACATCATCCTTGCCGGCAGTTTCCAAAGGCATTGGGTAAGTCAACGTTGAAGGATCGTCCTTCAGCGTACAACCAGGGGCGGCGGCAATAGCCTTCTGGGCCTCCTCGACACTGATGGGTCTCTCCGTCTCAATCCAGACGCTCTCAGAATGGCTACGGAGTGACGAGACACGAACACACATGGCCGAGCACTTGGCATCGGTATGCATGATCTTCCGGGTCTCATTGAACATCTTCATCTCTTCCTTCGTATAACCATTGGGCTGGAACACGTCAATCTGAGGAATCACATTGTATGCCAACTGGTGGGGGAACTTCTTGATGGTCTTGACCTCACCGTCCTCCACCATCTCCTTGTACTGCTGCTGCAGTTCGGCCATAGCCACTGCTCCGGCACCCGAGGCACTCTGGTAAGAAGCCACATGGATGCGTTTGATATGGCTCAGCTGCTCCAGCGGTTGGAGCACCACCACCATCATAATCGTCGTGCAGTTCGGGTTGGCAATGATGCCACGGGGACGGTTCAGTGCATCTTCGGCATTGCACTCGGGCACCACCAAGGGCACATCATCATCCATACGGAAGGCACTTGAATTGTCGATCATCACGGCGCCATACTTTGTAATCGTCTCTGCAAACTCCTTTGACGTGCCGGCACCGGCTGAGGTAAAGGCAATGTCGATGTCCTTGAAATCATCGTTATGCTGGAGAAGCTTCACCTCCAACTCCTTTCCCTTGAAAGTATATTTCTTGCCAGCGCTACGCTCTGATCCAAACAACACCAGTTCATCCATCGGGAAATTCCTCTCAGCGAGAATGCGCAGGAACTCTTGTCCCACGGCTCCACTCGCACCTACAATAGCTACTTTCATAAGCCTAATCTTTTATTTATGTTTGAAATTTGGCTGCAAAATTACAAAAATTCTGCGTAATCCACGTCATCCATACAAAAAAAATCATATCTTTGGCTTTGCCAAAGGTCCTTACGCTCGAAAAAACAAAAAACATTTGGCTTTTTGCTCGCTTATTCGTACCTTTGCAGACGAAATGAGACTGATAGCGGCATATCTCCCCATTACTGATCCCACGATCATCTTCTTCGTGGTATTGTTGATCATCCTCTCGGCGCCGATTGTGATGAGCAAGCTACGTATCCCGCACATCATCGGCATGGTGCTGGCGGGCGTCGTTATCGGCCAATACGGTTTCAATATCCTCGAGCGAGACATCTCCTTTGAGATCTTCGGCAGTGTGGGTCTCTACTACATCATGTTCTTGGCAGGTCTCGAAATGGATCTGGAGAGTGTGAAGCGCAACTCCCGACAGTTCCTTCTCTTTGGTCTGCTTACCTGTTTCGTGCCCCTCATACTGACCTACATCATGGCAAGCATCCTGCTCGGGTATTCCCATCCTGCTTCATTCCTATTGGGCTGCATCATGGCGTCGAACACGCTCATCGCCTATCCCATCGTCAGCCGCTATGGCCTACAGCGGCACAACTCGGTACAGTTTTCCGTCGGTTCTTCGATGATTTCGCTCTTTATGGCCCTGGTGATGATTGCCGCCCTGGCCGGCCAGTTTGCTATTCATGACTCCCAGTCTTCAGTTCTCAATTCTCCATTCCTCTTCTGGCATCTTTTCGTTCTGAAACTCGGCGTCTTCATTGCCGGCTCCATATACCTCATTCCACGACTGGCACGCTATTTCCTCCGTCGCTACAGCGACCAGGTGATGCAGTACATCTTTGTACTGGCCGTCATGTTCCTTTCGGCGGCTCTTTCCGCCTTCATCGGACTCGAAGGTATCTTCGGTGCCTTCCTCTCTGGTCTGATATTAAACAGGTATATCCCCAAGGTGTCACCGCTGATGAACCGCATCGAGTTCATTGGTAACGCCCTTTTCATCCCCTATTTCCTTATCGGCGTAGGCATGCTCATCAATGTGCGCAGTGTATTCTCCTCCTGGCATGTAGTCTGGGTGGTCTTCCTTATCGCCTTCTTCGGCACCTTCGGAAAAGCCCTTGCTGCCTATATCTCCAGTCTGATGTTCCGACTGCCACAGCGCGACGGTAATATGATGTTCGGTCTGACCTCTGCCCACGCCGCAGGAGCTATCGCCATGGTCATGGTGGGCATGCGCCTTGAAACAGCTCCCGGACAATTCTTGGTCAATGACGATATGCTCAACGGTGTCGTGATGATGATACTCGTCACCTGTATCATCTCCACCATGATGACCGACCACGCCTCACGCCAGATTATCCTGACGCAGACCCGCGATAACCTCTCCTACCCCGGCACCCATGAGACATTAGACATGTCCAGCAGTCCGAATGATGACGAGAAGATCCTGCTCTGTGTGAAATATGTTGAGATTGCCCCACAGCTCCTCAGCCTGGCCTTGCTGATGCGTAACCAACGGCTGAATCGCGGACTGGTAGCCCTCAACGTGGTCTATGATGACGAGAAATCGGCGCGCCATCGGGAAACAGGTCTTCGGTTGCTGGAGCAGCTGCAACGGCAGGCCGCTGCCTCTGAAGTGCAGATGCAGACGCAGGTCCGTCTGGCCTCCAACATTGCCAACGGCATCAAGCATGCCTTCAGAGAGGTCGGTGCCTCGGAGATCATCATGGGTATGCACGTCCATACCGAGCGAAATCCGAAATTCTGGGGTGACTTTATCCAGAGCCTCTACAACGGTCTGAGCCGTCAGATTATCCTCATCCGTTTCGTGCAGCCGCTGAATACACTACGGCGAATACAGGTTGCCGTTCCCTCGCGCTGTGAGTTTGAACCAGGCTTCCACCGTTGGCTGGAGCGACTGAGCCGATTTGCTGAACAGCTCGACTGTCGCATTCAATTCCATGGCCGACAAGAGTCACTCGTGCTCATTGCCGAATACATCAACAACCGACACCCAAGCGTCAGGGCGGAATATACGCAGATGGAGCATTGGAATGAACTGCCCCAGTTGGCCTCCACCATCCAGGAAGACCAGATGTTTGTGGTCGTCACGGCCCGTAAGGGAACCATCTCTTACAAGAATGCCCTCGATCGTCTGCCCGACGAACTGCAACATTACTTCTCCGGCAAGAACCTGATGATTATCTTCCCCGATCAGTATGGCGACCAGAAGGAAGACCGCATGAGCTTCACCGAAGCCCAGCATCACGAGGAGACATCGCTCTACACGATTATCTTGAAGAAAATTGAGAAATTGAGAAATTAGAATCAGATGAGTCTTAGACCATCATCGGCAATAGTGATAATCTTCCGCTTGTACAAATCCCCAACAGCCTGCTTGAACACTTTTTTACTGACCCCGAAACGACTGGCGATTTCTTCGGAAGGAGACTTGTCACCTAAGTCACAATAGCCATCGTGCTCATACAGATAGCGCAACAGTTCTTCCGAGAAGTCAAGCGCCAGTTCATGGCCAGATTTCTTCTGATAGCGCTCTACCTTGGCCGTTGCCATCAAGCGATGGGTCTTTTCGTCCTCCAAAATATAGACATAGTACTTCTTCCCCCGCTCCATCCTTTGCTTCTGTTCACGGAACGGACAGAACAGGTCCTTCATCAGTCCCCAGTTCAGGAAAGCCCCATACTCATTGGTCCATGCACACTCCAGCCATGCAAACTCGCCCACTTTTGCTATAGGGTGCTCTGTGGTAGCTATCGTGCGTTCATCCTGGTCCAGATAGATAAACACCTCTATCTCGTCACCGATACGCATATCACGGGTCACATAACGATTGGGCAACAAGATATTCCCCTCGTCGCCGCCATCAAGATACAGGCCGTAGTCAGTCCGTTTCTTTATCCTCAGCGTCTGATAGTCTCCCAGTTTCAACATCACTTTCCACTTTTACCATTTTCTCACCTTCGATTCTACCATCCTTCAGATGAATCGTTCGGTCGGTGATGCTAGCCAAATTCTCGTCGTGAGTCACAATGACAAACGTCTGGCCGAACTTATCGCGCAGATCGAAGAACAGCTGGTGCAGTTCCTCTTTGTTCTTGGTATCGAGTGAGCCCGAGGGTTCGTCGGCAAGGATGACAGCAGGATTGTTGACCAATGCCCGCGCCACTGCCACACGTTGTTTCTCACCGCCAGACAACTCGTTGGGCTTATGACCGGCACGGTCGCTCAATCCCATAAAAGCCAGCAGGTCCTTCGCCCGCTGCTTGGCCTCTTTCTGCGAGACGCCGGCAATATAGGCAGGAATCATGATGTTCTCCAGCGCTGTAAACTCCGGCAGCAACTGATGGAACTGGAACACAAAACCCAGATGGCGGTTGCGGAAATCACTCAGTTTCTTAGATGACAGTCCACTGGTATCAACGCCATCAACAATGACGCGCCCTGTATCAGGCCTATCCAGCGTGCCTATAATCTGCAACAAGGTGGTCTTGCCAGCGCCTGACGGCCCGACGATACTTACCACCTCGCCTTTGTCTATATGGAGGTCGATGCCCTTCAGCACCTCCAGATCTCCAAAGCTCTTCCGTATGTTCTCTACTGTAATCATTTAGCTTGACCTTTCAAATATTCCTCTTCCATTGATTTGCTGTAGGTGCCCTGAATCCGCAGGCAATAGATAGAGTCGGTGGCGTTAGAATAGATATCACAGCGCTTGGTAAAGTAGCCTGACTTGAAACCGTTTCCGTCGTAAACGACATGGATGGTGTCAGTAGCCCCTGGCTGAACAGGGTATTTGGGATAAGTCACATCCAGACAGCCGCATGAAGGATCGACATCCTTAATGACATAAGGTATCTTCCCGTCATTGCGGAAGACAAAGTCGCATGACATTGGTTCTGGCTTATAACAAATACCAAAATCATGAGTCTTCCCCGTGAGAAACACGATTTCTGTAGTTGGCTCCGGCTCTACGACTACAGGTTGTGCGGCTTTCTGACCACAGGCAGTTACCAACAAAAGCAACAGGGCGTAACAATACTTTTTCATATCTGCTATCTATTTCAGGCGGCAAAGGTACAAAAAATCCGCGAAAGTACAAAGACTTTCGCGGATTATTACTATATCTGAAGTCGTATTACTCAGCGATACAGATAGTCACACGGTTGAGGTCGTTCTCAGCGAACGGCTGTACGCGTGCACCCTTAGAATCGTAGGCGATACGATCCTGAGCAATGCCATACTTCTCCTTCAGGGCCTTCACAACGGCGTCAGCACGACCAGCGGCCAGACGATCGTTGATCTTGTCATTACCTGTTCCGGCGTCAGCATAACCAGTCACCTGAACCTTGGCATTGGGATACTGGTTGAGGTAGTCAGCCACATCCTTCACCTTCTGCTGCTCGCTATCGCGGATGATGGTCTTGTTGATTTCAAAGAAGATATCGCGACGGATCGGCTCAATCTTCACTTCCTCAACAACAGGAGCGGGCTCAACAACGGGCTCCGGCTCAACAACGGGCTCTGGAGCGGGCTCCGGAGCGGGAGGAGGAGGCAGAACCTTGTCGAATGCCTTGCCCAGGTTGATCTTCAGACCGATGAGGGCGTTGAAGTACCAGTCGCTCTTGAGCTTCTTGTCAGCCTTCTTGGAGTTGTACTTGTCACCAAGGATGTTGGCATTACCCTCAACAGTCAGGGCGACGGCGTCGCTCAGACGGAAGGCGGCCTCGAGACCGGCACGGCCGAAAGGACGAACCTTGGTACCGTCCCAGATGTACTCCAGCTTGTACTTGCTGATAGACTGTGACTCAATCTTCTTGGCAATGTCATTGGCCTCGTCGTTAGAGAAGGCAATGTTGGCACCACCACCGATGAAGGCTGTCAGGTTGAATACGCGGTTGGGGTTCCAACCAGCAATGAGGTTGCTCAGGTTGAACATCAGGTCGATGCCGGGAGCAACATACTTCCACTTGTACTGCTCGGGGATTTCCTCAGCGCACCAGCCACCCTTTGACTGCCAGGCATTAGCCTGCAGACGGGCACCGAATACGGGGCTGAACTGATAACCGAGACCTAACTGAACATTCGGAGAGATCAGCTTGTCGAACTTAGCCTCGCCAAGCGTGTACTGAGCACCTCCCTGAAGGGTCAGGAAAGCGTGCTTCTTGAACTCATACTTCGTGCCGTCGGCAGCATCGTAGGTTGCCTGGGCCATTGCCGAGGCGCTCAGCATCAGCAGTGCGCCGGCCAGTATTGTCTTCATTCGTTTCATATTTCCTTTGTTTTTTGATTATTGCTTAATCCGTATTACGATCCTGGTTCGTATTCGTAATGTTGTCCCAGACGGTCAGGTACCACTTGCCCTCGAACTTCACCGGACGGAAGTAGAACGATGTCGTATTAGGCTTCGGGTCGCCCTCGGGCTTGTCGAAAAGAACGACATCCATCTTCACCTCGTTGTTCGTATTCGAACGGAGTGTCAGACGGTTTACTTCATACCTCACACCCTTGACAGCTGACAATGTCATCGCCTGACGGCGCTGACCAACAGCGTCAAGAGGCTTGATGCTGTCACCATGGTCAAGGAAGCTCAGCATCTCTACTGCACCGCGGAGATCCTTCTTGTCAAGACGCTCTATAAAGGCATTCACCTGAGACAGGATTTCTGCAGTATCTTCCTTCGTGAAGGTGTACTGGGGCTTCTCGGGACCCTGCACAGGCTGCTGCTTCTTATTGCCGCAGGATACGGCAGACAACCGCATGGCAGCAACGGCCAGGAAGAAAGCAATTCTTTTCATCTTTTACGTTTTTTGAAAAAGGGGGAGCATCCCTGCTCTGGGAAGCTCCCCCTCGGGTTATTTAGCTTCTAATGTTGTTAGAATCCGTTAGATTAGTGCGTACCCTCGACAGTGATGATAGCCCAGACAGTCTGAGTGTAATCCTTATCGAGCTTAGCGCCAGTCGGGTCAAGGATGTAGTCGAAAGCAATGTTACCCCAGTTGTACTTCACAGCGATAGGAACGTAGATGTGGAACAGCTGAACGTTCGAAGCGTTGTTGTTATAGTACAGCCAACCGAAGGTTGTGTTGCCAGGAGCACCCTCATTGTAGTTACTGTGGTTGTAAGCGTGAGCTACATCGAACGGAACTACAGAGCCGTCAGCGTTGAGCAGAGACAGAGTCTTCAGACCGGTCTCACGCCAGCTGGTCATTGAGTTCAGATCCTTAGCAAGGTCGGTATTATCCTTAATATCCTTCTCGATATAGTACTTGTTCTGACGTACAACAGGCTGCTTAGCGTGGTCGGTACGAATCTCATCGTAACGAACTGCGAGCTCGCTGATACCATAGTACTCGTACGGCATACCAAGGTTGGTCTGCTTCATCTTACCAGGACTTGCATAGACATCATCGTACTTCGGCTGCTCGACACCAGTGTAGGTGTTACGCCAAGCGATAGCCTTAGAACCAGCAGCTACAACTGCGAAGCGGTTCCAGTCGACGATCTCAACGAGGTCCTTAATAGCCAGACGGTTGTCAGCCAGTACACGGTCGTTCCAGACATACTCCTTACCAACGACGTTGATAGGACGGTGTACGCGGACGTTGAAGTAGTTCTTACCGATCAGAGGATCGTAGCAGAGGGCGTGAGATACATTCAGCTTCAGGTAGGTGGTGAACGTACGATCGATGTTATCCTCGAGATAGTAACCATCAATCATGTTGTTCAGACCAGTACCGATTGTGAAGAGCTCATTACCCTGAGCATCGTAAGCACCCATCTTGTTCACCAGGTCGGTAGCTGCAGGATAGAGGTTAGCAGCCTCCTCAAGACCATGGTAAGTGATGCGGTTGTTGATAGCGATGTCAACACCATCCTTCACGAGCTTATCGTCGAGGTAGCAAACCTCCTCAGGACCGTAAGCATCACCATTCTTCTTCACAGCGAAGATAGCAGTGTTATCAACACCATTGTGAGCACCGAGCTTAAGAGTCCACTTCGTACCAGAAGCACCGAGAACATCCCATTCGCCCTTATCATTAGCGCTTACTGTAGAGTTCAGATCCTTCACAGGTATAGTGAAGATGAACGAAACGCTAGCAGCTGCGCCGAGCTCAGGATCAGCATTTGCCTTGAACTTACTGAAGTTATCCAGATCGCGGAGGACAACCATCTTAGTAGGATCGAGCCAGTTGTCGGTGAGCAACTGAGTGTAAGATGTCACAGTCAGGAAGTTGTAGCCATTGTTAGAAGGCTTGAACGGGTTGATGTGAGCATCGAGCTCCTTCCAGTAAGGTGCATCAGGATCGTCAACACCAGGAGTGGTTGAATTGAAGCCATACCAGTGAGCCCAGTCCTTATTAGATACATCACCATAAGCGAAGTGCAACTTACCAACAGGAATCGTCAGCTTAATGTTCACGAAGTTACCTGTATTCTTGTTCACGAAGCGAACAACGGTAGAAATTGCGTTGGTGTTCAGACCCTTGCTTTCGAAGGTTGCACCAGCAACAGAGATCAACTTCTGATAGAGACGATCATCGTCGACACCGTTGACATTCTTCATGTTACCACGCCAGTAGTCACCCTTTGCTGAAACGGCAGCCTTGTCAGCAGCGAGAATCTTTGAATCCCATGCATGGAGATCCCAGATGAGGACGTTGGTCTGCTCATCCCAGCTGTGTCCAGAAGTAGCATTATCATGAGGAGTGTACCATACACGGCCGAACCAGTTGTTGTCAGCAGTCCACTTCGTGTAGTCGAATGCGTTGACAGCGTTATTCTCATTGGCTGTATTAGCTGCAGCAGCAATCTTACCATCCTTATAGTAGAAACGCTGGCCCCAGAAAGAGTTGGCATCAGCAACATCAAAGAGAGCACCTGTAGCATTGGTAGGCATATTCCAATGGTTATTCTGATCGAGGTAACGATAGTTATTCTCGAAATCCTGCTTTGTCATACCCTTACCGTCATTCAGCTTAGCAAGAATCAGGTTCTCAACCTGTGACCAAGTAATCTTAGCATAGCCACCGCAGTTCATGTAAACATCACCGAGGTCAATAGCTACGTCGAGGTCAGCAACCTCAGTCTCCACGATACGAAGTTTGATGTAACCGTAACGGATAATCTTACCATCCTCAGTAACGAGGTCAACACGTACCAGAGGCTCACGATCGATAACTTCCTTCGTAGCAACTTCACCCTTGATGGTCTCGCCATCAGCAGTTACAGAACGGGGATAGAACACACCTTCCTCGCCTTCCTCAATGTGGGCAGACTCAGAGGTCTTCTCATTACCAATCGTGTAGTCGATAGCCGTGAACTCATAGTGGAGGCCCAACTTAGCCATCAGGTCAGCATCCATAACCTTGTCAACTGTGCTCTGACCATACTTAGTATAAGTGGTGTAAGCATAGTGAGTCTCGATGAATGGCTTCAGGTCAATTGAACTATTATAAACCACTTCGTGAGTAGCGGGGCTGGGGATGGCACCAGGTGAATTGTAATCACCATGATCTGGCCAAACATAGTCAATAGTACCTTCGACACCTACAGTCTCATAGAGGTGGTTGTTACGAATCACGCCAATAGGATTCTGAGAATAGTCATCAGCAGTATGGTCATTGACAAATGTACCCTTAGAAAGAGTCTCATTAGGCTCCTTATCAGCCAATGCGATAATGTTGTAGATAGCAGGAACGACTACAGCATAATCAGAGTTGACTGTTGTATCCTTGCTAGCCTCAAGTGAGATAAACGGCAGCTGAGCTTCGCCCTGGCCAAGATACTCACCCTTTTCATTCCAGTAGTCGCTAGTACCATAAGCAGATCCCCAGTATGCGCCCTTGTTGTGTGACCAATCCCACTTGGGTTCAAATGCCCCCCACCAACCTTGGAATCTGGCATCGACATCATGATCTGCAGAAAGTGCATCAGTGTTATTATCGTAAGCCCACTTACAGAAAAGATGCCAAACGGCCATATAATCCACAGAGAAAGGAACGGTCAGGATACCCTTGTCAACAGAAACCTTGTCCTGAATCGGAGTAGCCTTGATAGGACCATCAGCAGAACGGGTGTAAACACCAGCGAGGTTCTCATAGAAATTGTACGTATAATCAGTCAGGTCAGCATTACCCGGATTGATGTGATACTGAGCAACCACGTCAGGAGCAATCTCGACATAAGAAAGTGTCTTTTTACCAGTGGTTTCTACCAATGCAATAGCATCCTGATCAATCAGAGAATAATATGTTTCAATTCCAGATGAGGTTCCAGCAGGCTTAGCATCACGAAGACGCTTGCCCCATGTCTTATCAGTCTCACTGCAGAAGACAGTGCCATCGGTAGCAAGCCAACCCATTGTCTTATCAACATGGACCTTAATGACTCTATCACCTTCGGTATACCAGTCAACAGTATATGTGAAATCATAAGCACCATTCTCTTTGTACACAGGAGCCTTCAGGAAAGCAGCCTCAATAGCCTCAATACCTTCCCAATAGAACTCGGGCTTCAGCACGATGCTGGTGAGTCTCTTGGTAACGAGCATCTCCATCACGTCGATAGCCTCAGTCAGCTGATCGGTGATCTGCTTGCTCAGGTCGTTGAATGCCTGTGTGATCTCCTCAAGACCTGCGGTAGGATCGATATTGGCGATAGCATCCTGAACATCCTTAATCTTCTTCTCGAGATCAGCCTTGTCGTCAGCTGTCAGGTAGCCAGCACCCTCAACGCTCTTCTTGAAAGCGTTCAAAGCGTCCTCCTGGAGTTTCAGAGCTGCCTCAACATCAGCACGGAGCTGGGTGTCGTCGTAGGCCTCTGGAATCTTACCCTCCAATACGGAAAGGGCGGTCTGCAATGACTCGATGTCATCCTTGGTTGCCCAATTGTTGATAGCATCAACCTTGGCCTGCAGGGCGTCAACCTTTGCCTGAAGAGCAACAAGGTCATCTGCGTCGGCCTTCTTGTCAACATCAGACTTGTCGGCCTTAGCTGCGAGAGCTGTGTTCAGCTCTGCCTTGGCTGCAGCGAGATCACTTGCAAGGCTTGACTTCAAAGCGTCAACCTGAGCCTTCAGGGCTGCAACGTCCTGATTGGTCTTGCTGATGTCATCGTCGTAATCCTTACAAGACACGAACATACTTACAGAAGC
>ERZ809472.150-NODE-150-length-18488-cov-8.965008_pt1 | contig 18488 bp, 24 predicted proteins | sample MGYA00521274_ERZ809472 | MGnify/ENA primary metagenome ERZ809472 (study PRJEB31581, sample SAMEA3312791) | metagenome | study: EMG produced TPA metagenomics assembly of the PRJEB8939 data set (Metagenomic analyses of Rumen microbiomes reveals... | reverse complement strand
TAAGCAGATATCCGAGACCTTCCTGTTTATGCGGGAGCAGCACATCGAGAGCTTCGAAGATCTGTACGCGAAGTCAGAAGCGGCTGTCGAGAGATTCAACGGGCTGAACGATCAGATCAAGTCGGCGGAATCTCGGATGGCGGCCAATCTTGCGCTGCAGAAGCATATCCAGAATTACGCCAGGACCAAAGAGGTTTACGCGGCATACAGAAAGTCCGGATACAGCAGAAAGTTCTTTGAGGAACATCGGGCAGAGCTCACACTTCACAAGGCAGCCAAGGACGCTTTTAATGCACTTGGCAGTGAAAAGATTCATTCCATTCGGCAGCTTCGGCAGGAATACGCAGATCTGATTTCACAGAAAAAGATGGCGTACAGGGACTACCGGGAAGCAAAGAAGCAGATGCAGGAATTCCTGAAAGCGAGACAGAACGTGGAAATGTTCTACGGCGAGGAGATGAAAGAAGAGCGGGAGGCCGCGAAGGAGCAGCAGGAGGAAATACACAAGCACTGATGAGAAGAGGCATGGCAAAACCGGAACATTCCGGCAGAGCCGTGCCTCACTTTTTTTATTTCTTCCGGTAACTGCAAAGTGTCCGGAGCTCATGCACAGCCTGACAGCTCTGCTGGCAATCACCGGGGATTGGGGGAGTCCCCAACGAAGAGATTTCAGGAACTGGCCGGTAGGGCAGAGAAGGGAAATCGAGCATTTGTCTATACAAATGCCCTGCTTCGCCAGTTTGTAAAAAGAAAACCATACTTCATGACATGATTGAGGTTTGATGTTCTCAATCTGCGAAATTAGATTGAGATTTGCATTGTGAAGTGGTATAGTGATAAACAGGAGCATTGTATGTTTTCTTAGATGGAGGATGCCATAATGACATTCAGTTACAATAAGCTTTGGAAAATATTAATAGATAAGAACATGATGAAGACAGACCTCATTAGAGAGGCGAAAATCAGTACTAACTCCATGGCCAGAATGGGGAAAAATGAGGATGTCCGGCTTGAAACATTGGCAAAAATAGCGCTTGCTTTAGATTGTAAACTGGATGATCTGGTGGATTATGTATCCGAAGAGAATGAAGAAAGCAATTGAGGTGGAGAACTTGAAAGACAAGTTTACGTTTATTGATCTATTTGCTGGTATTGGTGGAATGAGAATTGCCTATGAGCAGAGCGGTGGCAGATGTGTTTATTCAAGTGAATGGAATAAGTTCAGTCAAAAAACATAAAATCTCAATTCATCACAGTGAGAAACCTGGCCAGTACAGAGTTATTCCGGTTGAAAGTACTTTTAGGATAGATAGTGGCATCGCTGAAGCTGCGGGCTTTCAGAGGGGCAAGGGAGTTTTCCTCGCACCACAGGCGATAGATAGCGTAGAAGTCCTTGGAACTGATGGAAGCATCCGCTTTGCGCCGGATATACCCCTCGGAATCCATGAAGTCAAAAATGTTGTTATTGTCACGCTTGACCGCTTCCCGGTTTGCACGGATGCGGTCACTCTCCGTAAACTTAAAGTTGTTGGCAGCGAGCCGCTGTAAGCCTTCAAACGCCCAAAGGAAAATCCCCTCGGCTTCGGCTTTCATTTTCTCTGCAAGGTCGGGATCATCGGCTCTGCCTACGGGTTTTTCCTTGGTAGTCAACACAAGCTGTCTGCGGTAAAACCCATCGCTGCGGTCATACAGGGCTTGCAGATCGCCGTTGCTGAATGCCAGTAATCGGCAGAACATCCAGCCCTGATAACTCTGTTTGTTCTTTCGCTCCAAATCCATTCTGCCTTGCGCTGTCACAATGGATTTTACATAGTTGGTCTGACGCAGAGCTTCCATGCACATATCATCATCCACACACAGCAGGATGTGTTCCAGATCAGCACGGGCGAAGCGGTCTTTAGAAATCTTACCGATACTGCCGTCTTTCATATTCGTACCGAATATAGCAGAAAGCACCGAACCGATTTGAGATTTGCCCTCGCCGCCGTTGCCCTTAATCACCATCATGCGCTGTCCCTTGTTGGAGGGAATCAGGCAATAGCCGATAAATTCCTGCAAGGTGGGGATGTCCTCCGGGTACAGCAGACCGTCCAGAAAGTTCAGCCACAGGGCAGGCGCAGAAGCATCTGGATTGTAGGAAACAGGCAAGCGGCTCTGTACGATTTCCTGTTTCCCCTCGATAAATCTTCCATCCAGCATAAGTGTTCCGTTGGCAACATGGAGGCGGTCAGGCTGGGGAGGAAGATCCTCAACCATTGCTTCCAGTTTCAGCAATTCCATGATGTTTTTGATCTTCTGCGGTACGCTGCTGATGGTGTAGCTTTTCAGCTTTTCGTAGACCTCTCCCCGCAGGACAATATCATCCGTTACCCGTCCATTGGGCGTAAAGAAAGCTCTGTTTGCAAAGATGATTCTGCGCTCTTGCAGAAATTCTTCACAAAACAGAGCTTCGTTGATGTTCTGCCCCTCAAACCAGACAGGCAAGTTCATATCAGGCATTTTCCGTTTCTTCGCCATGGTGCGCCACCTCCTTTTTCTTTCGTGCGGTGTACTCTTGCAGAAAAGCAATTTTGCCATCTTGCATCAGCTTGTCCACCAATGCCACCCGTTCTTCCAGATCACCCACGGTAAGCACATCTGCCATATATTCGATATGGCAGTGCATCTGGCAGGCTTCCACAAAACGGTCATCATAAGGCTCGTCCGGTGTTTTGGGTGCATACAGCACTTTCCAATTCTCCAACAGATGCAGATAATCCGTCAGCACACGGAAGCAAAGCATTTCATCCTCCCGGAACTGTCGGATATGGGGGCGCTTTGGCTTGACCATAGCTGCGGCAGTGGGTGGTTTCGGGTCAAGCCCGAAGTCCGCAGCCAACTTTTGTGCCGCTTGCAAACTCGTCAGATTGAACAGCCTTGCCACAAGGTCAATTACATCCCCCTTGGCTCCGCAGCCGAAGCAGAAGAAATAATCTTCATTCAGCTTCAGGCTCGGATGCCTGTCATTGTGGAACGGGCAGCAAGCCATGCCGTTGCGGTTGACTTTCAGCCCGTAGTGTTCGGCGGCTTGCTTTACGCTGATTGCCGCCTTGATGTTTTCATAGATTGTCATAGAAAAACCTCCGTTCATAATAGTCTGGAAAGCACGAAGCACCCGCCGTGATTGGCAGGTGCTTCGCCCTTTCTACTATGGTTATGACGGATTTGGAAAAAAGCAGGCTAAAAGCAGGACAACCCCGTTTCAAAAAACAGGACAACTTATCTGATGATGTAGATTTCTTCACATTTGCATGGTATAATTAGAAAAGTGAAAAAACAGGACAGGAGGGCAAGCATGAATCAAGAACTTATGACAATGGATTTTTGGCAGGATACGGTCATATATGAGGGAAAAACATTTCCTATCGGTACTCTTGCCTGTGATGCGCTGAATGTTCCTGCGGATACCATTTCTAAAATGAACGAGCAATGCGAGAAAATCAATCTTCTGCTTGGGGCGATGAATGCGAAACAGGATGCTTCGGCACTCTTTCCTATGGTAAGGGAAGCTGCTCTGGCAATGCTGGATATTCTCAGTAAAACGCCGCCATTCTCCTATATGGATGTTCCAAAACACAGAGAACGGATAGAAAGGGTCTTTACTACGGATTGTGCGTTGAGCCATTTAGAGTGTGTCCAAAAAGCGAACAGCGGCACAATGCAGCTTGAAGACCTCGTAAAATATGAAGATGCAGTACTACTTGAACGTTATACTGCGGTTTTCGGGCATCTGGCATTCTCTCTCGGAGAATACCAAAAGGCAATGCTTGATTTTGCGGAAAAGTCGGATAGCAATGAAGCAGACCGCACCGCAGAGGGCTTTGCAAAGATGTTCGGCAGCTATTTCCCGCCGGAGTTCTCCATCACGGAGGGCAATGCCTGGATGTCTGTGTCCAATCAGTCTGTTCAGTATGTATCCACCATCCGTCCCGGTGAGGATGTGGCAAAACTGGTCAAGCGGATGCACTATGTTTCCTTTGTGGGGATGTTCCGGTCTGATCTCTTTGAGGGCTTATGTGTCGGTCATGCACCGAAGAAATGCAAAATCTGTGGCAAATGGTTTTTGACCACCAATGCAAGGCACACAAAATACTGCGGCGGTTATGCACCGGAGGACAAGCTGCACCGCACCTGTCGGCAAATCGGCAATCTGAAAGGCAGAGAACAGCGAGAGCTTGCAGACGATCATCCGGTTATCCAGATATACGAAAAGCGGCTGAATACCATAAACCGCTATATCAAGCGTGGCAAACTGGACGATGACGTAGCGGAGGTTATGAAGAAACTGGCGAAAGATAAGATGCTCCGGGCAAAAAGCAATGTCGCTTATGCCAAAGGAGCTTATGAGAAAGAAATGGAACAGGCTGCTTTGAAAAAAGAAGCCCTAAAGAGAATTTGAATTTGGAGGTATATCCATGGAAGGAATAAATGCAAACGATAAAATTTATAAAATGTCCTTTTCAAAGGTTTATCCACTTCTTGTTACAAAGTGTGAGAAAAAGGGACGAACAAGAGAGGAAGTAGATCAAGTTACTTGCTGGTTAACAGGGTATAGTAAAGATCAAGTGAATGATTTTCTGATACATGATGTTGCATATGGAGACTTCTTTGTGAATGCTCCCCAGCTTAATCCTAATCGAAAACTGATTACAGGGAAAATCTGCGGAGTTTGTGTAGAAGAAATCGAAGAACCGCTAATGCAGGAAATACGCTATCTGGACAAGCTGATTGACGAGTTAGCAAAAGGAAAACCGATGGAGAAAATATTGAGAAAGTAATAATTGATATTGAGGAGGTTTTAGTATGTGGACTTGTCCAAAATGCGGAAGGGAGTTTAAAAGGACAAATCAAAGTCACTATTGCGGCAAGGCTCCTGAAAGTGTAGATGAATATATTGAATTACAGATTCCAGAAGCGAGAGCGTATGTTGTGGAATTAAGAAATCTAATTCTTCGTTGTGTTCCAGCAGTTAAGGAACAGATTGCTTGGAGTATGCCAGTATATAAGAAAGACAAGTTCTCAATATCTTTTGCTGCCTGTAATAAACATATTAGCCTTTACGTAGATACAAATGTTTTAGAAATATTCAAGTCACAACTAAGTGCTTTTACAATAAGGAAAAATGCAGTCTATCTGCCCTATGAGAAAGAATTACCGATTAAAATAATTGAACAAATTATAAAACAAAGCCTTGAAGAAATAACGTGAATTTCAGTTTTCTGGAGATTGATAAACGTTATTAAAGTGAAGGGAGGTGCGCTATGCTGAATGATTTTACATAGAATATGACCGGATACATACCGAAGCACCAAGTCAATCCGCACGGTGATGGTCTCATTCCCTATGTGGCAGAGCGCATCTTCCAACTGGAGCCGGAACCGCCAACGGTTAGCAATCCAAATGAACATATTCTGTCTGCATTGCAGGAAAAGAATTTGCTATATTTTTCGTTCTTCCTGCACCACTACGAACCACAGCTCAACAAGCGCATCAAAGGCTTTCTCGGTGTGGATGGCGGCGATCTGTACGACACAGATCGATTTATAGATATAAAGCTATCCTGTCGGGAGCAAATGCTCCAAAAGCTGATGGATTATGATCCTGCCAAGGGTGCGGAGTATGCTACATACATTTTCCCGTTCATACGGGATGCGATGCTCCGTTTCCGTATGGGCGAAGAAAAATGGTCGGTATCCTCTCTGACCAATTACAAAATGGTGCGGTCAATGGCTTGGCTCTACCATAACACCAAGGAGACGGTCAGTGAGTTTTCAAAGAAATACAACTGCGACCTTGCCCTTGCGGAAGAATATTTGAAAGTTGTCCGTGGCATCCGCAATCAGCAGCCATTCTATGTGACGGACGAGGACGGAGAAGAAACAGGCGAAGATGTTGCCCTTGATGATACTTGGAACTATGCCGATATTCTCTGGAATGGCATACAGGCAGAAAAGGTGCAGCAGGCATTTGAGAAGCTAAACTACCGGGAACAGACCTTGCTTGAAAAGCGGCTGGCGATCTGCATGACCTGCGGGCGTGTCGGCTCATGGAAAGGCCGCCCCACCTTTGAGGAACTGGCTGTGATGTTTGAGGGCAGCACAGCCAGCGGTGCAGAGCGAGCCTACCGTAGAGCAGTGGACAAGCTGACGGAGTTTTTGGTTGCCGAGGGTGCTATCCATGCTGTCCGGCTGAAACAGAAATCCAAAACTAAACGCAAAAAGAAAATCGCCACCGCAATCTATGAATATCAAGCAGACTGCGACGGCGAATGGGGCGAGATTTCATTGGATTTTGAGAATGGTACAGCGGAGATCATCCGGCTTGCCGATTGGGATACGATGAAAACAAACCGCTTTGCGAACAAGGCAATAGTCTATCTTCTGAACTGTGAGAATGAGAAGCTGCCAAAGGAAACGATTGTGGCAGCTGAACTATAGAAAGAAAAACCGCTGTATTTTCCACCCTACACGGGAAGAATAATTACAGCGGTTTTTATTCGAGGGATTTCAGACTATGTAGAATCAATATGTGATTATCTGTTACGCCTTGGCGATCAGTATGGGAAAGATCTTTTTATTTTCCGTATTGTCACCTCTTATTAGCAGAAAAATCTGCCGCTTCCGCTATCCACCGCATCAGTTCTACATCGATTTCATCCACATTTCCCACCATCACATGGTGCGTCCAGCGATTTGGATAGGGCTCCGTCGCTACGTCGATTCTTGGAGAATCTATCCGATAACCCAGTCCGAACGTAATTGTCATCCAGATTTCTGGCCGATTCTTTGCCTTGCGGCAGGGATTAAAGGACACAAAAGCGAATCCTCGTTTGTTAGCAAAGGTAATCTGGGTTTTTGCGACCTTAATTTTTACTTCCGGAATCTGTGTCAGAATCTGATCTTCCAGTCGTTCGTAAAGGGGAAGAGCATCCATATGCTCCCCAAAGAAGAAAAGAATATCACTGTTCATGGTTATTCTACCGTTTCTTTCTTGGGACGGAAGAAATCTACCGCAAATGTCAGGAAGTCTGTCATCAGCGGGATGTAGGTTGCAAGAAAGACACCGAAAGCCCCGGCTGCGACAGTCTTTTTGTGCTTGACCGGAACCAATACTCCCAACAGGATACCAATGGAGCAAAGGCAGAATTTAAGACCCGTAAGCATTTTCCAATCTCTCGATTGAATGTAGTGGTCTGCACATCTAAACAGTTGTTTCATCGTAAAAACCTCCTGTGTTTCTGAGATTATGACAGATATGAGAAGCTACAATACTATCTACAACATATTACATTTCTTTGCCTGCCCACCGATTCTTTGCAAGGAAAATTGATAGGAAAGTAATCACCCCTGAAATCAGCAGGAACATAAGGGAGATACCATCTTTAGCCACTGCATATACATCAAAGTATTTTAGAGGTGTTAAATAAAACAGAGCCGGAATACACAAATATTCTGCCACAAAATAAATACAGTAAAATACTATTAAAGCGCCAAAGCCAAAAAGCATAGCCTGTTTGTAGGATTTGCAGAGACTGGATACCCAAAAACCAATCGAGTATAATATGATTTCCGTCAGAAAAAGCCCAACAGTTGTCAACAGAGCCGCATTCTTTTGATCCAGTCCACCCAGAGGAGCGATTGCAGTATAGTAATTACATACACCGCTGACAGCTGCAAGAATAAATAAATTACATACGTTGGCGGCAGCTTTTCCTATAACAATCTGATTTCTGCCTAAAGGTTTTGTGAATAGGTATTCTGCTGTTCCTTGCGTTTTTTCTTTTGCAATGCTTGAAATGCCCAGATAAATCGCATAGGAATAAGCGAGGATTGCCACCCAAAAATAAATACAGCCATACCAACCCAATGCAGTGTTAAGGTCTTCACTAACACCAAACATCACCATCAAAATTCTTGGAAAGTCGTTTAGCATTTCTACCAGAATCGGTAAGCTGTCTTTTAAGGAAAGATACTCTATGTACGCAAAGACACAAAGAAGAATGATTATTCCAAGCCATATCAACAGTATTTTCCTTGTAAGTTTCAGTTCCTTTTTTATCAATGATATCATGTTGTTCCCCCCCCCTATACTGCTAATTTAATGTCTTTCTTCATCAGAATCTTACGAGACAGGAAGAAAAATACAGTGAGTAGAAGCACATACCACAGAAAATAATCCCATTCATAAAAAGAGTTCTCATGAATGTGAGCTGGATGAAAAAACGAAAATGGAGAGAGGTAACTTATTATTCTGCTTCCAATCGTTCTTGAAAAAGCTGTAATACAGTATCCCATAAACACAGCCAAAGATGCTGTCAGCAAAGGAGAACGATTGTTAGGATGCCAGCATCCTAACAATACTCCCATCCCTCCAAAAATCAAAGTAACAAGTGGGAAGGAGCCAGCCAACAGAATAAATTCTAACATAGAGAAGCCAGATTCATACACAATCATTGCTATAAAAGACGCAAGGATATATGCAGCACTCGTAATGCATGTGCCGACAAGTAGACAAAGCACCTTTCCTTTATAAATTTGAATACGCCCGCAGGGTTTTGTGAACAGGTATTCTGCTGTGTTTTCGGTACATTCTTTTGTAAACAGGGATAAGGCAAAGTGCATCCCGAAAATTCCGCCTGCCAAAGCAAAAAACGCATTAAGAAATCCATACATTCCCAGAGGTTCCAAGAGCAGTGCGAGAGAGATGCCGACAGTTTCAAAGAATCCACCCTCTGCAAAGTTTTTAGGCAGAAGCTCTGGCGTTTCAATCATGCTGTAATAGACAGGTATCATAGAGAAAATACAAACGGCAAGGGAAAGACCCCAAATCAGAATATATTTTCGACTACGTTTCCACTCATAATGAAATACAGTCATAGTGTCACCTCTCATTCGTAATAATGAAGAAAGATCTCTTCTAAAGACGGTTCTTCAATCAGAATATCAACCAAAGGTAGTTTATGTAGTTTTTCCATGATGGTCATAACATTGCCATTAAACATAAAAGAAATGGAATTTTGATTCTGTTCCAGGTTGGCAATTCCTGGGATGTCGAAGAACTGCGCAGGGACAGGCTCCTCGGTGGAAAGCGAAATCTTTTTATACCCGTTTTCACGCAATTCCTTCATGGACTGTATAGCAATGAGACGACCTTCTCTCAGAATACATACACGATCACATAGCTTCTGCACTTCGCTCAACACATGAGAGGAAAACAGAATGGTTGTTCCACGGCTGTTTTCTTCTCGAAGAATTTCATAGAATGTCTGTTGGACGAGTGGATCAAGGCCGCTGGTAGGCTCATCCAGAATCAGAAGTTTTGGAGAAGGTAGTAAAGCGGACACGATGCCAACTTTCTTTTTGTTGCCTAAAGACAAATCTCCGATTTTTCTGGACAAATCCAGATTCAGTCTCTCAGCCAGTTCTTCTATTCTGTCATGGCAGTTAACACCATACAGATCTGCAGTATATTGTAACTGCTCTTTCACTTTCAAATTATTATAATAGCAATTCTCGCTGGGAAGATATCCCACGTTCTTTGCGATTTCTGCAGCATGCTGCGTACAATCAAGGCCGAAAATCGTAGCATTGCCGCTTGTGGGTTTGAGCAAGCCCATCAAAGTGCGAATTGTTGTTGTTTTACCAGCACCATTAGGACCGATAAAACCAAAGATTTCGCCCGGCAGAACGGAATATGTGAGATTTTCAATACCTCTGTGCTTTCCATAACTTTTTGTCAGTCCATCTAACATTATCACCGCTTGTTTCATAATAAATATTCCTCCTTGTAGAAATAATATTTTAACATTTTCAGAATATTCTCCATTTCGCACACGATTCTATCAAAATCTGACACACCTTCAATCTCGTCTACAATACCGTATCCAATATGCATCAATGTGCGGAACAGTAGTGGCGCATCTTCGGGATGCTTGAATTTGACCAGATCGGCATCACGGAGCATCAGATCATGCAAGTGTTTTTCACCTTCTTGCATTAAGTCCTTAATGTGCTCCGAAATTTCAATGGATGGCTCTTTTGCAACACTTATAATAAAAGCGGCGATATAGGGATTCTTTTTCAAATTATCTATCTTCATGATTATGGCTTGCTGTACACGATCAAAGAAATCTGCGTTTGCATATAACGCCTGTTCCTGATAAGCTGCTTTCATTTGTGTGCTGCTGTGTTCAACCAGATATTCATAGAGGTTTTGCTTTGTACCAAAATATTGAAAAAGGGATGCCTTAGAGATGCCCGCCATTTTTGCAATGTCGTTAATCGATGCTTTTTCGTATCCATGCTGAGAGAAGCAAGATAGTGCTGCATTTCTAATTAAGGTTTGCTTTTCGTCAGAAAGTGCTAAAAAATTTTCCATAATAACCTCCAACAAATAACCGATTCGGTTATTTTGCTATACTATATCACGAATAACCGATTCGGTCAATACAAATGTGCGTTTTTGTTCATAAAAATCGCCCGTGAGATATCTCCCACGGGCGGCAAAATAATCAGCTTTCTAAAGGCTTATATTCAGTTACAGTTTTCAAATAGGTTTCAGGATTGCCGTTCAAAATCAAGTCTGCATATCCAATCGGGTCAGTGTAAATCAGATAGTCAAGCTCTGACCGCTGATACATATTGTCAGCAACTTCATTCTCCACGGCGATGGTATCAATGGCAATCATGCTGCCATCAAAGAATTTCAGCTCCACACAAGCGGTATCCATGTTAAACTCACAAGAAATCAATCTATCCATAAGAAACCTCCATTTTACGGGATGTTAGATTATCCCAAAATATTTGAATGCTTCTCGGATTGCTTTCTCTTTTTCTGGCGGACACAGGGGCTGTCTGGAATCTTCGGATTTTGGCAGATTGTAGTTCTTGCCAACCTCAATCCCACATTTCCGCTTAATCTGTGAGATATACAGGTTAGACACCTTTAATCCGCTATGTTCCAGTACATAGTCCTTGATCTGCGTGTAGGTTGCCCCATCCTGAAATTCGGACATATCCATATCTTCCAAAGAGAACTCAACCCGAATCTTTTTCGAGTCGACCTCGCCCTTGGAAAGCAAGACAACCGTCTCGACGGCGGCATGACAAAGCTGATGATCTATAATGACGATCACGGTTGGACCTATAAGCCGGTAGTATGAACGAGAGAGGAATGAGCATGGCATCAAGCAAAGGATACCTGGATTTTATATTGGAACAGTTATCGGACTTGGATGACATATCCTATAGAGCTATGATGGGCGAATACATCATATACTATCGCGGCAAGGTGGTCGGCGGCATTTACGATGATCGTTTTCTTGTAAAACCCACAAAGTCCGCTGTATCAATGATGCCGGATGCAGGTATGGAATTGCCCTATGAAGGCGCGAAGGAAATGCTTCTTGTAGATGATGTGGAGAACAGGAAGTTCCTGCGTAAGTTGCTGGAGTCCATGTATGATGAACTTCCTGCTCCGAAGAAAAAGAAGTAAGGACGATACCTGATGAAAGGTTTTACAGGAAATGAATAATAAAGAACTAAAACTTCCCACACCGAAAAGGTGTGCTGAACCTTGAAAACTCAATAATGCAGGCAATATAAAAGGCATAGATGCTGTGCCTTTGGTATAATTGAATTGTCCAGAAACAACCACACAAAAGGAGCTTTCTATGCCAATTTCAATTTTACCACAGGACCAGAACGGACAGGAACTTTTTAACGCGATTACCTCCTTTTTCCATACTTTCGGCATTGGAAATTTGCTTCGCAAATGCAATGCTCAGAAAGAAAAAGGAGTTCCTGTACTGGATATCTTTAAGTACAAGCTTTGCAACGTCTTTGCTGACCGCAGCATGTATATGCAGCAGAAGACCGGCGCTTTCAGGGAAGCGTTCTCAAAGAATACCTTCTATCGTTTCCTGAACGATCCGAAGACAAACTGGCTTCGTTTTACAACTCTCCTGTCAAAAAAAGTTGCCGATAAAGTCATCCCACTCACAGATGATGCCCGTGTTAACGCGTATGTCGTTGATGACAGCCTGTTTGAACGTACCAGCTGTAAGAGAACAGAGCTTGGATCCAAAGTCTTCGACCATGTCTCCATGAAGTATCGCAAAGGCTATCGGCTTATGACGCTGGGTTGGACAGATGGGAATACTTTCCTTCCGGTAAACAGCAGCCTTCTTGCTTCTTCCAAAGAGGATAACCTGATCGGACCTGTCTGTGACTGCGATGGCCGTTCCCTTGCCGCAAAGCGAAGGCGCCTTGCACAAATGAAGGGAACCGATGTCATGATCGAGCTTCTGAAAACTGCACAGTCTGCCGGACATCATGCGGATTATGTCCTGTTTGACACATGGTTCTCTTCTCCTGCACAGCTTATTGCAGTCAAAGAGCTCGGCCTGGATTCCATCGCCATGATCAAGAAGAGCTCCCGTATTTACTATGAATACGAAGGGGAACTGCTCTCTATCAATAAGATCTTCGGCATCTGTAAGAAGCGCCGAGGTCGCAGCAAGTATCTTCTTTCTGTAAACGTCATGGTTGGGAAGGATCATAAGATCCCGGCAAAGATCGTATGTGTACGCAACAAAAAGAACAAGAAAGACTGGATTGCGTTCATCTGTACAGCTCCGGATCTTTCGGAAGAAGAGATCATTCGGATCTACGGGAAGCGCTGGCAGATCGAAGTGTTCTTCAAGACCTGTAAGTCTTACCTTCAACTGATCACAGAATGTCATAGTCTATCCTATGATGCCTTAACAGCACACGTGGCGATCGTGTTTACCAGATATCTGATGATTGCAATGGAGCAGCGAAGGTGCGAAGATGACCGAACACTTGGAGAGATCTTTTTCTTCTTCACGGATGAACTGGCAGATATCACATTTGGTGAATCCTTCCGGATCATCATTACTGCCATGATAGAGAGTGTATGCGCCATCTTTCAGCCAACGGAGGAGCAGATCTCCATGTTCATCGAGATGTTTGTCGGTCGTCTCCCGGATTATATCCGAAATTCACTTACGAAAGCGGCATTGGCAGCCTGAATACACTATCTGATTACCTGTATTATTGAGTTTTCAAGGAACGAAGCCCATTTTTGCTATGGGAAGTTTTAGTAAAGAACTGATAAGGCGCTTTTACGAGGTGGTTGTATCCGGGAATCTGGTCGATGAGATTCCTCAGTACATATCGAAAGACTGTATGTTGCGAACTGGCGATGACACATCTTTCATCGGCGTTGAAGGGATGCGGCAGCATCTTCTTGCCGTCAGAAAAACATATCCGGATTATTCAATGAAAATCATTCGCCAGTATGAAGATGGTGATGTTATCATTTCAGAGTTTATTATGAGAGGCACACATAAAGGAGAGTTCATTGGAATAACTCCGACAAATAGGGTGATAGAGATTACCGGTGTTGACATTGATAAAGTTCTGAACGGAAAAATAATCGAACATGGAGGCGCAGCCAACACGTTTGATGCTTTTTGGAATAATGGGCTGATCAAGCCAACATAAAACGGTTTACCAGGAGTGTTGGGATGATGAAGCGTATTATACCGATCATACTGATCCTGCTTTTTGCTTTAAGCGGCTGTTCCTCCGTAAAGAAAGAGCAGAACACAGCAGCATATAAACAGATCAGCCAGGAAGAGGCAAAAGAAATGATGGACCGCGCTGACGGTCATGTCATTGTGGATGTGCGCCGTCAGGATGAATACGACGCAGGTCATATTCCAGGAGCAATTCTGATTCCGAATGAATCCATCGGCTGCGATTCACCGGAGGCGCTGCCGGATTACGACCAGATTATCCTGATCTATTGCAGAACCGGAAATCGTTCCAAGCAGGCGTCGGAAAAGCTGGCGGCTATGGGTTATACGAATATTTATGAGTTTGGTGGCATCAATACCTGGACCGGCGAGATCGTGACAGAAGAAACGGAGGAATAACCATGCGGGTTCTGATATTCAACGGCAGCCCAAGACCCAAGGGCAATACAAAGCAGATGATTCAGGCTTTTTGTGAAGGCCTGGAAACGGCCGGTCACGAATATGGTGTCTATGACGTCTGTAAGATGAATATCCATGGATGCCTGGCATGCGAATACTGCCATACGAAAGGCAATGGGCAGTGTGTTCAGAAGGATGATATGCAGTATGTTTATCACGAACTGCAAGAGGCAGAGATGCTGGTGATCGCGTCACCGATCTATTATCACGGCCTTTCCGGACAGCTGAAATGCACGATTGACCGCTTCTATGCTGCGGCATATCCCAACAAGCCGGCGAAGCTGAAGAAGGTGGCCATGTTCTTGAGCTCCGGGGATCCGGACATGTATGACGGAGCGATGTTTTCCTACCAGGGTGATTTCCTGGATTATCTGCAGCTGGAAGATATGGGAGTTTATACAACGGACGGCTATGATCCCGGTGTACCGGAGGAAAAGCTGGAGGAGATACGTGCCTTTGGTGCATCTCTGAGATAACAGGAGTCAACCGCTGGTCGGATGACTTTTGCTGAATAGCTAATATAGTGGAGATGGAGGCAATACCATCTGCGACAGGTGAGAGTCCTGCTGCAGATGGTATTTTTTTCGCTATCGCATATTAAGGGAATGCTATTTCCCGACGTTGCTCGGATTACAACAAATAATCGCATGGGTAACAGCTGGCGAGCAACGGAGCCTCTTTCTGTATCCGGCATGTTGCTTATGTCGAGAACAGGAGGAGCTCTGATGAGGAGTTATAAATGGCACACTGAAACCCGGAATCTGTACAGAATATTCAAAGATTGGAACAAAAAAGAAGCGTCCCCGACATCAAATCCTGAAAGTTCCGCTTTTGAAGGTGAATGTCACCTTTTAAAGCGGTTCTTTGGAATGGCCTTTTTCACTATACTTAAGATGAGCAGAGAAGGAATGGAGGTGATGACCAATGGCTTTAAAATTTACCAGTGATGAGCTGGTTGAAATTGGTCGTCGCGTTCAGGATGCCCGCATTGCAAAGCGGATGACGCAGGAATACGTTGCTGAGGTCTGTCTCTGTACTCCGAAGCATATCAGCGACATTGAGAGAGGCATTGTAGGACCGTCATTCCCGATTATTGCAAAGATGGGTAAATTGTTCGATACGGGCGTGGATTATTATCTGTATGACACCGTCGATTACGTTTCGGACCGAATGATTACTGCAGACATTTCAGAAGCTCTTGTAAACTGCGATACAAATACCAGGATGTACTGCCGCGAGATGATAAAAAGGACAGTAGCCTACTCAGAGCTTCTGACAAAAGGCACAGGAGGAAAGAAGCCGTAACCCGATCCCATACAGATAATGGCCGTCAGATAAAGTGACAGCCTGAGAATACAGCGATAGCGAGCGAAGGCCGCGGGCTGTCATGGTTAGTACCGGACAGCTCTGCGGCTTTTTTGTATACACCAAAGTTGACCTGATTATGACAGAATATCTGATGCGGGAGGTGCAGGAAGATGCTGGAAAAATTATTTGCACGGAACCGCCTGCAGAAGCGGGACCCGGAAGAGAATGGATCCTGGAGAAAGATCGCTGAAGGAGATTATCAGCGGTACATGTTCTATGAAGAACTGTTTCGTAAGATTGTTGCGACAGAAGCTGCCCTGCACAACATGGAGGATCCGACAGAAATCGCGATTGGCGTGATGAAGGCAGCCTGTGACCTTTATGAGGGAGACTGGAGCGGGATCCTGATAGCGGATCTTCACTCACAGCTGTGGCGTCCGGAGATCTGGTACGATATCCATACCGGGCCGATGACGGAAACGCTGTTTCATGAATTTGAAATGACAGAGGATTTCCTTACATGGGTAAAGCATCTGAAGGAGCAGGAGCCCCTGGTCATCAAGGATGTTGAGGCAATCCGGGAGTCAAGCCCGGGTGAATATGCAGCCTATCAGAGACTGGAAACACATGCGGTTATTGGCGTGCCCTTCGGACAGCATCCGCTGGGCTTCATGGTTGTCCGGAATCCGAAGAAGAACGTCGAACAGTATGAACCCCTGCAGATTGCCTGCTTTGTAGCCATGATGATGCTGGAGCAGAAGCGCCGGCTGGAGGCAGAGCAGCGCTTCCTGATCAGTGAAGGCGAAGAGGACGATGGAAAGCCCCGTATCCGGTATAACATCCTCGGTCAGCACTTCATGGAGATCGATGGAAGGGCTATCCATGAGCAGAACCTGAAGCATCCTAATCGGAGAGGCTGGGTCATGCTGCTTTATCTTATGCTGCATAAAAAGCCTGTGGACTTTTCGGTCATGGCCCGGGACCTGTGGCCGGACGAGGAGGATGCACAGGCAAAGAACAATAACCGACAGGCGATTTTCCGTATACACCAGGATCTGGCGTATCACCATGATGCCAAGATCATAGACACCCGTGCCGGCGTCTATATGATTTCCGAGGATGTCCATATCACAACTGATGCAGATGAAATGGAAAAGTTGTATGAGCAGACAAAGCATATGCCGGATACAAAGACCAAGCTGGAGACACTGAAAAAGGCATTCGGCCTGTACCGCGGAAGGCTGTTTGAAGCCGGGGAGGCGGACATGGGATCCTGGATGATCCCATTTACTTCGGCGTATAATCAGATATTCGTGGATATCACAAAAGAGCTTCTTTCAATTCTTGGTCATCAGAAGGACTATCACTGCCTGATAGACTACGGCTCAAAGGCAATCCGGCTCGAACCGGGGCTCCAGGATGCATATTACTGGGTCATTGTCGCAGCTGAGAATATAGGCAACAGTGCAACCCGTGAGATGTGCCTTGCTACGGCAAAGCAGGAGCTGACGGAGGAGGAATACGATAAGCTGATACATCTGCTGAGCGCATCCAAAATGGTGGATACGGCTATTTTGGCAGGTCAGTCGCAGGGATAACATGACAGTGCAGGAGCAGATACCGTACCTACAGTAGCTGCTCCTGCCTTGTCATGTAAGAATCTCCCGAATTGCCGGATAATCTGTGTATTATGATCGAAGTTTTCTTGATTAACGGCTGAGTAACGGCCTGGTAATGAGTTTGTAACAGTCTGAAAAAAATTTTTTCCTGATAACGTTCCGGTAACGGGTCTGATAACGGGCCCGGTAACGGCCGCCCAGTAGAGTGTGCGATGCAAAAGCAATATGCATCACATACGAAACGGACGGGTGAACGAAGTTGGAACAGGAACCACAATCGGAGGCGGTTGTTTTTGCAGAGACCTGCAGAAGCAGCCGCCTTCTTTTTTTATGCGCTTTTTTAGGGCAGAGATGCCGGTCGCCTCCGGATCTGAAATTTGCCAACCAACAGATTTCAGAATTCGGAGGAAAGACAGATGACTTTTGATGTAAAAGCCTGCGGAGCCAGGATCAGGGAGCTCCGCATGAAGAACGGACTAACCCAGGAGACACTTGCTGAGGACCTGAACATCACGGATGTACATCTTCGGCGGATCGAGAGCGGAGTCAGAGGAGGCTCTATTGAGCTTCTCATAGAGCTTGCGGATTATTTTCATGTTTCGCTGGATTATCTCATCCTCGGCAGAGGCGGACGGACAGACGAAGCAAAAGAGGAGCTGAACCAGATCAGAGAACGGGTAGAGCATATCATGCAGCTGCTCTGAGCACAGGTGGAAGCATACATGATATCCGGCGAACAGAACCTCACAGGCTCGGTTTTCAGTGCCTCGCTGGCACTAAGAAGAAAGGCCGAATCTTAATAAACTAACTTCAGAGCAGCAGGAACTGCTGCTCTGGCACCTTGAAAACCGAATATGCATTTCATCAGGTACGTTCTGAACTATTTCCCAAGGAGCCTTCGCAGGGGTTCGCCATGATCGATCGGAGCAGCAGGCATTCTTTTGTATTGACGCTGCAGTCTGCCGGGAGCGAGAGAAACCAACTGCAAATGCCGGGCCTGCACCCGGCGGCGGCCAGGATGTGGGAAAGGATACAATGATACTTCTGCCCAGTCACAGCCCCGGGGTTCCGGGATTACGCAATGAGGGCAGCCCCGCGAGAACCGCGGAGGGGTTAGAGTCCCATGAGCGCAGAGAAGCAGGTCTGCCGCCTGATGAACTTCCCAGGGAACAGGGGTTCCCATTCCGGGGTGTCGGGGACAAATAGGGAAAACAAAAATGAACGCAACGGGAGCTGAGGGGAGTCCTTCAGCTCCCTGATACATACCAGGCATGAGGAGGATGCACGTATGAGGATCGAAGAGTATCACAGAGGCGATGTGTTCTTCGCCGATCTTGGCTCTCTGGATCTCGGAGAGCTGTATTATCACAGACAGGCCGGAGCAAGGCCGGTGGTCGTTGTACAGAATGATGTCGGTTGCTTCTTTTCGGAGACGCTGACAATCGTTCCGCTGACGACTAGCAGATCGGAAGAGCGTCGTGTAGGGAAAGAGTGTAGATCTC
>ERZ809472.149-NODE-149-length-18520-cov-5.655240_pt1 | contig 18520 bp, 18 predicted proteins | sample MGYA00521274_ERZ809472 | MGnify/ENA primary metagenome ERZ809472 (study PRJEB31581, sample SAMEA3312791) | metagenome | study: EMG produced TPA metagenomics assembly of the PRJEB8939 data set (Metagenomic analyses of Rumen microbiomes reveals... | reverse complement strand
CCACCGAGATCTACACTCTTTCCCCTACACGACGCTCTTCCGATCTGCTAGTTCATCGCTCCGACGGCATTTGCTTTTCCGGGCAGCAGATCCTTCCAGATGGGAGGGCTGCATGGCGCGATGAGCTACCTCAGCATTACGGCATCGGATCTTTCTGATGAGATGCTGAAGGATTTTCTGGAGATGGAATCCACCCAGATCCTGACCATGCATATCCAGTCCGTGGATCAGACAGCGGCCATCAAGACCGTGAAGCACACGATTACGGAGCTGGACCGCTCGAAGATCGAGGAGCAGAAAAAGGCAGTCCGGGCAGGATACGACATGGACATCATTCCGTCTGACCTGGCTACCTACGGAAAGGACGCGAAGGCACTCCTTCAGGAGCTGCAGAGCCAGAACGAGAGAATGTTTATGATCTCAATTCTGATGATGAATACAGGAAGGACGCCGCAGGAGCTGGAGACGAACTATTTCCAGGCATCCAGTATTGCTCAGAAATATAACTGCAACCTGCGCCGGCTGGATTTCCAACAGGAAAATGCATTGATGTCGAGTCTTCCGCTGGCGAAGAATCTGATCTGCATTGAGCGGCAGATGACCAGCAGTGCGACGGGCATCATGATTCCGTTCACGACGCAGGAGCTGTTCCAGGATGGAAAAGAAGCCCTGTATTACGGGCTGAATACCATTTCCAACAACCTGATCATGGTGGACAGAAAGCTCCTGAAAAACCCGAACGGCCTGATCCTCGGAACACCTGGCTCCGGTAAATCCTTCAGTGCCAAGCGTGAAATGGCCAATGCCTTCCTGGTGACGGATGACGATATCATCATCTGCGATCCGGAGGCAGAATATGCAGCTCTGGTACAGCGGTTTGAAGGGCAGGTCATCAAGATCAGCCCTTCCAGCTCGCAGTACATCAACCCCATGGACATCAATGCGAACTACTCGGAGGAAGATAACCCGATTGCCCTGAAGGCGGATTTCATCCTGTCCCTGTGTGAGCTGATCGTCGGCGGAAAGGAAGGCCTGCAGCCGGTAGAGAAGACTGTTATCGACCGATGCGTGCATCAGATCTATCAGGATTACTTCAACAATCCTTCCCCGGAGCGGATGCCGCTTCTGGAGGATCTGTACAATGCGCTGCTGGAGCAGGAGGAGAAGGAAGCGCATCATGTGGCAACAGCCCTTGAAATCTATGTCAAAGGCTCTCTGAACCTTTTTAATCACCGTACCAATGTGGACATCAACAACCGTCTGGTCTGCTATGACATCAAGGAGCTCGGAAAGCAGCTGAAAAAGATCGGCATGCTGATCGTGCAGGACCAGGTCTGGGGCAGGGTAACGGCAAACCGGAGCGCCGGAAAGACGACCCGCTACTATATGGACGAGTTCCATCTGCTGCTGAAGGAAGAGCAGACAGCTGCCTACAGCGTCGAGATCTGGAAGCGGTTCCGTAAGTGGGGCGGCATTCCGACCGGCATTACGCAGAACGTGAAGGATCTGCTGTCATCCCGGGAGGTGGAGAACATCTTCGAGAACTCCGACTTTGTATATATGCTCAATCAGGCTGCCGGCGACCGGGCAATTCTTGCAAAGCAGCTGAATATTTCCACACATCAACTGTCCTATGTGACGCATTCCGGCGAAGGCGAGGGGCTGCTGTTCTACGGCAACGTGATTCTTCCGTTCGTGGATCATTTCCCGACGGATCTGGAGCTCTATAAGGCCATGACCACAAAGCTGTCCGAGGTCCAGGCTGCACAGGCGGGTGCTTAAGCAGGAGGTGTCAATGCAGACAAAAACGACAAAGCTGCGCTTCTCACCGGATGATCTTGCAGATGCAAAGGTCAGAAGGGCGGCTGAGAAGGCGGAAAAGGCAGTGGAAAAGGCAGATGCGGCGAAAGCCCGTCTGCCGAGCAAAAAGCTGAGGACAAAAACAACGACAGCGCAGGCGCAGGGAGAAAAGCTGCGGTTCGGAAAGAAAGAAATCGTAGTAGAGGAGACCGTGAAAAAGCCCGCAGTTATAGGAAAGAAGGCAGCGGTAAAGGGTGCGGCAGCATCAGTATCAGGAGCAGTCCATAAGCAGGCATCAGAATATCAGGATGACAACGTGGGCGTGCAGGCTGTCAATGAGACAACAGGTGCTGCGGAGGCGGCGGTGCAGACCGGGGATACACTCCGGTACAGTCATAAGCTGAAAAACTACCATCATGCTGAAAAGCTGGAGGCGAGAGCGGACAAGGCCAATGTCGAAGCACTGTTCCAGAAGGAGGCATCAAAGAATCCCGGTGCAGCCTCCAATCCGTTTTCCCGCTGGCGGCAGAAGCAGGCGATCCGTAAGGAATACGCAGCCATGAAGGCAGGGAAGGAATCAGCCGGAACAGCGGCTTCTCATGCTGTCGGCGGAGGCGCAAAAGCAGCACAGGGTGCGGGAAAGGCCGTAAAAGAAGGTATGAACATCGGAACCTGGGCGGTGAACTTTGTGAAAAGCCACGGCCATGTGCTGCTGGTCCTGGGCGGACTGCTGCTGGTGATCCTGATCGTAGCCGGCTCCATTTCTTCCTGCTCCGTTTTCATGCAGGGCGGGACAAATGTGGTGATCGACACCTCCTATACGGCAGAGGATGCGGACATCCTGGGCGCGGAGGAGGACTATGCGGACCTGGAGGCAGAGCTGCAGTCGAGAATCGACAACATCCGCACAGAGTACGACGGCTATGACGAGTACAACATTTCCTGTGATCAGATCGGCCACAATCCTTATGAGCTGGCTTCGTATCTGACTGTCATGTTTGAAAACTATAAGCGGAATGAAGTCCAGGGAGTGCTGCAGGATCTGTTTGACCTTCAGTATGAGCTTGAGATCGAAGAGGTTGTGGAGACCCGATACCGGACTGAAACCGTGACGGAAACGGACACCTATACGGACCCGGAAACCGGGGAAACGGAGACGGATACGTACACCTACGAGATCGAGGTTCCCTATGACTACTATATCCTGAATGTCACGCTGAAGAATAAAAGCATGGGAACGGCAATCAGTGAATCCGGTCTGAATGAGGACAAGATGCAGCGCTATGCACTTCTGATGCAGACCTACGGCAACAAGCCGGAGCTGTTTGCGGGAAATCCCAACGCGATCCAGGTACAGGATGTGCTCCACTATGACATTCCGGGTGAGGCTCTGACAGATGAACGGTTCCGGAAAATGATCACGGAAGCAGAAAAATACCTGGGCTACCCCTATGTATGGGGCGGTGCTTCTCCAAGCACCAGCTTTGACTGCTCAGGATTCGTGTCCTGGGTCATCAATCACTGCGGGAACGGCTGGAACTATGGACGACTGACAGCAGAAGGCCTGCGGCAGGTGTGCGATATCATCCCGGCAAGCGAGGCAAAGCCAGGAGATCTTGTGTTTTTCCAGGGGACCTATAACACGTCCGGAGCATCACATGTTGCGATATACGTAGGAGACAATACCATGTTGCACTGCGGGAATCCTATCCAGTATGCGAGATTTGACACGCCATACTGGAGACAGCATTTCTATTGTTTCGGTCGCATTAGGTAGTACGGAAATGGAGGCATATATGGACGATTCAAGACTGAAAAAAATCGGCGCCGAGCTGAAGAAAGCCCGCGCTAGGCGGGATGAATGGGAAGGAAGAGTAAAGGAGCTGGAACGGAAATATAAGGAGGCGGAAAATACCTGCATCCATGACATGGTGCATGCCGCAAACCTGTCTCCGGAACAGCTGGCCATTCTGATCGAACAGAGCAGAAGGTCTGTGCCAAATGGAGATCCCGAAATGATATTTGATCAGAGTGAGGAGGAAACGGAAGAATGATGAGACGAAAGCTTGCCGCTCTGCTTGCGGCAATTTTGTTTGGAACAGCGGCGGTGCCCACAACGATTGCCTATGCGCAGGGAAACGATCCGGATGCGGCTGCAGTAACCGAAGTAACGGAGACGACGGAAAAGGAAGATCCTGAGCAGGCCGATGATGCGGCTGAAGCCGGTGAAACAGAAGGTGAAATAACCGAGGAAGAAGCACTTTCCGAAGTGGCCAGGCTGATTACCGGGAATCCGGACTTCTTCTCTGCGATGATCGGAGATATGGATCCGGAGACACTGGAAATCCTGATGAAGAATCCGAAGCTCCTTGGATATTTTCTTCCGACACTTCATGTCACGGTCACGGACGGTACTGTGAAAATCGCTTATAAGGATCAGGAGACAGAGGAGACCATCCTGACCGGAACTGTAACAACGAACGGCAGCAATCTGAATGTCCGCACCGGTCCCGGCATCGGGTATGACATTATTTCCAGTCTTGCGAACGGCTCTCAGATCAAGGTGCTCGGTGAGAAGGACGGCTGGTATCAGATCGAGTTTCCTGCAGATATCGCCTATGTCTGCGGCCAGTATGTGAGGTTGAATGAGGTCGCCACGGCGGAAACACCGGAGGGCTACAGCTTTGATATCACAGGAACCGATATGGCGGCATTTCTGTCTGCCTTCAGCAGCCTGTTTGAGGGCGAACCGCAGGTCATCCCTGAAGTACACGGATTGACCCCGGACGGGAACCTTACACTGGTTGACGATCTTGGAGAGAAGACCGGTGAAGGACAGCAGTTCATCACACTGGTTACCAGGGCTGGAAACTATTTTTACCTGATCATCGACCGCAACGAAAAGGGCGAGGAAACGGTTCATTTCCTGAACATGGTTGATGAGCGGGATCTGTTTTCCCTGATGGATGAAGACGAGGCCTCAGCTCTGGCAGCGCAGATGGAGGCAGAGAAGGTGGCTCAGGAAGCTGCGGCGGCCACGCCTGCTACACCTTCCGACCAGGAAAAGGAACCTGTGGAACCGGAGAAGGAAGAAAAGCCGGCCCGCAACATGCTGCCTGCATTGATCGCACTTCTGGTGCTTCTTGGAGGCGGCGGAGCATTTGCCTATATGCAGCTAAAGGGAAAGAAGCAGCAGGAAGCGGAGAGACCGGATCCGGATGCAGATTATGAGGACGAGGACATGTCCGATTATGACATGCCGGAAACGGAAGAGGAAGCTGAAGCCTCCGAAGAGGAAGAGGATTACAGCGATGATTCCGATGAGGATGAGGATGAATAAGAAAGGAGCGGAACGCTATGGATGAGATCAGCATTAAGTTCGGAAAGGGACTGGCCGAGCCCTTTACCGGCAAGGACGGAAAGGAATTCATGAGGATTCTGATTCCGAATCAGGATCCCGGAGACAAGACGCCGTGGGCGAGCTTCGTGTTGCCGGCCAAGGTAGTTCATGAGAACCAGTACGGCAAGGGCCTGTGGGCCAAGATTCCGACAGAAGGGTCCACAGTCGTGACAAAGCCGGTTTTGAAGGGGCAGGACGAACAGGGCAAGAACATCTGGGAGGATGTGAAAACCAAGGTTCCAAATAAGGAACTCAAGGGAAGGGTTGAGGCTTATAAGACCAGGGATCCACAGGCCAGAGAAGCTCAGCATCGGGAGTCTGCCAGAGAAAAGCTGGACGCTCTCGTGAAGGATACGGTATCAAAGCTCTCTCCGGAAAAGGCTCTCAAGGCCAAGTCCAGGAAGGCCCCGGAGCTGTGAGGCAAAGAGGCGGCGCAAGCTGCCTCGATACATAAATTTTCGCTTTCTGCACGTTCTGACACAATTTCTTAATGATCGTGTGGTATGCTTACGGAAAGCTGAGAAGAAAAGAGTTCGACTCGGGATTTGTGAAATCAATTATTTAAGAGAAGGTGAGCGTGTATGTCAAAGAAAAATATAGCCATTATAACAGCCATATCGGTAATTGTAATCATTGCAGCGGTGTTTGTGATCAATAGACCATACAAGCCAACATCATTTATCGCAGATGGCGAAAATTTCTCAGCCACAGTGGAAAGCGGAGCTACATTACTGCTGGATTTGGACAATGCCAAGGAGAATAAGGCGTGGTCAATTATAAAGGAAGCAGATGTCTTTGCGAGCGATTACAGTGCCGTTACTGAAAATGTATCGGAGTTTCACATAATTGCCTTGAATGATGGCGAAGGTGAAATGGTATTTCAATGCGAAAATGAGGATGGAACGACTGAAGAATACATTCTCGCTCTGTCCATTTCACGGCATCAGAAAAAGTTCCTTCAGATCGATTCGGTTTCTTTTACAAAAAATGAGTGAGTGACAAATTCGCAGTTTGCCGATTTGTGAGAGGCTTCGACAAACTTCTCAGAGATAATCCATACGGTTATAGTGGTTGCAGCGGATGAATTCCATATCCGCTGCATCTTTTATGATCGGAGTGATCGTCATGAAGAAGAGCCTTGCCGAAACGCATCCGTTTCTCATTCAGGAGTGGTCAGATAAAAACCTGCCGCTGACGCCGGCACAGATCACCTATGGCTCCAATAAGCGTGTCTGGTGGAGGGGAGCCTGCGGCCATGAGTGGCTGGCATCGCCCAAAAGCAGAACGAGCGGAGAGAAATGTCCGTACTGTGCCGGAAAGCGGGTGCTGGCCGGATACAATGACCTGGCATCGCTTTATCCTGACCTGGCAAGGGAATGGTCATCGCGGAATAAGGATCTGAGACCTGAAGGCGTGACTGCCGGTTCCCATAAAAAAGTATGGTGGAAGGGTGTCTGCGGTCATGAGTGGCAGGCTGTTGTAAAGAACAGGGTACAGGGAGCCGGCTGCCCGTACTGCAGCAGCAACCGGCTTTTACCTGGCTTCAATGACCTGGCATCTAAGCGTCCGGAGCTTGCCGAGGAATGGTCCGACAGGAATCTTCCTCTGAAGCCTTCAGACGTCATGGAGTTTACCAACCGAAAAGTATGGTGGAGATGCCGAACCTGCGGAAATGAATGGGAGACACTTGTTTCTATCCGATCCGGCGGGAGCCAGTGCCCCTATTGCAGCGGAATCCGCCTGTTGGCCGGCTTCAATGATCTGGGTACAACCCACCCAGAGATTGCAGCAGAGTGGTCGGCCAAGAACGGAAGTCTGAGACCGGAAAATGTAAATGAACTCTCACGGAGGAATGTGTGGTGGAGATGTAAAACCTGCGGCCATGAATGGCAGGCCGTCATCTATACCCGCGCAAGCGGCAGCAGATGTCCGGTATGCGAAGGCAGGGAGGTAAAGCCTGGATATAATGATCTTCGCACGACGGATCCTGTTCTCTGCAGGGAGTGGGATCAGGAATTAAACGGTGAACTGCTTCCGTGTATGGTACAACGTAATTCCTGTAAGATCGTCTGGTGGCGTAGCAGCTGTGGACATTCCTGGCGGGGGAAAATTCGAGATAGAGTATTTCACGGTCAGGGATGTATAAAATGTGATCAGGCATTCAAAAACATTCTCCCATATCTGATGATCCTGTATTATGCCTGGGAACAGGGAGTGCAGGTGATACCAAATGAAAGCTCCATAATCGGTGTGCCATTGGATTTTTACTTTCCAGAATTCAAGGCAGCAATCATTTTCTCCAGACAGGGGCAGCTTTCTATAGAGGGGACGGATACGGAGTTGGTGAAAGATTATTTGTGCGAACGAAAGGGAATACGGCTGATCCGCGTTAATGAGTCGGAATTCCCGGAGTCAGGATTATCACACTGTATCTGCCAGAAAGATGATTCAGATCGTGCATTGGGTGAGGCAATTGCCGAGGCCTTCCATTACATAGGTATCCACGCGGATATTCAGATAGACCGTGACAGGGATATCCTGTATGAATGCTTCCGAAGAATGCAGGTCAAATGAGTGAGTTCGTTAGGAAAATCGCTTTTCTTTATATTTTTTTCCGTACTGTGTAATGCAACTTTAAGCATAATGTGCAGGATTTCTGTAACGTTTCGGGATAAAATACGGTTATATAAAGTAGATGAACATTACTTTGAAAATGGAGATTCAGGCCATGAGGAAAACAAAAACCATAACGGCAATTCTCTGCAGTCTTGCGCTTCTGGCTGGCTGTGGGAATGCTAAAGGAGCAGCAAATACAGAGACAACGAGTGTTGTAACAAATCCAGCAACAGAAGTGGAAACGACTTCTTCTGAAAATCAGACCTGGGATAGAATCCCGTCAGTAATGATCGATGGCGTTATGTATCAGGACACCGGTTATGTGAGTTCTGCCATCGGCTGCGGGACCATGGACGGAGAGATTACATCAGAAGTGGATGGATCTGAACTTCCTGCCAAGGATAACCAGTCCAATTTTGGAACCGGGTATGCCTGGCAGCGTGGCTCTGAAGGCCAAATAATCGTTGTGATCGATGGAAGGAATGAAATCTTTCGAGATCCGGAACATCCTTTTGATTCTGACATTCCGGCAGAGGTGCTGAACTTCCGTGCTAAGGTGTTGGAGAACAGAGGCGGAAGTCTCCTGGTTTCTGTGATGGATACGCCGGATATGTTTATGTTGCCTGTGACAGGAGAATGTGTAATTCCGACAGATAACATGGAATCGGAAGATATCATTGCAGATGGAGACATCCTGCGAGTTTGGTCTGATGGTCTGGTGCAGGAGATCTACCCGCCGATTCTGCCGAATGTATACCGGATCGTGAAGGAAGAAGCCGGACCTGGCGAAACGTCTTTATCCCTGGGGGAATATCATCAGAATGCTGACGGTACGTGGAGCTATAAAGAAAAGTCGTACCAGTATCGTCTGATGCTGACAGGAAAACTCCCGAATGCTGTAGGAGAGAGTTTTTATATTGTCCTTTCTAACAACAAGGATGTGTCATTTGAGGAGATTTCACACAGACTGTTGAGCAGTACATTTATACCTGAAACAGACGACAGCCCGGCAGTAGTAAATATGGGCGTATATGATGATTTATGCAATGTGGAATCTGCGGGTGTGCTTGTGTCTGCATTTTATACGACGCCGTATGGCCTGACTGTACTGTTTGACCAGTATGACAATCAGATTTCGGAGGAACTTCTTACCGGGGAGCATTTTGCCTTGGATAGATGGACAGGAGAGAATTGGAGTCCGATGGATACAGTCATTTCGGACTATGGATTCACGGATATAGGGTATCCGCTGAAGAAAGGCGGGATGACCAGAAAGGTCTTTAACTGGGACTGGCTCTATGGAAAGCTTGAACCCGGGAGATACCGGATCCGTGTGCAGGTTATCGGTTCAGAAGTATATGAAGCTGCAGCTGTTTTTACAATATCAAGCGGAGATACGGGTGCAGCTATCGATGTCGGGGATTCAGGTTTATATTCCGAACAGGACAGGCTTGATGTTGCTGCAGTTATCCTGGAAGAAATCAGCAGTTGGGAAGGATGTGAACTTCATCAGCTCTGGTATACCTCAGACGAGCAGAATACTGCAGATAATATTAGGTGGATGAATGAACTTGCTGAGGGACAGGGGCTGAAAGAGCAATTTACTGAATGCATGCAGTTTAAGAGTAATTACCATTCTCCTGTAGATCCGGACAAGGCGGGAGGCTGGGAACCGGATGAAGAATATACGAATTGGGAATGGTGGCTTGCCAGAGCAGATGGCGGCGAGTGGCACTTGATGACCTGGGGATATTAATCATCCAGTTAACGGAAAACAAAAAGGAAAGTAGAACTTCATATACATAACAGTCTTGCGTTTCGGCGTAAGGCTGTTTTTTTTTATTCCAAATGAAGGAGGCAAAGCAATGAGTTATCAGGAAATGAGCAGGAGCAGGCTGCAGGCGTATGCAGCCCAGGCGGGAATCAAAACAGGAGATGCAGGAATGCCGGCGTACAGTACGGCAGGTACGCTCCGGAAGACCCTGGAGCAGATGGGAGATCAGGAATATATGATCACCGTTGAGATTGGAGGAATAGATGAGTACGACGAGACCGTATAAGCTGGACCGTGTAGCGATCCGTATGGTGAAGGAGCCGCCGCTCTACAGCGCGGAACCGATCCGTTCTCCGGAGGATGCCGTCCGGGTTGTGGCCGAGATGCTGCGCCAGTATGACCGGGAGGCCTTCTGTATTGTAAATCTTCGGAATGACCTTTCTCCTATCAACATGAATATCGTCAGCACAGGAACACTCAATGCTTCGATCGCACATCCCAGAGAGATATTAAAGAGTGCTGTGCTTTCCAATGCGAGTGCCACGATGCTGTTTCACAACCATCCGTCCGGAAATCTGACTCCTTCTCAGGAGGATATTGAGGTCACGGACCGGATGAGCCGGCTGTTTTCCATGGCGCAGATGCCGCTTCTGGATCACATCATCATCGGCAATGATGACCGGTATTATTCCTTCAAGGAGAACAGTATCCTGCCGATCGGGACGCAGATGTTTGCCAGGTCGCCGGAGGAGATTCAGTTTGCAAAGGCCTCAGAGCCTGTAGTAGCGGAAAAGTCGGCCTCTTACCGGAGTACACCGGAACAGAGGCAGGAAAAGATCCGGCAGATTACGGAGCGGTTGGAACAGGGTGTACACCAGATTTTTGAAAGCGACAATTATAAGGCTTATCTTCGCACAATGGCGAAGTTCCATAACTATTCGCTGAACAACACAATCCTGATTGCCATGCAGAAGCCAGACGCAAGTCTCGTAGCTGGCTACGTTTCCTGGCAGAAGGATCACGATCGTCATGTAAAGAAAGGGGAAAAGGGGATCCAGATCATCGCGCCGGCTCCGTATAAGGTGAAGCAGGAGCGCGACGCACTGGATCCTGTGACCGGAAGACCGCAGACGGATGCGCACGGCAATCCCATGAAAGAGGTTGTGGAGGTCGAGTATCAGTCCTTCCGGGTAGCAACCGTTTTTGATATCAGTCAGACGGAGGGTAAGGAGCTTCCTTCCATCGGCGTCAGTGAGCTGACCGGCAGCGTCGAGGGCTATCAGGCGGTTTTTGATGCGCTGAAGGCTTCCTGCCCGGTTCCGATTGCTTTTGAAGATATTTCATCCGGAGCAAAGGGCTATTATCACACGGAGGACCACAGGATTGCTCTGCAGGAGGGGATGAGCCAGATGCAGACGATCAAAACTCTGGTCCATGAGATGAGCCATGAGCGCATGCATTCTCACGAAAGGGAGAAGCCGGTGGAGGAAAGACTCAGCCGCCGCAGTATGGAGGTGGAGGCGGAAAGCGTGGCCTTTGTTGTCGGATCCGCCCTGTCGGCGGAGCATCCGGAGCTGAAGCTGGATTTTTCGGATTATTCCTTCGGTTATATTGCCGGCTGGTCATCCGGCAAGGAGACAGCGGAGCTGAAAGCATCCCTTGGGAGGATTCAGGCAACGGCCAGCGAAATGATCTCGGAAATCGAAGGTCATCTGCAGGAGCTCCAGAAGGCGGAGCAGCTGCAGGCAGTAGATAAGATCGATCAGAAGGCTGCATCGATGCAGAAGGAGGCAGCTCCCATTGTTGCGGAACCGGCGGTGATTCAAAGGCCTTCGGTCCTGCAGGAGCTTCATAAAGAAACACAAAAGAGTGCAGGAAACAGAAAGACAGTACCAAAAAGGAAGGAGGAGTGTCTTTGAGTTGTTTGGTGATAGCGGAGAAGCCGTTGGTGGCGGTTTCTCTGGCGAAGGTTATAAATGCATCCCAGAGGAAGGATGGGTATCTGGAAGGAAACGGCTGGATCGTCAGCTGGTGCATCGGTCATCTGGTGGAGCTGGATCCGCCGGAAAGCTACGATGAAAGGTATGGAAAATGGAGACTGGAGGACCTGCCGATCATTCCGGAGAAATGGAAATATGCGGTAAGCCCGGCAACCGGAAAGCAATTTGCTGTTCTGAAGCAGCTGATGAACCGGAGCGATGTCGATCGTATCTGCTGCGCAACAGATGCCGGAAGAGAAGGAGAGCTGATTTTTCGTCTTGTATATAATCAGGCGGGTTGCAAGAAGCCCTTTGAGCGCTTATGGATTTCTTCGATGGAGGACAGTGCCATACGTGAGGGCTTTGCGAACCTGAGACCTTCCCATGAATTTGATGCTTTATATGAAGCTGCCCTGTGCCGGGAGCGTGCCGACTGGATCGTCGGAATGAACGCCACCCGGCTTTTTTCATGCCTGTACGGGCAGACATTGGCAGTCGGACGGGTGATGACACCGACTCTGGCCATGGTGGTGATGCGGGATGCTGCCATCGCTGCTTTTAAGCCGGAGCCTTTTTATACGGTACAGCTCAGGATGGATGGCGTTACAGCTGCCAGCAGGAAATTCAAGGATAAAAAAGAGGCAGAAGAGCTGCAGGGCCGGTGTAAATCGGAGGGCAGGGCAACGGTCATCCGTGCAGAGCGGAAGGAGAAAACGGAGAATGCTCCGGCTCTTTACGATCTTACAAGCCTGCAGAGAGATGCCAACCGTATCCTGGGATTCACTGCGCAGCAGACCTTGGATTATACCCAGAGTCTGTATGAAAAGAAACTTGTCACTTATCCCAGAACAGACAGCAGGTATCTGACGGACGATATGAAGGATATGATCCCGGAGCTGGCAAAAAGCGTAGCAAAAGCATGCGGTGCAGAACTCACACTTTCTGTGATTGCAGATCAGGTGATTGACAGCAGCAGGGTTTCCGATCACCACGCCATTATTCCTACAAGAACCATGCCAGCTACAGACATATCCGGCCTGCCATCGGGAGAACAGAAGGTGTTGAGACTGATCTCCGGACGCCTGCTTGCGGCAGTCGGCAAAGCCTGCCGTTATGCAGAGACGGCAATCGTTTTTTCCTGTGCCGGTGAGGAGTTTTCCGTGAAGGGAAAAAGCATCCTGGATCCCGGCTGGAAGGAGGTTGAGGCAGCTTTTCGCCCTGCTGAGTCCAAAAAGAAAAATGCTGAGGAGCAGGGAGAGCTCCCGGCATTTTCTGAAGGGGAATCATTGTCCATCCTGGATGCCGGGATAAAGGAAGGCAAGAGCACTGCACCGCGCTATTTTACGGAAGATACTTTGCTGCAGGCAATGGAAGCGGCGAGCGCCGATGAGATGCCGAAGGAAGCGGAGCGAAAGGGCATCGGTACGCCGGCCACAAGGGCAGCCACGATTGAGAAGCTGGTACAGAAAGGCTTTATCGAGCGCCGGGGAGATAAGAAAACCAGGCATCTTTGCGCCACAACAAAAGGAACGGCATTGATAACGGTGATGCCGGAACAGATCCAGTCGCCCTCCATGACGGCAGACTGGGAGGAGAAGCTTCTTCGCATCGAGCAGGGGGAATATTCTGCGGACGGCTTTATGCAGGAGATCTCTGATATGATCGGATCCCTGGTGAAGACCTACGATGTCGTAAAGGACGCGGAGGTTCTGCTTCCTGCGGGAAAAGTGATCGGGATCTGTCCGCACTGCGGGCAGGAAATCATGGAACGGAAGAAGGGCTGGTTCTGTGAAAACAGGGAATGCCATTTTGCTCTCTGGAAGGATAACGCCTTCTTTGAGAGCATCGGGAAAAAGCTGACCAGGGATATGGCGGAGAAGCTGCTGGCTGCAGGGAGACTGCGTCTGACCGGCTGCAAATCCAAGAAGACCGGAAAGACCTATGATACGACACTGGTCCTTGGCACCGATGCAGACGGAAGAGCAGCTTTTCGCATGGAATTCGGCAGGGCAGATAAGAAGAGTGATTCAAACGAAGGGAGAAGCAGATGAAGATACAGAAATGGGACGAGATCAACGGAACCGGAAGCAGCGAAAAAATGATGGAAGCATTCCTGACCAGTGAGACGGATACGTACGCGATTCTGCAGCTTCGATATACGGAGGAAACCGCGTATGAGCGTTTTGAATCCATGGAGGGACTGCGCCGGCAGGGAAAGCAGCCGGACATTGATCATTATGAGGTTGTCTATATTGGGCCGCTCCTTCCCTACAAAGATCTGAACACCATGCTGGAGCAGACCTATGAAAAATTCAATCTGGATCATCCCGCAGATTTCCGCGGACACAGTCTGTCTGTCAGCGATATCATAGCAATTCGGCAGAACGGTGTTGTATCCTGCCACTACGTTGACTCTATCGGGTTTCGGACACTTCCGGAGTTTCTGAAGCCTGAGAATTATCTGAAGAATGCGGAAATGTCCATGGAGGATGACTACGGTATGATCGATGGTATTGTGAATAACGGGAAAGCCGACAGAGTGAAGGAAGCGGAAAGCCAGCGGCCCTCTGTCCTGGAGCAGCTGAAGGCTGAGCCTGCAGCACTTGAGCATCCGGAGAAGATCAGAAAGCCGGAGGAAAGGAATATCGGATGAAGCTCACAAAAGACGAACGCATGTTGGCTGTGCTTTATGGCGATGGAACAAGAATCGGCCTGATTAATGCGCTGAAGAAAATGCGGATGGTACTGCAGGAGAATGAGCAGGAGCTTCGCCAGATGACGGAGGGGTTTCTTCTCAAACTGGAGAACATGACAGATGATGAATTCAGGGAGGCGGCAAAAGGGTAATGGACAATCGCAATGAGATCATCATGATCCGGGTGTCTCCATTAGATAAACAGCGTATACGCATGAAAATGGAGGAACTCGGTATCCGGAACATGAGTGCCTATATCCGGAAAATGGCTTTGGACGGGTATTGCGTGAGGCTTGATCTTGAGGATGTGAAGGAGCTGGTATTTCTTCTCCGGCAATGCAGCAACAATCTGAATCAGTATGCTAAAAAGGCAAATCAGACCGGAAGTGTTTACGAAGCGGATGTTCAGGATCTGCAGGAACGGTTCAATGAATTCTGGAGCATCGGCAAGGAGCTGCTGGCCAGACTTTCCACGATTCAGTGACCTGACATCATTGTGAGTTTACAACCTGGCAGATACAATGAAGGCAGAAGGAGAGGAGGAAACACCATGGCAATAATCAGATTCCTTTTGAAGATTCCGGCCATCCTGCTGATGCTGATCTGCAGGATCATTACAGTTGTGATCGACCTGGCCGCAAAGGTATCGTGCCTGATCCTCGGGCCGATTACCTTCTTTATTCTGGGCTGTGCCATTTATACGATCTGCAAGCATGCATGGAGTCAGACCTTTCTGCTTGCGCTGATCGAAGGCGTTTGCTTTGCCGCATTATTCGGAGCAGGCATCATATCCACAGAGATCGGGATCCTGGGAGAACGGCTGGGAGAGTTTATACGAACCTGAGGAAATACACATCATTAACGACGGCGCTGCGGAGCAATCTGCAGCGCTGATTTTTTCTTGACAAAAGCGCATATCCTTATATAATATGTATCAGTATCAGATACAAGTACAAGCGAGGGGCTTATTATGACTTTTTCAGCAAAGGACATGATCAGACAGAGAAAGAGCGTCAGGACATTTGATGGAAGATCTCTTTCCGATGCAGACAGAAAACAACTTGAAGACTATATCAATACTCTGACGAATCCATTTGATGTACCAGTGGAGTTTAGTCTGCTTGACGCAAAGGAACACAATCTTTCAAGTCCTGTGATCGTTGGCGAAAACACTTATCTTACTGCAAAGGTAAAACGGGAAGGCCATTATGAGATCGCTTACGGATACAGCTTTGAAAAAGCATGTTTGTATGCATTGTCATTGGGAATCGGAACCGTGATGCTGGCAGCGTCCTTAAGCCGCAGTACATTTGAGCAGGCGATGAATGTACAGACAGATGAGGTTCTTCCTGTGGGAAGCCCGGCAGGATATCCGGCAGAAAAAAGATCCATTCGGGACAGCCTGATGCGCAAAGGGCTGAAGGCTGATGAACGCATTCCTTTCGGTAAGCTGTATTATAATAGCACATTTGAGAATGAGCTTACGAAAGAAGCAGCAGGAGTTTTTGCTGAGGCGCTTGAGATGGCAAGGCTTGCTCCCTCTGCCGGGAATAAGCAGCCATGGAGGGCGGTTTTGGATGGCGACAAGGTACATTTCTATGAACAGAAGTCTATGAAGGTCAGCCCTCTTGGAGATATCCAGAAGGTGGATGTCGGGATCGCGCTTGCACATTTTGACATGACGATGGAAGAGAATGGCTATGCCGGCAGCTTTGCTTTTGCTGATCCGGGGATTCAGGCGCCGTCTGAGACATACTACATCGTGACCTATGAAAGGGAAAGATGATGGATACAAAGTTTTCTTCAGCAATTCATATGCTGATCCTGATATCGGAAGCGGAAACGCCGATGACATCGGAGGAAATCGCGGTAAGCGTGGGTACGAATGCCAGTTACATCCGCAAGGTTACAGGACTTCTGAAGAGAAAAGGAATTATAGAGAGCAGACAGGGCGCCACCGGCTATCAGCTCCTGGTGGGGCCTGAGGAACTTACTTTATATGAGGTGTATCAGGCGGTTTCAGAAACTGAGCAGGTTCATGTATTTGATCTGCATCAGAATCCGAATGACCAGTGCATTGTCGGGAAGCATATCAAGCCTGTTTTGACGGATGTGTTTCGTTCCATAGAAGAAAAAGCAGAGCGGGAATTAAGAAATACGACACTTAGGGACTGCATGGACAGGATGCAGGACGAGATTGAAAGGAGCTTATGATCAGTGAAGGCAGCAATATTAAGGGGCTATGATAAAAACGGATGTGATCTGGAAATCAGGGATATTCCGGTTCCGGAGATTTCAGAGAAAGAGGTTCTGGTGAAGATCCGGACTGCGGGCGTAAATCCTCTCGATAATATGATTATTCGCGGAGAAGTGAAGCTTATCGTGTCGTATTCATTCCCGCTGGTTATGGGAAATGAGTTTGTGGGAATCATTGAAAAGATAGGAAGCGCAGTCAAAGGCTTCGCAGCAGGGGATCGTGTATACGGAAGAATGCCGCTTCAGAAGATCGGGGCATTTGCGGAATATGCTGCAATTGACGCTTCAGCAATCGCAAAGGTGCCGGAGTATCTTTCCGATGAAGAAGCTGCCTGTGTACCTCTGACGGCTCTTACAGCGCTGCAGGCATTTGAACTGATGCATCCGAAGGCAGGAGAGACAGTTTTTATCTCCGGAGGTACAGGAAGCCTTGGTGCAATGGCAATTCCTGTGGCAAAGAGCTTTGGCCTTACAGTGATCACCAACGGAAACGGCGCGAGTGAAGAACGTGTCAGGAAGCTGGGAGCGGACCGGTTCATCAACTACAAGAAGGAAGATTACACGAAGGTCCTTTCGGATGTGGATTATGTGCTGGATACCCTTGGTGACCGGGAACTGGCGAAGGAGTTTGCGATACTGAAAAAAGGCGGCAGTCTTGTATCACTTCGTGGGCTTCCGAATGGTGAGTTTGCCACAAGGAGCGGAATGTCATTCATTAAACGGATGATGTTTAAGATAGCCGGCGGAAAGTATGACAAGATGGCAGCGGCTAATAACCAGAAGTATTTATTCATCTTCGTTCATGAAGACGGGGCAGGACTGGAGAAGATTTCAGAGATATTTATGGATTCTCATATAGAAGCATCCGTGGATGAGGTGTTTGACCTGGATGATGTGAATAAAGCACTTAAGAAGGTGGCTTCCGGGGGCTCTAGGGGAAAGACAGTATTAAAGCTGGTGTAAAGGATATATTATTGAGGATTTATGGCTGTCTGCCAAAAGCGGACAGCCTTTTTTATGGGAGGGATGATATGGCTGCGACCAGACTGATAGCGATGCACATCAATAAAGGAAAAACTCTTGCGCAGTGTCTGGAAGCCAGGACGGACTATGCCCAGAACCCAGAGAAGACTGAAAAGGGAAATCTGATCAGCGCATACGAGTGTGACCCCATGACCTGCGACGAGGAGTTCCTTCTGTCAAAAAGGCAGTACCGGCAGTTTACCGGAAGAGAGCAGAAGGGGGATGTGATCGCCTACCAGATCCGACAGTCTTTCAAGCCGGGAGAGGTTACGGCTGAGGAAGCAAACCGGATCGGCTATGAGCTGGCGATGGCGATTACAAAAGGGAAGCACGCTTTCATCGTAGCCACGCATACGGACCGTCCCCATTACCACAATCACATTATTTTCAATTCCACTTCACTGGACTGTCTGCACAAATTCCGCGACTTCAAGCACTCAGGGCTGGCACTGCAGCATATCAGCGACCGGATCTGCCTAGAGCACGGATTATCGGTGATCGAGCCCAAACCGTATAAGGACAGACTGCGGAGAAGCAAATATCCAAAACGTCCCAGACTGCGGGATGATATCTGTAATGCGATTGACAAAGCGCTGGAGCAGAAGCCGAAGAACTTCGAAGAGTTTCTCTCATTTCTGGAGGCAGCCGGATATGAAATTAAGCGTGGGAAGCAGATTGCGCTGAAGGGAAAAGATCAGCAGAGATTCATCCGCCTGCGTTCCCTGGGAGACGGTTATACCGAAGAGGATATCAGGAATGCCATCAGCGGTGCCGGCAGATATATCAGAAGCAGTCACAGCAGGCAGGTGCATAAGAGACCTGGCTTCAATCTGCTGATCGATATTCAGGAGAAGATCCAGGGGAAGGGAGCCGGCTATGAACGCTGGGCGAAGGTTTATAACCTTAAGCAGATATCCGAGACCTTCCTGTTTATGCGGGAGCAGCACATCGAGAGCTTTGAAGATCTGTACGCAAAG
>ERZ809472.148-NODE-148-length-18649-cov-6.952512_pt1 | contig 18649 bp, 13 predicted proteins | sample MGYA00521274_ERZ809472 | MGnify/ENA primary metagenome ERZ809472 (study PRJEB31581, sample SAMEA3312791) | metagenome | study: EMG produced TPA metagenomics assembly of the PRJEB8939 data set (Metagenomic analyses of Rumen microbiomes reveals... | reverse complement strand
TTTCAAGGCCTTCGATTCAGGAGGCCCCTGAAAAGAGTTTTCATCTTTCTTTCACAGATTCTTGCCCGTTGCAGGAGAACCAAGGAGGGTGCTCGTCTGGAAGTTTCCCAACAGACTGTCCAGCACCATCTTGGCCTGATCGTCGCCAGTCTCGTTATACACCTGCTGAAGGTGTATGACTATTCTCTCAATTGACTGGAAGTGTGACGCAGCCTCCTGCTTCAGGAAATCATACGTCGATGTCATAACTCTCTTGCCGAATCGTCTCTTCCTTGCTGTTCACCTGCTCTATGATATCGTCAAACTCATTGTTGATTATTGACCTGAAAACGATTTTGAACTGGTGATCTTTGAATGCCGAATAGTACGACGACATACCGTTCTCCAGAAGAAGTTCCAACTCTTTCCTGTTGTTGAATCCAGATAAGAAAAACAAATTAGCGCCGCCATTGAAGACAATGTCACTGCCACCATAGTCGCGGCAGGTGTATTTTGACTTTGAGCCCTCAGGATTACACTCAAAGACTAAATCAATGATAAACTCATCTTGTGGCTTCTGCTTACCATCCACTTCCAACATCGGCCATTCTATCTCGATGCCATTCAGGTCTAGAATACTTTTCCACATGGGAGCATTCACAATGACTGCATGGTCGTCGCCTGGTTCCAGCAGACGCGTCTTGGCTATCCCACTTACGTAGTCATAGAATTTCTGCATTGAGATTCGCTTATTGTCCTCTCGGCAAAGCACTTTGCAGTCCGTCAACTCAGCCCTGTTCCAAACGGTACCGCCAGGACGATGAGAGTACTTCACAATGGGGTGGCTGTGAGTCTCCAACTGATACTCGCCATCCTCATCCGTCTTAGCCTCATACACAATCATCGTTGCAATATGCAGTCCGATACTGCCGTTGCAGTAAATATACTCGTACGGCCTGTCAAGTTTCAAGATCTCTGTTTCCATATTGTCGTTTTTAAGTTATCTAAAGTGCAAAGATACTCTATTTTTACCAATCACGCAAATTTTCCTCCAAATTATTTGGAACTTTCAATAGCACTGTTGGCTGCAAATAATTCTCTTTTGGCGATGCTCGAAGCAGAAACCTCGTCCCATCTCCATAATAAACCTTTGAAGATTGTTCAGAATAGCCGTCTCCAGTTTGGTCTCCGTATAGGGAGATAGATCAGATGTGTTGCCGACAGTTTGTAGAACAGAGAGTTATTAGAAGTTTGCCAATCTTCTTGTGGTGTAACAGATATTGCGGTTGACAACCGCAATTTTTCAACGAGAGAGATGCTGTCATCAGATTTTGCGGTTGGCAACCGCAAAATCCCATCTTGCCCGTTCTTGATGACGTATTCTAAAGCAATACTGCCAAGTTGCGGATAGACCTGATACGTGAGGCGATATTCGTATAGCCGGCGTTCGCCAAGACCACGTCTGTTCAAACTCTTGGCAAGTTTCTTAAGCAGATTCTCGCCATACTTAGCACGATCCTCACCATGTTGTTCATACTCCACAATATAATATCCGACAAGCCAGTTGCGAGCCGTCAGTGAGAGGTTTACTGCATGAGCGGCCTGCGCCTGAAGTGCATCTTGGATAAGGTTGATGCGACCTACAAGTGAATCGAAATTCAAATTGTTGTCCATGTTTACCATAGTTTCAATTTTGAGGGTTAGACATTAAATATCGTCTGCAAAGATAGTGCAAATCGAGCGAAATACAAAATAAAATGCAATTTATTTTTATTTCCGAGATGCATTTCAATCTAAGATCATGCTCAAAGATAGTGGTTTCTCACGAAACCACCACATCTTTACGCCATTATTTTGATGCTGGAGCGAAGACGATCAATCCCACCCCTCATCATCATTGGCCTCCATAAAGCGGCTCATGCCATTATCCTCCATGTCATCCTCAGAAGCAGGATCAAAGCCTCGCATATTGTCTGACTCTTTATATGATTTTTTTGATGACGAAGACGAGGGCGATACTATCTTGGGGCTCTCATTTAAAGATTCATTTGCTCTTACGGAATCCTCGTAGCGCTCGATCTCATGAACCGTCGCAGTATCGATCCCAATACCATGCCCACCATCATAAGGCTCATTTGTCTTTCCCCCTTTGCCATTGCCACAGGAAAGAACAAGCTGCGCTACACCTATTATAATAATATACTTATTCCTCATCACATAACAAATAAAATGTTTTCGCGAGCCACTCTATCTAAGAACTCCTTGTCCGACTCACGACCTGTTTTACTTCTTAAACAACTTCACTTGACTCCCAAAGGATTTTAGCATATGATTTGTTGAATCGCTGAAGAATTTGAAGATTTCTGGGCGATCTTCTTCGTTAGTATATGACAAAGGACGATCTTCGAATATACGACAAGTTACTTTCTCATCAAGACGTTGCCATATTAATGGCGCACCATATGCCTTCTCAATAGTTTCTTTGTTTGAATATAATGCATCAAAGACAAATTTGTTTTTCTCCTGACTACCTGAATTGATATATGCTTCAATACGACAACTGTCTTTTGTTACAACAAGATTTACACTAGTACCAGGAATGCCTTTAATCGATTTTCCAATCCAGGCATCAGAAGTAGGCATAGACTTCGCATAAACACCATTGTTGGCTTGGTTGTAATCTATGAACCTCTGCCAGAAGTCGAGTTTCAGAGCACCTCCTTGGGTGAGAGTAGAAGATTTCTTCATACTCTTGGCCCAATCGTTAGGACGCTCAACAATATTGAATTTTACCGCTGGCTCAGAATTTCCTATGCGCCATAGCTCTATCTCAATTAAGAAGAAGGCACACTTGTCATCTGTATGGTTGTTGAGCCATTCTATGGCTTGTTTGTGTTCATCTCGAGCACGCTTCACAATCCAAATAATGACTTCAGCGTCTTTGCCTGATGCATATGTAATAATCTTACCAAGGTGATCATGATTTGTATCTTCCAATTGGTTTTCAATGATGATCTTTCTTCCTGTACTTTCTTCTGATGCAAATATGTCAACACTAAATTCACCCACATTTGACTCCTGTTCTTCTAGTACGATGTCGATACCAATGGCCTCACTCAGCATGGAGAGGTTTTCCTCTTCTGCCAGCCATGGGGTAAAGTCTTTCGCTTCATGTTTCCAGATGGAGCGGAGGTCTTCAATCTTTTCTAATTTTCCTAATTGTTTCATATCAAGCTGTTATTAGTTATTCATCCGGCTCTGCGACATTTGTATTGATAGTATTTTCAAAAACGTGCCCTGCCAATTCAAGGTCTGTAATGCAATAACCTGTGGCATAGCAGTACATCGTAATAATGATGCTGATAGCACTATTCAACTCTTGTTCTGAAGCTGTTGGCGAAATATGAGACTCGTCATTTCTCCAGTCCTTTACCATCTGAAGATACTGATAGAGTCGCTGATGAAATTCATTCGTGCTGTATTTCAGATTCCAAAGAGGCTTCACAGCATAGATGACATTGCGCCAAGTCACATCCTCACCTTCGTTCTGTGGCTTCACTTCTTCACCTTTATATAAATAATAGAGCTTCTTCAGATAGGCCTCAAACTTGGTTACCAGTATATTAAAGGCAACATGTTTATCCACCATGGTAGAATTATCCTTATAAAGATTGACAAGAGCTCTGTGTATCAGAGGACTTACGCCATCTAATGTATCCAGAGATTTTTTGTCCAGTACATACATCCATGCATCCACTATTTCTTTCCTTGGGCGCATGCTTTGAGATACATCATTCAAGGTAAATGCTATGATGTCCTCAATTCTGGCTTTTATCAGATTTATATGAGGTTCCTGAGTCTGGTCAGGCTCTTGAGTTCCTCCTTCGTCCACAGGTTTTTCTACATGAGGCTCTTTCACAGCAGCAGTCTTCAGCGTCACATCGTCATTCAGATATGCCTCAAGAATCTTTTCCCTCATTTCTGCATTAAGGATGAATTCCTTCAGCAACTTGGCTCCTCTTGGCAATACATAACGAGGCATTACTGCCTCACCTTCCACTTTCTCAATAAATACTCGAGTCTTGGCTGCATCTAGCGTTAGCCGTAATTCCGAGAAACGATTAAAATCGTCAAGATTAGCCTCCGTCACACCAGCTTTCAGAATGTTCATCAGCATACTCAGGTTGACGCCTGTAGCCTCAGCGAATATCTGAGACTGCTTATAAAGCTCACGCAGCTGATACTCGTTTATATAATCCTGAATGGTCTTTCCTGGTGATAATACCAAATCGCCACATTGGATATCGTGTAAAATCAGGATTGCTGTACGCTGATCTTTTTGTGGCAGGGTGGCAAACGATCTGTGCAGTTCCTTCAGAGCTGCCCTTGTCAATTCACTACCTGGGCCTTCTGTATATAGTTGCTTAACAAACTTCACAAACTTCGAGTTGATGTACTCTGCATCGATGGTTCCTGTACCAGTCTCAGTGATATAGGTATCTACAGGATAGTCGAAGGTATCTTCTCCTGGATCTCCTGGCTCTCCTGGTTCAAACAGTTCACGATAGCGCTGCAACAGTATCTGATAGGTCTGCTCGTCCAATTCCATCACCACCTTGGTATAGGTCTCGCCATGCTTGAACTCGTATGTATTCTTTTCCCACACAAATCCCTGAAGCTTAGCAGCCTCCAGCAGATGCGTCATCTGACTAAAGTCCTTGGCAAACATATTTTTATCCTCGCGAGTTGTTGGCAACTTCTCGAAGTTCATGATTTCATGCGAATAGAAGATATCGCGAATATGCAGGAACAGGCGATTGATGTTCATCAGATTACCCTCCAGCTTATCCACAAATACGCCCAAAGGACGATCCACATACACCTCCAGCGCATCGTCGATATTCTGCTTCATCGTGAATGGGAAGGAATAATAGAAGATGGTACCAAAAGGTTTGTCTGGACCAAACAGGCGATTGGTGCGCGAGAAGGATTGAATGATATCTACGTACTTCATCACCTTATCCACATACAGCGTATTCACCCATTTCGAGTCATAGCCAGTCAACATCTGCGTTACCACTATCAACAGATCTATCTGCTGGTTGTGGTCATGCTCGATATTCGTATAGGGCTTCTTATGTGCCAATCGCTTGGCTACATCTTTTTTATACTTGCCATAGGTAGGCAGGTCGAATGCCACATTATACTTCTTGTTATAGTCATCGAGCATCTCCAGTATAGCATCCTCACGGGCCATACCCTCATCAGAATTGTCTATGTTGTTATCAAACACGGCCACCACATTCAGCGAACCATATTGCTCCTTAAACAACTTATAATACTCTACTGCCTCTGGAATATTCTGAGTAGCCAGTATGGCATGGAACTTGCGGTTCTTGCTCATACGGTCAAACTTCTTCACGATGTCTGAAGCCACTGCCTGATGGTGAATCTTCAATTGATACACTTTCTTGGGCAGGTAGTGCTCAATACCATACACCTTCTCGCCATTCACCACATAGCTATCCTGCATCTTCAGCTCGTGCATGAACTTATTGTAGACAGCCATTGCCTCGTCATCGTCCTTTATTTCGTCCAGACTCTTGGCATCCAGTTTATGCAAGGCAGCACGTTTTCTCAAATCGTCCTCTTCGAAGGTTTCTTCCTGATAGATGTCGAAGCCCAGCACATTGCCATCAGGAATGGCATTGGCAATGGTATATTTGTGGAGCATGTCGCCAAACAGCGTTTCTGTGGTAATCTCATAGTGGGCATTCTCTTCGAATACAGGTGTGCCAGTAAATCCGAACAGCAAGGCCCTTGGGAAGGTATGCTTAATATTCACCAGCATCTGGCCAAACACACTACGATGACACTCATCCACAATAAACACTAGTCGCTTCTTGCCTATAGCAGCTATCGTTTCTTCATTAATCGTTGTCGATGGTTTGATGTTGGCCATCTTCTGAATAGAGGTCACAATCAGTCTATCATCCTTATCTGTACTCTTCAGCTTGCTCACCAGCATCAGTGTGTTTTGCGTATCTTGGATCGAGTCATCCTCTCCTGCAAAGCCACGATATTCGTCTAGCGACTGAATGCTCAGTTCCACACGATCCATCAGGAACACCACCTTATCAGCAAAACCTGCATTGGCTATCAGTTGCGCAGACTTGAAGCTGGTCATGGTTTTTCCAGAACCAGTCGTATGCCAGATATAGCCACCACGATGCTCATGCTCATCCCAATTAGTTGCATGGGTTACGTCACAGATCTTGCTGGCTGCATAATACTGGTATGAGCGCAATACCTTTAGATTCTGATCCTTATCGTCAGCGATGGTGTAATAGCCAATAATCTGGTGAGCCATGGGGATATTCAGGAAGTCAGTAGCCACACGATACCAATCATTGATCGCTGCATTGTTGAAATCAGCCCAATGGAATTGGAATTCTTTCAAGAACCCTGCCTCATTGCCAGGATTAGCAAAATAAACAGTCTTCTCTGGTGTCATCGCCACAAATACCTGCACCATCGAGAAGATGCCTCTGCTGAACACCCCTTCGTGCATATAGCGTTTTATCTGGAAAACAGCCTGCGAGACATCTACTCTTGAACGCTTCAATTCAATATGATAGAGGGGCATGCCGTTTATCAGCAGCATCACGTCGCCTCGACGATCTCCTGCCAGTGGATGGGTAGCCTTGAAGCGGGGCTGGCGAACAATCTGGTATCTACTCTGCCCAGCACTGATCTCATCAGCATCGAACAGCTTCAGATAAACCTCTTTACCACAGTTCACTATGTCGTCAGGATTATCGCGCTTGATGCAGATATAGCGAGCATTGATACGTTTATTGATCTCGTATGGCGAATGCCATATATTTACCTGGTTGATAATCTGCTGCATTTCAGTGGCAGTAAGTGGATAGTTGCCTAATCGCTCCTGCTCACGATTGTTGGCATAGATAATATCAGCCCAGTTCTGCACCAGTTCTTCCTCTGAAGGTTGAACCAGTATATCCTCTTCCCAGCCATGCTGAGTCAGGATATCGCAGAGTGCTAACTCAAATGCACTCTCTTTGTCAAATACGGTTATAGCTTGATCGTTATTCATTTTGTTATTTGTTTTCTCTTAAAGTTTACTTAAAGTTCGCTTAAATTTGAATTAACTAAGGAACGCCAGAATCCTTTGTTTTACTGGGCTTTCAGAATATTAGCGTTCTAATTTCACTTAAAAGATCACTTATTTTCGCTTAAAGTTCTCTTAAAATCATCTGTCAGTTTCCAACGTTTCTTCTCAGCAGTTGTGATGATGCCAGCCTTTCGCATTTTTGTTAGGAGGTTGCCTATCTTGGCATTCTTTCTTTTGTCATCAAAATCTGAAGGCAACTTATTCCACAGCAGTTCATTGATTTGGACACGCGATAACAGTTCATGATCTTTCAAAGTCCGAATAATCCAATCCTGGCATTCAGCATCGTTGTAACCTTTCCTCAGAGAGTAGTCTATTTCTTGATTGGTCGCTTGGGCAATATATTTCGAAACATACAAATGCGACTTGTGACCCTCTACCAACTTTCGCTTTCTTAACATAGCGACAGCCTCTGGACTAATAAATTTACCCTTCTGAACCTTATCCAGCAAGTAGGCTGTCGTGAGGTCTATACTAGTATTCTCAATCAGCATCAGGCTGTAGGCCTTGTCTATGACATTGCCAGGAACTCGCAGTACTGTACTCTTGTCATCGCTCAAATCGTAGTCTGGCATTGGCAAATATCTTTTCTGCTGACGCAGGAACATATTGTGGATACCATAACCCTGAGTATCAATCATGTGTACACTCACCATCGCCTGCGTCAAGAATGGGTTGCGATACTTTTCTGGCGTCTTCTTGCCCTCAATATAGTCCTCATAACTACCCATGAAAAATGCACCACGATTTGAGAAAACGAGTTCTTCAGTTCTCTCTGTTACCACTATTCGCGCATTAGCCGTATAGTCTTGATGGGCTATACAGTTATGAAGAGCCTCCAAAATAGTTCTTGTATCATATTTCCATATTTCAGAAGGAATCAGCGAGTTGTTTGGGAAAATCTTGAACTTGTAGTTTCTTATACGGTTCAGCACCTTACTTGTTGATAGCAGGAACGGAATAGTGTATGTTTCGCCAGCAGTCTCTTCCGTAGTATCAAGTCTCCAAACAATCTGAGCAATGTGATCCAGCATGTGAGCCGATTCTGCTTTACCTACCAACAAGAGGGTTGTTTTCGTGATTCGGCCATTGATGGTTAGACGAGCCTTGTCCAGGAAAACAGCATTATCCCATCCGTTGATTTCATCTTCTTGTTCCTGATGTAGTTCAATATACCCTTTTCTTGCTTTCTTGATTGCCTCTTCATCCAAATCAGACAAAGTCGCTTCAGGAATTATCTCTTTTGTCCAGTCCTTATGCGAGTTATATATCTGTCGCATCCAGTCTGAATAAGGTCGAAGGTCTGTGGTGTGCGAATCTACTCTAATGTAGGGAACATTCTTGAAGCATGTTGGTTCCCCCTGGGCTGCAGGAACAATAAAAACAACCACCCTGGTCTTGCCTTCATACATGAACTCGTCAATTTGGAAATCGATCTTAGGAGAGATCAACTGTCTCAGATACATTTCCAACTGCTGATTACCAACAGCCTTCACCTTTGAGCAATCAAAGGTTGTATGTTTTACCTCTAATGTATCATCATCGACGCCAAAATACAGATAGCCGAAATCCTGATTATCCAGGCATGCACCGTTCGAAAGCGCAGATATATATTTGCCTAGCTTTTCTGCATCTTGATAATTACTCTTGAATTCCAGAAAGCGTTTTTCCTTCTGGAAGGTAGAAATTTGCTGTTTCAGCAACTTTGTATATTGAATATCCTTCTCCATATCTTTTATTTCTTTTCAGATGTTAGCGTAAATGTAACCTTATTGTTAGTTGATAAAGCTTGAATATTGATTCCTATATCTTGTAAATTCTTCTTTATATCCTTCATGCTCTGATTATCTCTCGTTATAAACTCTATATCTAGTTTCTTTCTGGTATTGAAATCGCCAGGCTGAGAGATCCTTTTCAGTACATCACAATAATAGACCGCATCAATAAACCCCATAGAAAGTCCAAAGAATGTAATGCTGCCAGCATCCATTAGCATGGGCATTATAGTTCCTGGATTATAATTATCATCCATCGATTTTTGTATATCTCGATACAGCCCTTTAATATTGTGATCATCATGAAACCCAAAAATACAATTATTCTTTTCAAGAGTACCATGAATAGGAATATATTTAAAATCAGCCTTGGGGTTTATCTGTTTTGCCACTTTTTCTAAAGGGGTATAATTAAAAGAAATCAACTCTGGCCTCATATCTGAGGGCAAATTTGTATGGGAACTCTTCTCTATATAAGATTTCAATATTTCATAAGCCTTTGATTCAACAACCACAGGTTCACCAGAGCGTTCCTTCACAAATCTCTCAAGTTGGCCCTTAATAGCCATGTAGTCTTGATAATCCTTACTCATTAAGTCTTCGTCTAAATCCCCCTTAGATTTCGAAAGGCAATAGTCGTAGATAGTACGTTCAAGATCATACCAGTTTTCACCAGCATGCTCAATCAAATATACTGGTAGGCAATCTTCGCCTGGACGAAAATGCACTTTCCAACCCGTTAATTTGCTCTCATAGAAATCCTTATAACTTGTGCGCCAGCCCAAGTCAATATCGAATCCATTCCCTATGACATAAATATGCTTCATCAGATTTCTATTTACCAGTTTTACTATTATACAAACATCTTGTCTAAGCAGGCAGCCTTGATCTGCTTGAGTTTCTCTAATCGCTGCTCTTGCAGGGAGATTTGCTTATCGAGACAAGCAAAGAAATAACCTATATCTTTTTGCTCCTCGTAGGAGGGGACAAGTATTTTTTCTTTTAGAAAATCATTCGCTACAAGATTTGTCATCATTGTAGACGCCTTTGTACATCTTAAAAGAATACGTCCCATTATTCTTTCATTATTAATGGCATATTTCCAAAATAACAAATCATGCCTAGGGTTAATTGGAGTGAATACCTCAAAAACATGAGATATAATTCCATCACCTATTGTATTCTCAACAAATCTTCCATGTGCGAAATCTTTACTCTTATTACCTTCAAAGGCAATATCCCCTTTTCTAAAAACATTATACGTCCTCAAATAATTAATGTCAGAAATATAAGTATTCGGGTTATAATACATGTTTGCAACAGAGATTACTTTATCTACTCCGAATGATAAATCATTTTTGACAACGTTGTGATAGTATAAATCTCCAAATAAATATTCTTCCCAATTCTCATCAAATCCATTGAATCTTACACGAGGTTTGGTTTCTCCTGCCTGTGGGAACATGGAAACAAGAGAAGCGGTTTTTATCTGTTTCAAAGATGCGATCTTCTTCATCGTTGCCAGAATCATAGAATCAAGCGACTTGAAATAATCTACAATAGCTTGCTGCTCTCTTTTATCATTAGGTATAAAAAACGAAAAGTTACCCAATTCATTTTTATTCATACCCGGTTGACCAGAACGCTGAGATACAAGGCTGATATATTTAGCATATTTCTTTGTAAGTGTATTAAAAAAAACAGTATGAGGGTTTACGTCCTCATTGACTCTTATACGTATAAGGAAACCTGCAAATATAACTCTACCATCACTTTGATCATAAATGTAACTTTTCCCTACGCTAGCGCCTGTTCTAGCAAAAGTTATATCACCCTTTTCTAATAAATATGGATCTAAATTACTATTGTCGCCTTGAGGGCTAGTCAGATTTGTTTGATCAAACAAATGAGAAGACTCGTCTATATCCGTAATTCTTAGGTATTTATTCTTTCCATCAAAGGGCATAGCTGCGGCATTGATACCATAGTTGAACGAATTAGAAACATCCCCTATAGTTGTTTCCACCCATTCTCCTTTGAACCCTTTAAGTCTTATTTCTGGTTTTGTCATTGCCATATTACTTTAAAGAGTTCTTGAATTCATTCAGACCACGAATTGCATACTCATCGCCAGTAAGATCGGAGATAAGACCAGAGAGTTCATTCTGAGCTTCTGTGAGTTGAGATTCTATCTCATGATAAGAGGTAGCATACTTTGCAGCCAAAGCCTTTACCTTTGTGATGATAAAGTCAGCATTATTGACATTCTCCATAATCTTACCGATTACTGGCGTTATCCACTTTTCGTTCAAAAGTTGCTTTATCTGTTCGTCAGAAAGCACCTTGATTCGAGCAATGGTCTCTTCCTCTAGCGTCTTGCGCTCAGCCTTCAAAGCCTTGTCAAGCTTTGACTTCTCATCCCATAGAGTTGCCAATATCTTGAGCTTATCCTTTGTTTCAGGCTCTATGTCATCACCCTTAGCCTTTGCATCCTTCTTGATTTTGGAAGTGTCAAGGTTCTCTTTTTCGTTGATATACTCCTGGTTTTCTTCTTCAGTAAAGCTATCACGTATTTCGTCAACCTCGCTGGCGATCTCTTCAATACGCTTTTCTTTTTCAAGGATTGATAACAACTCGAGGCGGAAATAATGCTCCTGAATCATCTTAAAAGGAAGTACTCGACCTTTCATACCATCTACAACCTCTATCTCTTCATCGCCTTTTTTCATCATCTTTGTTGCAGGCTCCACAGTACGGGCTGCATCAAGGCCTTCTGTCTGCAGCACCTCAATATCATTGACAATAGTGGGCCATTGGTCGCTGAGTATTTGGTAGATATCATAGGGATCAACGATAGGTACATTCTCCATACGATGGAAGATATCTGCAGCCAGCTGGTCATGAGCTTGCATCTCCTTCACCTCCATCATGTGGTCTATCAGAATATCGCTCATGTAAGGTTCGAAACCTTTAAATGCCTCATAATATGATCGCCAGTAATCGAGCATATCATCGCTATTTTTGGCAATCTCTTCTAAGTTACTATCTGTTAATGTAGAATATGGGATGCTCTCAATGGGCTTGAAAATCTGCTTCTTAAATTTTGGTAGTACATCCCAATACTTCTGCAATTTATCAATCTCACTATTGGGGATGCCACCAAACATGGTGGCATAGATATCATACTGCTCTGGGGCCTCTGAAGAGTCCACATAGCGAGGTATATTTAGATTATAGCCATTCGCGCGGATTTCTTCACGAGACACTCTGCGAGAGAATCCTTCAATATTATCGCGCTTTGTCCAAGCATCAGCCACACGCTTGATGTCAGAGGCACGCAACTTATTCTGCTTACCATCCTTGACGAAGCCCTTCGACGCATCAATAATCAACACATCGTCTCGATCTCGATGCTGCTTCAGAACCATAATCAGTGTAGGAATACCTGTACCAAAGAAAATATTGGCAGGGAGCCCGATAATAGCATCAATTTGGTTTTTCTCGATCAGTTTCTTGCGAATCTGTCCTTCAGCGCCATCATCCGGAGTACCTCGAAACAGCACACCATGAGGCAAAACGATGGTCATAATGCCATCACCTTTGAGGTGGTGTAGCTCATGCAGCAGAAAAGCATAATCCGCTTTGCTCTTGGGGGCAACGCCAAACTCCTTAAAGCGAGCATCATACTCTGCATCAGAAGGATCCCAATGCTGAGAATATGGCGGATTAGAGACAACAGCATCCACCCACAAAGGCTTGCCAGCATCGATTCCTTCCCTTTGAATAGGCCAGTCTTCGCCCAAAGAGTCAGCACAACGGGTATCAATGTTGCTGGGCTTGATACCTCGCATCACCAAGTTCATACGCGTCAAGTTGTAGGTATTCTCCTTTAACTCCTGGGCATAATACTTCACCTTGTTCTTATCGTCGATATGGCGGCCCACAGATTTACCAATCGTAATCAGCAGAGAGCCAGAACCACTAGTGGGGTCATATATCTCTATCTTATCCTTGTTCTTATGGTGTTCAGCTACAATCTCCGACATCAGGATAGCCACCTCGTGGGGGGTGTAGAACTCACCAGCTTTTTTACCAGCGTTGGCAGCAAAATTACCAATCAGGTATTCGTAGACATAACCCAGTACATCGTAATCTTGCTTGCTGTCTGTAGGAATACCCTTAATCAGCTTAATGAGATCTTTCAGCGCCTTGGTCTGTGCTGCAGGACTCTCACCCAGCTTACTCAATCCAGCCTGCAAGGTGATGAAGATGCCCTCGAAGATATGCTTGTAGTTATCACTTATCAGCCCCTCGAAGCGATTCAGTGCAACGCTCAGATCTGCCACATTAAAGGTTGTATCTGGGAGGAGCCAAGTAGAGAACAGATTCTTATACTCGATGAAATAGCCAATGTTGGTCTTACAGTCCTCTATCATCATGGCCAAATTGGGATCCTCATAATCCTCCTTCAGGTCAGGCAGATCCTCATCTGTCCAGCCTACGCTTTTCAGATAAGTCACCTCATTATCCGAGAGGAACTTGTAGAAAATCAGGCCCAATATGTAGTCCTTATACTCATTGGCATCAATCTTCGAACGCATTTTGTTCGCAGAAGCCCAGATTTTATTTGCAAGTTGTTGTTTGTTCATAAACGTATAGAATATAATGTTGCAAAGTTAATAAAAATATCGAAATTACGCAAAGATAATCCGCTTTTTATCCTCACTTAGCGTTATTTTTCGGGCAAAAGAAATATCTACACCATCATATACAGCTGAAACGTCGATACCCTTTGCAATTAAAGTATCGATGAGCACACTGTCATGCAGACCACGAATAGAGGTCCAAGCTCTTCTACCAACTTGGCGATTGAACTCTCTGATCAGAGATTCAATACTCCTCTTAGCCATGCTCTCTTTGAACTCCTCAAAATACTCTTGTGTTACCATAATCAAAAGAATTAGAATTGTTTTTGCTGCAAAGGTAAAAAGAAACTGTGCAGGTTTTCTGCACAGTTCAGGAAATTTGTACTTTTTCCCATAGTTCTTTGTTTTTATCTGGATCTCCGTGAGCCAACATAAATAAAGCGAACCACCTGATAATATCAATGAACAGCGTACCTACAGATCTTAATAGTAGGACGTCTTTAGATTCCATAAAGTATTTTTCCACATCTAACTTTAGCCCCATTTTACTATGCGCACCATCTTGAGTGATGTTTACAACATATTCGAGGGATTGAGCTAATGGTTTTGCCATTATGATTCTATTCATTTTATACAGAGGTTTCCTTCCCAAGAGTTTATCCTTAACGCCATATTCATTTTTTAAGAAGTACCTTGCAGTACCGTTGGTGTCCTTGCTTATTGGTGGTATTATTTTCATCCCTTCAAAAAATGCGAACATTTTCTCAATTGTTCTCCTTATCCTTACAAATGGTTCAACCATTTCGTCGAGTGTTCCTTCTATATCTCTTTGCAATAACTCAAAAACAATTTCTTCCCCTCCATTTATCAAACTTGCTGCATTTAGTTCATTTTGATATCTATTCCTAACTTTAAAACTCGTCGTATTTCTTTTATCAACTTCGATCTTGATTGCTTCACACATATCTTCAAGTTCGCCTTCTGCTGTTTTTTTGAACCAACGCTTATGCCTAGGGAACTCTTTTTTGAAATTTGGAGTATACTTGAAAGACTCTTCTAACTGTTCATCCGAACGTTGAGTGAATAAGAAAAAGGGAATTGATGGATAAAAAACTAATAATGTTCTGGCAAATGAAAGTCCAGAAGTGTCTCTTTCTGATTCAATATTTGATTCAGATTCATTAAAATTAGCATCAACAATAACGGCATCAAACAAATAAGCTTTAGTAGCCAATTTCTCCTTTAGTTCATCACCATTATGTGCCATTTCAACAACATAAATACCATTATCATTAAGTCTCCTCTTGTAACGGCCAGAAAGATCATCGACTTCATCATCTGCCCATAATACATTATATACATTCGTGCTCATATTCTAATAAATTATTTGATTCAACATCATCAACAGGGAGCAGTACCTCTACAATTACATTCCATATTTTATTTGAATCGATATATAAAAATCCATGGTGGCCTTTTGTAATTTCATATACATGGTAGCCACCTAAACCAGAACGTCCAGAAGTAGCAGAATATCTGCCCCTTGTAATATAGTCACTTAGAGTAAAACCCTTTTTGAATGGAGCTCCATTATTGGCGATTCTCATAACAATATATGATTCACTCTCAAATTTTTCAAGAGAAAGAGAAATCTCTGCTTGATTTTCATTTCTCCTAGTTTTATTAAACCCGTGCCTCTCCGCATTTGTTAATATAGCATCAAGAGCAACTTTCAATAACGTCCTATCAAACTTCACAATTCTACTTTCGCCCACATTATTATTTAGGGTTAAGTTGAAATAGTTACCGCTATAATTTTTCCACGCATCTTGATAATTCTTAATAAACTCAACAATATCAAGACTCTTGGCATTGAACATATCGTCGCTTATTTTCGTGTTTGAAAATTCAATAACACGCTTGATATATTCAAAATTATCCTTTAAATCTTTTACTTTAACGAGATAATCTGAATCATCAGGGCTCATTCTTTCCAAATCATATATAATACTATCGATATGAGCTTCAGGTGTACCTAACATATGCTCCATGTCAGAAATATTCAGCTTTACACCAAGACGCTTAGCATCAGCCTCCCGTTCTTCCTGCATTCTTGCAGTATGTTGCTGAGATAGTTTGGACAGTATTTCTTTTTGCTTCTCATTACTATCAACAACAATCTGAATTGTCATGTAGTTAGAAATAGAGCCATAGCTCTTTTTCAAAACAGGATTGTTAATTATCAAATACGCAAGATACTCTGGACTAACAAGTTCTTCACGAACTTCGAAGGCCTTAACATTATTAGAACATAATATATTATCCTGACCAGTATAAATCGCAAGTCGAGGCACAGACCTAAGTCCCTCTATGTATAACAAATACTTTTTCCCCTTTGACACTTTAATTAATTTCTTTGGGGTTTCACTTTTATCATCCTGCAAATGCAGCAACTTGTCTTTATTCAACATTACTTCAATAATATTGCTACTGAAATATTCGTTGGAAAATAGCATATAATCATCGTTTGAAGTAGCCATATATCTCTTTGATTCTTCCATAAGCGAACCAAGATTATATATTTGCTGGCCGTCCTCCAGTTCTACCATCACCTGATTGTATAGATGGATATTTAAGTTATAATCATTTGCTTGAATCGCAGACACAGTCGTATTTGCGCAATACAACTCATCGTCTGATTCATAAGCACTAATCAACTGATTATAATCAAGATATTTTTTCCTAAAAGAATTTCCTACGCCCAAAGTACTAGCGTCCATCAATTTTATGGGAGCATTATCTTTTCTATCAGCCCTACATACAATCAAAGCACAAGGCACACTGGTTCCGTATAATATATTATCTGGCAAATATATAATAGTATCTAAAAGATTTCTATCAATAAGATATTGCCTAATCCACTTATGGATAAGAGAATAAGAGAAATTTATAGGTGCCAATGATATAACTATTCTCGCGTGGTTATGGTTGACAGCATTTAGGAATATAATATCTTCAATACTGTACGCATGCAAACCATCACCAACATCGGTTGCTTTCATTTCAGACAAAGAAAGACGCATATTAAGTGGCGGACATGTTACCACTGCATCAAAATGAGATCTATTCCAGTTCAAAATAGAATTACCACATGAAATGCCTTTATCTATACCATAACGAGCATCTACATTAACTCTTGCGAGAATCGTCGTTCTATTATAAATGTCTTGCCCAACAAATCTAATAGCATTATCCTCAAGATAACGAACTAATGATGCTGAACCGCAGAAAGGATCGTAAACACTATTAATTCCTGTAGTATTTATGAAATAAGCTATCAATCTATTAATTTCTGAGGGCGAAAAGAATTCTCCACCTCGACGACCAGAATTAGAAACCTCGTGTTCTGTTAATGAAGTAAGCATTTCGACATAATACTTCTCAAAATACTCATGAGGAAATTCTGTCAGTTCTCTATAGAAGTTGTAAGGATCCAATACGGACAGATTATTGTTACATAGCTCGAGGAGATCTTGTAACAGATCATCAGCATAATCATCAAAACGGAACACATCATATACTTGAGTTAATTTGTATTGTTTATGTACTCCATATAACACATAAACAATTATGATAAATAACTCCGAGAAAGGAAGTGCACCTCTGTTTTTGTCAACAAAAGACCAAATAGTTCTATAAATATTTAGCTCCATTTTATTACCCATACACAAATCAAATTAAGTAACAAACGTCAATTACATTTTCTGGCTGCAAAATTACGGCCTAAGTATGCAGGTTTTCTTCATCGATGTTATATTTGTAATACATGGCGCTAATAATCTTTTTAATTTCTGCCTTCAGGACTGCTGGCGAAATTACTTCGACATCATGGCCAAAAGAGAGAATCAGCGCAATGAGTTCCTTATTGATCTTCACATTGATGGATATCGTGGTGAAGTTGTTTTCCTCAGAGACGATGCGCTGTGAGAGGTGCAGGGGCTTGGTCTTGATGTAGTTAAAACGGTTATTACTTACGCGTAATACTACATCTACTGGCTCTAAGCGCTCTGGCACTGTGACACCAATGACATCATCGAAATACTCCTCGAAGTCGATATCCGGCTCTTTGTAGTGCATCTGAATCTCCTCGAAACTCTCGATCCTGTCTAAAGCGTAATGAGCTGGATTATCGTAGCCTACAGCCTGGGCTATCAGATACCAACGATCATTGAACTGCTTGAGGTAGTAGGGATAGACCTTCTCAATATATGAGTCTTTGCCAAAAGGTGCATAGACGAGTTTTAGCACCTTCTTATTGATAATGGCTTTCAGCAAGTCGCCAAAGAGGGAGATGTTTTTGAGATCCGGATTTGACTGGAAAGAGACCACAGAAGAAGAATCGCTGCCAAAAACACCACTCTCCACCTGCATCAATAAGGTACGAGCCCAGTCTAAGATAGGTTCTCCAGCGTAGTCCTCCAAGACATTGACTGCTGCCTGAATCTTATATCTATCTGCATCATCCATCTGGAATTCGGGGATAGTGTAGTTGGTGTCGTAATAACGATAAATACGCTTTTTACCAATATACTTGTCTTCTTCAAGCCGAATACCATATTCCATCTCCATGGTGGAAATGTCGTTTTGGATGGTGCGCTTGGAGACTTCTGGCTTATCTGCTCTACGCAAAGCAGCATTACAGGCTTCCACCAGATCGTCGATGGTGTAGTTTTTGTAGAGGTCTCTGAAACATTTATTCAGAACTTGATGTCTTAGGCGCACTTGTTTATCTACTGGCATAAGCTTGTCTTTAGTTATTATAGGTGCAAAGGTAAGGGTAATATTTTATATTTCCAAAACTTTTCCCTTATTTTAATTTAATAATATCCCTCCACCTCGTGGTGGGGTTGGGACTCCTGAAGTCGTGCCTGATGGCATTGGCGAAGACTTTGGCCTTTCCCTTGCCGTCTGGTACGCTGCTTCGCTATTTCACTGCTTCTTTTGGTAAATTGAATATGCAGCAGGTAGGGGTATGGCTATTTCTATATTTTATA
>ERZ809472.147-NODE-147-length-18651-cov-7.533663_pt1 | contig 18651 bp, 17 predicted proteins | sample MGYA00521274_ERZ809472 | MGnify/ENA primary metagenome ERZ809472 (study PRJEB31581, sample SAMEA3312791) | metagenome | study: EMG produced TPA metagenomics assembly of the PRJEB8939 data set (Metagenomic analyses of Rumen microbiomes reveals... | reverse complement strand
AAATAGTTTTTTCATATTGTTTTAATTATTGAGTGTGAACCATATATAATTTAGTGAGTCATAATCAGATATGTTCTCGTAATTACCACTAACATAATTTTGTCTTTGTCCTCCATTATCCCGTCCAAGTACAGCTACGATTTTGCCTGTTTCGTCAGCAAACACATAGAAAGCGTGTCTGGTTTGCACTGGCGGATTAGACTTTGAACCAAATCGTTTTATTTTATTTTCAATTCTATAAGTATTAACTAAATCTTTTGCAGTAAGAAGGGTTAGCCCGTCTGTTAAGAAATTACTAATTAATCTTTTTTGCCACTCTGCCAAATTCTCATCTGAGACAGACTTGTTTGAAGATGAATCCGCAGGTGGATATTCTGTTGCTTGTTTTGTTACTTTTGGCTGTTCTTCAACAATTTCTGGCTCTGGCGTGGGCTGCGGCTCTTCCGTAATCTCTGTAGTCTCATTATCAACAACTATTTGCTCAGGTTCGTTTGGGGGCGTATCTATTTGTGACGCCTCTTCTGCAGTTGCATCAATGTCGTGTTTGCTGAAATATAGAAACACTCTTTTCTGACTGCCTCTGTCAGTCACAATCTCTTCGGCACCTTCGGCTAAATCTTTAAAGTCATCCAATTTTGCTGCTCCTTTCGGATTATTTTCTTCCATATAATCAGCAAGTATCTTAGCCAATTTAACAACAGCTAAATCTCTTGCTTCTTTGGCAGTAGGAGCGGTTGCCTCTTCAAAGAGATAGTTTTCGTTCCGTTTTATTTCATTTATTTGGTTAGATGCACTTTGTGCCAATGTCTCAGTCGCTATGCACAAAAAGAGCAATTGGAACAGAAAACACACAAATATAAAATTTTTATTCTTCATTGCTGTAGTTCGTTAAATATATTCTTTAAATAGTGTGTGGGTACGTATGCGTCAAGCCTGGCATCGATAATACCTTTACGTTCTTTTACGTCATTAATTCCTACCTTCATACGCATTACGTGGTTATATTGCAATACTTCGTTTCGCATAATAAGCTCACAATCCATTACCCCATTGCTTTCGCTGATGACGCAGAAATATGGAGTGCATCCCTTTTTTAAGCAGAAACTAATATACTTGGCAAGAGGAGCAGTGTAAACAGAATCTTTATTGCCATACACTTCCTGTTTGATTTTGAGAAGGAAATCATTTGGAAGACAGTTATTCGTCATCACGTTAGCAAGACTCTGTTGTGGATACTTGCAATTGAACATTAGGCTAAACTTATTCCCTTCCAGACCTACGGGCTGATAAAAATTGTCAGAGTTGAGTTCTGCAAAATAATAATAAGAGCCTTTTTTCACATAGTAGTCACGAGTAATACTAGCAACTAGTTCTTCCTTAGAGAATACCCGAATAGAGTCTGAAATAGGTATTTGAGTGTTTAAGATGTCCCTCTTTAGCCTGGCATCCAGTTCGTCCATCTCCATACCTAACAATAATTTGTAAGATGATGGGAACCCCAGTTCGCAGACAATACGCCCGTTTTTATTCCAAGTAAAGAAATTTATATTATTCTCACAGTCGTAGTCTATTTTAAGAGTGGTATCTCTAGTTCCTATAATAGCTTCAAGTGTATCAAAATTTCCAGTACGAAAAATGACTTTATCTTGCTGCATCATCTCATGTTGGGTCCTATTCCTTTCCATAGGAACCTTGAGTAAAAGTGCGTAACGCTCGATAAAATTACAACATAGAGGATTGAACGTCTTCCTCTGTTGGGGTGAGAAAATGCTATATCCAATATGTTTTACCTCATTATCTTCCACTATAATAGTGACAGGTTTTTTCTTATATACAGTTGTCGCGTAATAGAAACCGTCGTTTAAAGTGTCAGAATAGGTTGCTAAATTCGCCTTGACAGCAAGGGCTTTTAACTCCTCTGAGTAATAGCTATTAGGTGTTCGTTTCTCATTTGCAGACAAAGAGAGTGCCACTCCCAATAATAATATCGGGAGGAGCACTTTCTTATTATTGAGAAACGCCTTCATGAGAATATGCTTATCCTATCTGGTAAAATACCTTCTAGAGCCGTTATGAACCCATACGCCTCCTCGAAGTTCACCATCATTAAATTTCGTCTGCTGTATCTCATCACCAGGCGAAAGTTGAAGTGGCTCACCATCATTGTGTAGATCAAGTGAATAATCTCTTGTAACTTTGATGGTTCCCCCCAAGCCATTAGCCGGACCTTCGTATTTACCCCAAGAGACCTTTGGCATAGGGGGTTGAGGACCAATAGGTTTCACTTCTTTTTCAGTTTTGGTTTCTGAAGAAGATGCTTCTGGGGAGGTACTTTCAACAGGTATTGTGTCTTTAACTTCTACCTGACAGATAGCAAAGAGCTTTTCATCGTCAGCCACTTTTACCGTAATGGATGTCTTACCTTCCTTAAGTGCAGCCACTTCGCCTCCTTGAGTAACGGATGCCACCTTTTCGTCATCGATAGTCCAAACAAAAGTTACATCTATATCTTTTATCTCCTTACCGTTCTTATCTACGATAGACGCTTTTATGACATCATTCTGACCAACAATTATCGACACGGTATCCTTGTCAAGCACAATCTTGTCAATCTTGGTTCCACCCATAAAAGAATAGATACCAAAGCCTGCACCTGCCAAAACAAGCAGAATAGCAGCAATGATGCCGATAAGTCTGGAATCCATTCCCTTCTTTTTAGGAGGCGGACATTCACGAAGTGGCTTACCGCACTCACTACATACCAGATCTTTGCGCATAGGAATCTGCTGCACTTTCTTCTCTTTACATAATGAACATTCGTCATTAAGACAGATACCATATTTAAATCGCTCAGTTGAGCGTGATGATGTTGCCATAATAATCTCTAATATTTGTTAGACCAAAAGTTGTTTACTTACATCGTAGGGGGTACAGGTGGAACATCAGGTACTGGCGGTAAAGGCGGAACGGGAGTAGCTGGTGCAAACAGTCCTTGTAGTTCGGTCACCTCTCCTGCTGGCGTCCAAGCGGCCATGCCCTGCTGCCATACAAGAGTTTGTTTTGTCAATTGGCCTGTAGATACAAATTGCTTCAGTGTCTTATAATCATAAGGCCCATATTGCTGTCCTCCAATGTACAATAGCATCTGCACCTGAGGCTCAACGGGAGAAATGTTGCCAGGAAGTGGTGGAACTGAACCGGGAGGAGGTGGCGGTGTGGTGCCACCAGTTGGGGTGTTGTTTTTCTCCTTCTCTGCTCGCTGTTTTACAATCTCCTCTGCATTCTCCACCACAAAGAGTGATGGAAGGTCAGCACCGTCATCCTCTGTATGTAGCAGTATTGCATTGTTACGATCAGTAGCTTTGTTTCCCGTGTTAAGGAACTGGTCGTACTTTTCTTTATATGTATTGAGCCAGTCTGCACAACGCATAGGGTAGCAATAGCTAATAGTAACAATGCTTAATTCATTTTCGCGTGGGCTTGTCATATCGAATTCCAATGTAGTAATGGCTGTCCCTTGCTCAAATGAGGACCTAAAGGCTTTCTCTAGTTTCTCTGCAAAAGACTTTTGGCTATCAGTCTTAGGCTTAGGAATAGACACGAGGATGGCCTTCTTATTAATACTTGCAGGATTCGACGGAGAACGATCACCTTCATTATTCCTGACATGCAATTGTATCTGGTCGTTATTAAGTTTAAGATAAACTCCACTCTGCTGAACAATCTTGAAAGCAAAACTTTTGATTTCTTCCTCAGTCTGTAACTTCTGCTGAAGTTGGGTGATAATATTCATACCCAATACTTTCTTGTCGCTCTCTGCCTTTTCATTATGCTTTGCTCGTACAATCTCTGTCAATTTAATATCAAAAGCATCACGAATGTTGTCAATGCTGACATCGTTTGCCAAATGCCCGAAGTCAACAAATGGAGGCTGGGGAAGAATGGCCTGTCGCAGTTGTGTAGCTATGGCAGGCATTTCTGTCTTGTCAAGTTTCAGTTCGACCTCAAACTCTTTCATAATCTCTTCTTCACTGACTTCAACAATGGCACCACGCAAATCCTCAATACCCTTGTTAACTTTCTGTTGGGCACTAATAAGTGCTTCTGTCTCAGAGATAGCTTTGTTGATGACTTCCGAGAAGGCACTGATATCATTGTCCATGTTTTGAATTGCATTCAACGTTTTCAGTGCAAGAGATTTTGCAAACTGAAGTGCTACAGTGCGAGTACGGGCTGCATAGAGGTCTGCAAGATCAGTCTGATGACGAGCATAAATGCGGTCCCCCCTATTGGCAATACGTTGCAAAAGATTCAGGTCACTCCATTCAGCAACATTTGCCTTACAATCGTCATTAATGGCATTAACATCCTCATCGTTTTTCTGAATCTCATCCTCGATATGTTGACGAATATCAGTTACCCTCTCTATAAGTAGCTTAGATACTTTCTGTAGTTCTACAATACTCACATCGCCAGCTTTCCATAGCTCAAATAATTCATGCTCAATATTGTGGCGGATTTCACGTGCCATATCAGGAATCGCCTTTGCCTTGCCAGCGTAGAAAGCTTCAACGCCAACGCCACGGAACTGCTTGGCGAAAAACTCCTCCCCAAGTAAAGAATCGAGTTCGTTAAGGGGACAGTCAGCATTTTTTACCGTCTGGTCATTGGCATAACCGAGTGATTTATCGTGCCAATACTCATCGATGTCTTGATGGTCCTTGTCAGAGGTAAGTATTTTCTTGTTCAGCGTCAGATGGTCGTCATCGAGCATCCACTTCTGTATATTTTTGTCATTGAAGTATAGTTCACGATAGTCTTTGTTCGCCTCCTCGTCAACAAAGCCCATCTCTTCACGCCAATTGTTGTATTTAAACTGCAAAAGAATACTTTCGCCAGTTGTATATGTGATATGTTTCAGTACGCGTAGCTCAGGATACATCACACGTTTGATGCCAAAGGAGTTTACTTTTTTTGTACGAGCGATGAGCTGTTCCTGGTTGTCATCTAAGTCTCCACCTAATTCATCGTATTCAACCTCAAAGTTGTTCATATTCTCAAATTTGTAACCGCGGATAATGTCCTCACAGGCTTTATTCTGAGAATTTATAAGAAATACGCGTGCATAGATATAGTCGCTCACTACTTTAGGCAGTTCGTTGAGTGAGTCCAAACGTAGTCCGTTATCGTTGACGTTACTATAAATTGTGATACCGTTAGCTACACCGTGAACTTTTGCAGACCACACATTAGCAGGTGCTCCAGCCCCGGTTATGTCATGGGGTATATAACGACCTGCTTGAAGAGCGTTTAATTCGTTGATAGCTGCATAGCCATTTTGATAGTATCTTCCTTGATCCATATTTGCTTTTGGCAAATTCATTTCTGGAATCATGGCATAGACACTAATCACGGCATCGGGATAAAGTTTACGACACTGTACAATAGCATCAACAACACTTCCAGAACCTGTTCCACCAGCAAGTCCTGCAAAAATGTGAATATAGAGTTCTGATTCGTTGCCTGAAATCTGAGCGCAACGAGCAAAGGCATTTCTAACTGCATTGACGAAAGCAACGGCATTGCTTGCAAAAAGCAAACGACCTGCACGGCGCATCTGACCAGCAGCTTCTCCAAGATTTCCAATAGCAGACTTTACTGCTGCGGCATTCTTGACGATTCCTTTTACAGACGGAAAACTGTCGATGTGGTCGAGAATATAACTCACATCATTTCCTTTGATAAACAGAAATTCGTCATTAGTGAACGAGGCATCTTGACCCAATACGCGGAAGTCAGCTCGGCCTTTCCCGTCCTTGGGCATCATCTCCTTGGACGAGTCCACATAAAGCAATTGAACTGACTGCTTACCACGCTCTTTTTCATCAGGAAATTCTTCAAACATACGCATTTTGAATGCGCGGAGAATCTTTCCTCCCGTACCACCCAGTCCAATAAGGATGTGGTTAGTGTTGCAATAACTGTTTGATGGCATAATTTTAAGTTTTATATAAATAATAATTATCTTCTTCTCACTCGTTTGTGGCTACCTGTTCGTGCTCGACGCCCATCATGACGTGATGCTGAAGCAATACGGTGACCTGCTGCATTTGGTTTGTCGAAAAGCATTACGATAATGCATGCGACAACTAAAATGCCCAATATCCACCACACTCTATGCCATATATAAGTATTTAGGAAACTAATCATTGTCTCATGCATTGACTCTGCTAACTCCGAAACATCGTGTCCGGAGAAATTAGCGACACCAATGTATACACCAATAATGGGATATTCTTTTGTAACAGCATCTAGTATATATTGGCTGTCATTTGCTCCTACAACCCCAGATTTGTTTTCTAACAATTGGGTCAGATATATTTCAGCAGAATCTGTAGCCCCTTTGGCCTGAATGGCACCAATCATCAAGGAAATCTGTACAATTAATAGCAACGAAACGATTAGCCCTGTGATGTAAAAAATGGGAGTGCGCACTATGTAGTGACTGAACGTTTTCAAGATGAGATACAGTGCCGCCATAATCGCGGCAGTAACTATAATGCCATTCAGAACGCATGTAAAAGTAGTGTTTAGAAGTGAGAGAAAAGTCATCTTAATAATTTTTTAGCTTTACGTTTTATTCCTTATTGTCATATCCAAAGGATATTATAATTCTCGTTTGATATCTCCAAAGATTCACAATATTACAAATATTTCCATACAACAGATTGTTTCATATGTCTTGCGCCTCTCCTGCAAAACGTAATGTTTTAGTTTTAGGTATCCATAAGTACGAAAAAAGCGTGAGAGTCTGTACTTGGTTACTCATCCCGCTACTTAAGGCTCTAGCATTGCCCTTTCCCGTAGAACGAGCAACACCAGAAGCCCACGCCGAATATGTATATACTTGACCTAGGCCTTATATATTAATAAGGTATAGGGGTATAAAACATACCCAATGAGCATCTACTATTGCCTTGTTCTTTGACGGGTTTTAGGATTTGCTAGATTCTAAGTAGCCAAAGACAAGACGCCTTGTAAACGCCTTTCCATAAATACGTATCCCCGCCCTTCACCTTCGTCGTGAGAGTCCGGTTTTCGGCTTGGACGCTACAAAAGTAATGATTTATTTTAAAATAAACAACTTTTTTACGATTTTTTTTCTTCAAGGTAGATAATGTCCGCTCTTCCCTCAGTGGCCATCCGTGGAATGTAGTAGCCTTTTTAGATTGCAGTACAGCCTGTCCAAGTTTGTACAGAAAAGAACCTTGGTGCCTTATGGAATACGGATAAATACATCAAAAACATTTTGGTATTTTCGGAGGTTTTTGCCATAAACATTTGCGTAAGTCAAATATTATAGTTATCTTTGCCGAGCATAATTGATAAAGCATAAGATTATGGAACGAATATTCAAACGAAAGCTTTATGATCGTGTTGAACAGCGTTACCTTATATACACAAAAGATCTGAAGAGGGACATGGAGACATTGTTACTTCCCGTGTATATGACCCAATTCCTATGCCTATGGCTGTTTCTCGTGATATTTCCAAACTTTGCACCAATAGACATATTATGAAGATAGTAATACTTGACGGCTATACGACTAACCCGGGCGATCTGTCATGGGAGGGGCTGAAGGATTTGGGTGAGGTGACGGTCTATGATCGTACCAAGCCGAGTGAGACGGTAGCGAGGGCTGCTGAGGCTGAGATCGTGCTGACGAATAAGGTCGTCATCGGGCGCGAGGAGATGGCGCAGTTGCCACATCTTCAATATATCGGTGTGCTGGCGACGGGCTACAATGTGGTGGATCTCAAGGCTGCCCATGAACGAGACATCATCGTGACCAATGTGCCTGCCTATAGTACGGAGAGTGTGGCGCAGATGGTGTTTGCCCATCTGCTGACGGTCACGAACCACACGGAGCGGTATGCCATTGGGAATCGCCAGGGGCGGTGGAGCAACAGCCCTGATTTCTGCTATTACGACGAGTCCATCCATGAACTCGCTGGCAAGACCTTCGGCATCGTGGGACTTGGGAATATCGGTAGGCGCGTCGCCCAGATTGCACTGGCTTTTGGCATGAAAGTGAAAGCCCTTACCAGCAAACCAGTAAAGGCATTGCCTGAGGGCATCCAAAAGGCTGAACTCAAAGAACTCCTTCAGACTTCGGATGTCATCTCGTTGCACTGTCCGCTCACCCCAGACACTCACCACCTTATTAATAAGGAGACTATCGACTGGATGAATCCAGAGACCATCCTCATCAATACAGGACGAGGCCCACTTGTCGATGACTCCGCACTGGCCTCAGCCTTGGAGGCAGGACGGATCAAGGCCTACTGTGCCGATGTGACGACGGAGGAACCTCCCATGGCAGACCATCCACTGCTGAAGACAAAGAATGCCTATATCACTCCGCACATCGCCTGGGCTACCTTCGAAGCGCGCCAACGTCTCATCCAAATAGCCACCGATAACGTCCGCGCTTTCCTTAACGGCCATCCGCAGAATGCGGTGTTAATTAGTCCTTACGCGCGTTAATAGAAGTTAATATTATCTGTTTGGTCGAAAGAATTAGTGTAAAAATCACCATTATTGCTCAAAAAGGGAAAAAATGTGCGAAAAAACTTGCGTATTTCAGATAAAAGTTGTTCCTTTGCAGCACCATAAACTGTAAATATGCATAGAAAACCATGTTGCACAATATGAGTGAACAGATACTAGACTTGGCATTTTCAGGTCTACAGATCGGTGTGGGACTTTATGACAAGGAGGGTCAGATGATCTCTTGTAATGAAGAGTTCCGAAGACTGAAAAGTTCCTACCTGATCGATGACTTGCAGTTGCATAAGGTGATCAAAGAAGGAAAGACTGACAGGATGCTCCTGGCAGGATATAAAGATAAAGTTCTGGAGTCGTATGTCGCACCCTGTAAAGACGAGAAAGGTGAAATTACCAATTATGTCTATCGACTGAGCGATGTCACACAGAGTTATGCCCCTTCGAGGGAGAAAGAGTTGGAAGAGATTTTCCTTGACAATGTGAGCCATGAGATCCGTACCCCACTGAACTCCGTCATTGGCTTCAACGACATCCTAAACGGTGTGTCGGGCCTTCACATGGAGGAGGAAGAGAAACTGATGTTGAAGGATCATATCCACAGGAATGCAGACCGTCTGCTCACCGTGGTGGATGATATACTCGACCTCTCGAAGATGCAGAAGGGCTGTCTGCCGTTGCACAAGACGGTGGTGAGTCTGATGGAGATCTGTTGTAAGGCGCGTGATTCTGTCAGATCTGAGGTTCAGCAGGGCGTGAAGTTGGCTCATGAGTACCCCATTGCACTGAAGGATACTTATATATATACTGACAGCAAACGGTTAGAACAACTGCTCAGGAACCTGCTGACGAACGCCTGTCAGCATACCTTTACTGGTACGGTCACGCTGAAGGTGAAGACGTTTGAGGAAGCAGAGAGCGGCAGGGAGATGCTCCAACTGCGCGTCGATGATACGGGCGAGGGTATTGCCCATAATCAGTTGGACTTGTTGTTCCGTCCCTTCCGCAAGGCCGACAGTAAGTCGGAAGGACTGGGTGTCGGACTGTCCATCTGTAAGGAGATCGCCAGGTTGTTGAACGGTAAGGTCTATCTGGATACGGAATATGAGGATGGCACGAGCTTTGTGTTCGAGATGCCATTCGAGACGATATGATAAAATACACGAAGAAGGAGGAGATCTGGAATGCCGCTTCCCATGGAGGTGGCATTCTCCTTGGGGTGGTGTTCGGCATCATCTTCCTCGTCTGGTGCTTTCAGGCTGACAACAACTGGGCGCGTATAGGCGTCATCCTCTATCTCTTCGGCATGCTCGGCTCGTATCTGGCCTCGACGCTCTACCACTCGATAAAGCACCACTCGAAATGGAAGGAGCGGCTGCGCAAGTGGGATCATGCCGCCATCTACTGGCATATTGCCGGCTCGTACTCGCCATTGACGCTGGTGGCACTGCGCAGTCAGGGCTATTGGGGCTGGAGTCTCTTTGTTTTCGTATGGGCTTGTGCGATAGCAGGCACCATCACCAGTTTTATCCACCTGAAGGAGCATTCTAATCTCGAGACGTTCTGTTTCATCGGCATGGGCCTGAGTGTGCTCGTGGCCTTCAAACCGCTGATGGACAGTGTGTCGGAGGCTGCTATCATCTGGCTCATCGCCGAGGGCGTCAGTTACATCACGGGTGCCGTCTTTTACAGTCTGAACAAGACGAAATACATGCACTCCGTGTTCCATTTCTTCGTACTGGCCGGCAGTGTCTGCCACATCATCGCCGTCTGGGACGTGCTGATGGAGTACCTATAGAAGACTAAGTTTAAAAAATCTTTATTTTAGAAATAAGTCTGGGAAAAGTTTGGAAGTTCCCAGACTTATTTCTATTCAAGATGAGGAATATACTCAGAGTTTGGCGACCTCTTCCTGTGACAAGTTGAGATTCTTAGCGATCACGTCGAGGGGGAAACCGCTGGCCTTCAACTTTCGGGCAATTGATAATCGCTCTTCTGCACGGCCTTCCGCACGGCCTTCTTTACGGCCTTCCGCACGGCCTTCTTTACGTCCTTCCGCACGACCTTCTAAACGTCCGATTTCCAGACCTTCTACACGGCCTTCGATTCTGGCGGCATCAAAGGCATCGGTCTGCACCGCCAATGCATCCAGATGTCGTTCGTAGGCCAACTGGTCAGCACGGTTCATCTGCATATACAGCAGTTTCTCGCGTGCCTCAGCCAGTCCGGGCGTGGTGGTGTCATCTTTGATGCGTCCGTTTTTCAAGTAGTCAAGCCACTCCTCAATAGGCGTGGTTGCCACTTTGTTGAATTCATTGACACGTATGATATAATACTCCGGGAATACCTCCTCTGGTGCTTTCATCTTGATGACATCGTTCTCTTTGACGTTGATCTGAAGCGTGTCACCCGTGTGAACTCCCTTGAAGGAATTAGTTCCATGATAGAGATAGTCGTCTCCCTTGCCAATGTCGAAGTAAAGGATGTTGATGGAATAGACCTTCTTGACGTTGCTGTAGCGCTGGCCCAGTGAGATATGCTCTGTGATGGCTTTGGCTACCCCATAGAGGATTCGCTCCATATAATAGAGTTCCGTTGTCAGTTGCACCTCTACGATGATGATGCTCCCTTTGGAATCCTTGGCTTTGATATCAACACGGTTGTACTTGTCGTCACCCGTTTCCTGGTTACCCTCACTCTCAAGGATCTCCTCAATGGTGATCTTCTGGCCCAGCAACACTGTGATTAGACCTTCGAGCACGCCGAAATTCGCCTTGTCGCGCAGCATCCGCTTTACGGCCCAGTCAAATCGTACATACTTCTCGTTGATCATCACTTCTCCTTTCTTTGAATCATTCTGTTTCTTTTCCATAATACTTCGATTTTTGATTACTACGGTGCAAAGGTAGAACAAAAAAGTGAGATCACCAAATATTTCAAAGGAAAAAACTTCATTGTGGCAATTATTATCCCGAAATGTTTGGGCGTTTCGGGATTATTTCGTATATTTGCGGCAATGAAAGTCTTGCTGTTGCTTTGTCTGATGTTGGCGGGTTGTGCTTCTGGAGAATTCCATAGCATTCTGCCTGAGGATGTCCAGTTGAAGACGGGCGACGTGGTGTTCCGCAGGGGCGGAGGTCTGACAAGCAGGGCTGTGTTGATGGCAGATGCCAAAGGCGAATACTCGCATATCGGTATCGTGGTGGATTTGGCAGGGCAGAAGATGATCGTCCATGCCGTACCAGGAGAGCCGGACTTCGAGGGCGACGAGGATCGGGTGAAGATGGACAGGCCTGAGCATTTCTTCTCCACGGAGTTCACTATCATCGGAGAGATTTGTCGGCCCAAGGATTCGCTGATAGCCGCGAGGGCGGCTGAAGTGGCGATAAGGCAGTATCGGAAAGGTGTGCTCTTCGATCATGATTACGATGAGAGCGACTCGACGAAGATGTACTGCACGGAACTGATAGCCTATGCCTTTCGTCAGGCTGGGCATGAGATTATCGGCAGTGAGCGTCACCACGTGAATCTTCCTATCGTGAGAGCAGATTGCATCTTCCCGTCAGATATCCATTCGTCGGACTTTTTGGAATCGATCCTTATGTTTCACTAATAAAACTGTTTAAGCAAATGAAAAAGGTATTTTTAGCAATGATGGTCTGCGTATTAGCAGGAGTGTTGGCAAGTTGTAGCAGTAACTCGCCTCGTAGCGTCGCAGAGAAGTCTCTGGACTGCATCATCCATGAGGATTATCGTGGTTATTTCGATTGCGTCTATTTCCCTGAGGACAAGAAGGAGGAGAAGGAAGGCTACATCGCCATGATCGAAGAGAAGGTCAAGAAAAACAAAGAGAGCGGAAAGGCTTCCACAGACCAGAAGATGGTAAGCTACAAGTTCATCTCTGAGGAGATCAACGAGGAGGCTGGTGTTGCCAAGGAGATCTTCGAGGTGACCTATGACAATGGCAGTACGAAGCAGGAAACGGTCGATCTGAAGAAGGAAGAAGACGGCAAGTGGTATGTGAAGATGAAGAAGTAGGATCCCAGATCCATCAAAAATAATCCCGAAATGTTTGGACGTTTCGGGATTTTTTTCGTATATTTGCAGCAGAAACTATTACCTCTGCAGTTGAAACTAAAAACTATTTAATTACAAACTAATATGAAAAAGATCTTTTTGACAATGATGGCTGCGGCTCTGCTGGTAGTGGGGCTGACAGCGTGTGGTGGTAAAGACAAGTATCCGTTTAAGGACCTTGCTGATTTGTACTCAGAATTATATCTGCTTTCCCAATGTGATCCAGATGCGTTTAATGACATGGATAAGGTGAAATCCTATGAGAGTAAAGTGGAGTCTTTGTGTAAGGAACTATATGGTAAGTCAATAGAGGCTGTGGCAGAAGAAGGGCTTGGAATAGAATTAAAGTCTAATGAAGCAGAAATCGGCGAAGGATATACCCATGGAGATAACATACACATTCCAATGAATTTTGATCTGAAGATTACAGATGCAGATCTGGCATTGGTAAATTTGAATGATTTGATGGCCGTTTTGTACGATGATGAAGATAAGCCCGTCTATGTAACAACATATATAAAGGAAGCTTTGTCATTAGAGAAGGAAGTGGTAAGGCCTGTGGATACAGATTCTATAGTAGAGATCATTGATTCTGTGATTGCAGTGGAAGCAGATGGCATGCCAGAAGAGAAAGTGAATCCTTACAAGAATGGGCAAGTCCTTAATAAGGGGATTGATGTTGGGCTGGAGTCTTTGGAAATATTGCTTTTGGCTAAGGCAACCAAATTGGTGATAGAGAAATGGGATGTCCAAAAGTCTTCTGGAATCCGTGATAGTATTCGTGAAAGGCTGAAGACAACGATCAGGGAATTGGAAGAGAAAGCTGCTGCGAAGAAAACGGAAAGTGGTGCTGACGGACAAAAGGGTGAAGAGGCTCCTGTGGCTAATGAAGTGACACCAAATGCAGAACCAGGTCGCGGTGATCTGGGAGCCTACGACCTAAGGGGGCCTGTTAAAAAAGTGATATATGATGGTTGGAATTGTACATTCAACGAACAAGGTCAGCTCTTAACAATCGATGGACAAAATCTGAAAACTATCTATTCTGGAGGCATTACCAGAGATAAGAATGGAAGACTAAAGGATTGTAATGCAGATGGTTATGGCAGTTGTTCTTATAACTATAATAGTAAGGGGTTGCCTACAGAAATCTATGCAGACGGCTGTGGTCGAGTACTTACTTATGATGCCGATGGTTACCTCAAAACTGAAACATGTTCATATCCACCAGAAATGGGCGATGAAGAAGGTGAGGAAGAGGTCGTAAAATATACTTATACTATTCTGGAAAAGGATAGTTACGGTAACTGGACGAAGCGTAAAGACCAAAATGGTGCTATTACTACTCGCAAGATAACTTATTTTTAAGGGCTTGACTTCGAAATTGAATAATAACTGATCCAAACCAATAATAGAATTATGGATAAAATAACAGTATGGAAAGAGAGCGCTCGGAAGATAATTTGGGGTGTACAAATGATGATTGCGGCTTTGCTGGTAGTGGGGCTGACGGCGTGTGGGGATGCTTCTCAGCCGATAACCTTTGATACCTACGAGGTCATGGACGATATTCAAGTTTCTATTGATATACCCCAAGGCAATGGCGTAAGAGAACAGAATGTGATGAAAGCCCTTTGCGAGATTATCGCTGGGTCGGATATGTGTAGGGAGGCAATTGGCGCCCCCATAGAGGGAACCATTCAGGAGATCATCGCAGACTGCCAGAAGCGCTATAGAAAATATGGTGATGACTTTGTCAAAGAGTCTGGAGCACCAGGGCCTCCAGTCTGTCAGTTGTTCATCGAGAGCGGCTATCAAAACGAAGCCTGTGTCACCTTCCAAGTGGATGACGGAGTCTATTTCAATGGCTCTCCTGACACTTATTTCCGTGTTATACGTTTTTCTGATGGACATATGATGGCACTGGAGGAGATGGTGAATATCTCTGAAGAAGTCTTGCAGCCGCTCTTGGAGAAATACAACCAAGATGTGACACCGATCTTCCTGGGAGACGGCTTCTATTTCACACCAGCCGCCAATGACAGTGTGAGAGCTATCTGGACTATTGGACATGGTTGGGGCGATGCCATGATCCCCTTGTCGGAGATGGAGCCTTATATGACAGAGGCAGGCCGGGAACTCTTCACAGCGAAGGCTTTCGAGATTCCTGCCAAGAGTGAACAAACGGAGACAGAGTCTGAGCAGACTGATACAAGTGAGGCTGAAAATGAAACGGGAGTCAGCGATGACAATCCGGGACTTTTTGGACTCCTTCCTGAAGGTACTACAGAATTTACAGGAGATATGGCGGGATTCCCCATAGAAATGTCTATTACTAAAGAAGGAAAAGGGCTGCGTGCTTTTTATAAGAATATCAAATATAAGGCGACGATGAAACTTGAGAGCGATGCCCGCTCAGACAATGAAGGAAATACAACATTTTGGGGCGATGATGCACGAGGTAACCAATGGAAGTTCCATCTTGGCGGTAATGAGAATTATGTTTGTGGCTATGCAGAGGGAGATGGTAAAAGTCTCCAAGTAGTGTTGTTTAAAAAGTAAGAATGATAAATGGTAAAAAAGGAAGGGGAAGAACACGATCTTCCCCTTCCTTTTTGTTACATGCACCCTCTTTATTTGAATTTCACCCCCATATTGTATAGGATGAAGCCGTAGATGTCGGCCTGTTCCTCTAACACTTTTGCTAGGGGCTTGCCGCCTCCGTGACCTGCTTTCGTGTCGATGCGGATGAGCACGGGCTTGTTGCCTTGATGGTACTCCTGCAGGGTGGCTGCAAACTTAAACGAGTGGGCCGGTACCACACGGTCGTCGTGATCGGCTGTTGTCACGAGGGTGGCAGGATAGGCTGTGCCAGGTCTCAGATTGTGAAGCGGAGAGTAGCCGCGCAGATACTCGAACATCTCTTTCGAGTCTTCGCTGGTGCCGTAGTCGCTGGCCCAGTTCCAGCCGATGGTGAACTTATGATAGCGCAGCATGTCCATCACGCCTACCTGCGGGATGGCAACGCCAAACAGTTCTGGTCGCTGGGTCATACAGGCACCTACAAGCAGTCCACCGTTGGAACCACCTACAATAGCCAGTTTGTCCTTACACGTATAGCCCTCGCTGATAAGCCATTCGGCAGCACCGATGAAGTCGTCGAACACGTTCTGCTTCTGCATCTTTGTGCCTGCCAGATGCCACTCCTCGCCATATTCGCCACCGCCTCGGAGCGTCACTTGTGCGTAGATGCCGCCATTCTCCAGGAATGGAATGCGAGTGGCCGAGAAGCCCGGGCCCAGGGAGACATTGAAACCGCCATAGCCATAGAGGAAAACGGGGTTCTTGCCGTTACGCTTCATGCCTTTCTTATAAGTGAGAAACATGGGTATGCGCGTACCGTCTTTACTCTTGAAGAACACCTGTTCGGCGGTGTAGTCGTCCTGACGGAACTTTACCTTGGGCGAGGAGTACAGTTTACTTTCGTTCTTCTCCATGTCGTATTGGTAAACGGTGCCGGGAATGGTGAACGAGGTGAAGGTGTAGAAACACTCTGGCTCCTTCTCGTCGCCAGTGAAGCCCACACTTCCCACAGATGGCAGTTTCACTTCGTTGCGCAGCTTGCCGTCGAGACCGTAGAGATAGGCATGGTCGGAGGCGTCCTTCTGATAGGTGAGGATGAGCTGGCGGTTGATGACTTCTGCCCCACTGAGCACGTTCTCCTGCTCAGGCACGAGTTCCTCCCAACTGTCGATGCCTGGCCGCTGGATATCGGCTGTCATGATACGGCCCATGGGAGCACCGTAGTTCGTGAAGAGCCAGATGCGCTTGCCGTCGTCATAGACGGGACTGTACTGGTAGTCCATGTTCGAGGTCATCTGGATGAACTGCGACTCAGGCTGCCTCAGATCGCGTACGAAGATGTTGTTGCCAGCGCCAGCGCCTGCCTCATAGAGATACATCAGTGTCTCCTCCTCGTTTGTGTCAACATAATAGAAACGCTTAGGATAGGCGGCATTCTGATAGAACAGCACGTCCTCGTTCTGGGGAGTACCTATCTTGTGATAGTAGATCTTGTGGCCTGAGTTCACATTCGAGAACTCCTTGCCCTTTGTGGGAGCATCATAGGCACTATAGTAGAAGCCGTCGCCCTTCCAGGCTGCACCAGTGAACTTGGCCCATTCAATATGGTCTTCAGTCAGTTGGCCCGTCTTCAGGTCGATGACGAAAATCTCCTCCCAGTCGCTGCCGCTACGCGAGATGGTGTAGGCAGCGTATTTGCCGTTGTTCGAGAAATAGACACCCTTCAGTGCCACCGTGCCATCACTACTCAGCTCATTGGGGTCGAGAAAGACTCGTGGCTCTCCGCCCAACTCGTCCATCACATACATGACGCTTTGGTTCTGAAGGCCGTTGTTTTTGTAGAAATACCACTTCCCGTGGCGCTTGCGCGGTGCAGAGATCTTCTCGTAGTTGGCCAGTTCTGTCAGTCGTTTCAGCAACTTCCCACGGAAGGGAATCTTCTGCAGGTAGGTGTTGGTCACTTTGTTCTCAGCCTCCACCCATGCGGCTGTCTGGGCGCTCGTGTCGTTCTCCAGCCAGCGATAGGGGTCGGCCACTTTTGTGCCGAAGTACTCGTCAACGGTGCCGTCTTTTGCGGTCTTGGGGTACTGCAGTCCCTGTGCGGACACTGCAGTCGTGGCCAATGCTGCCATTGCCATTAGAATCAGTCTTTTCATATCCAAAATTTTTCTGCAAAGATACAATTTTATAATCACTTACAGAGTTTACGGTATATGACGGCATTGATGCCTACACTACCCACCATGTAGAGGGCAATGAGTAGTATCACAGCGATGACAACGAGGAATGTGACGTCAATCTGGATGAATATCCATAAGAGGATAAAGGCCAGGATGAAGAAGGCTATGTTGAACACGAGGCCTACGAAGAACAGCGTCCACTTGTGACCGCAGGTCTTCTCGTTACTTTCCTTCAGGGCATCGATCGGGTTGATGTGCTTGTCGAAAAGCAGATAGATGGCCTGTGACCATGCGAGGCTGATGACGATACCTGGGATGATGAGGAAGAGATAGGCTGTCCAGATGGCCATATACATCAGTCCCATCAGGATGAAGTATTCACCCATATATTTGCGGTACCTGCTGTTGAAGATGTAGGTAGGACCTTCGGGACTCTCATTGTCTGCCAGGGCTAAGGGCATCGTGGTGATGGCGATGGTTGTTCCCACGTTCAGGTAGGGGATCCAGAAGGTGAGCAACCAGAGGATCGCTGCTCCAAAGATGGTGATGAAGTTCTTGATGCCGAGAGGGATGCCTTCAGTCAGAATACTCATAACGGAGAAGTCGGAGTTGTCGCTAAATGATGTTGGCGGAACAGGGGGGACAGGGGGCACTCCAGGACCTTGGTTGTTGGGCTGTTGGTAGGCTTGCTGCTGGTATGCCTGCTGTTGCTGATAAGCCTGTTGCTGCTGCTCGTAAGCACGTTGCTGTTGCTCATAAGCACGCTGGCGGGCAGCCTCTTCTTGTTGTCTGCGGGCTGCTTCTTCCTGCTGGCGTCTGGCAGCCTCTTCTTGTTGTCTGCGAGCAGCCTCTTCCTGTTGGCGTCGAGCCTCCTCAGCAGGGTCGGGTTGTGGCGGGGCTTGTCTTACGATTTTCTGACCGCAATAGGGACAGAACGTGCTCTCGGTGCTGATCTGGGCACCACAGAACGGACAATTCATCAGTTGTTCCATAATTTTTATAGTTTTGGTTATGTATTTGTTATTCATGAGTGCAAATATACAATTGTTTTTTCTAACTACAAAGAATTAACGTGAAAACATCAAAAAAAGTGCAAATTGTTTTGTTATCCCATCGAAAAGCAGTAATTTTGCGCCCATATTTTGCAAAATAACAAATAAGGTATGGCTTATACACGTATGACGGCTGCAGAGGCTGCAGCCCTGATTAAGAATGGCGACCATATCGCCATGAGTGGCTTTACAC
>ERZ809472.146-NODE-146-length-18690-cov-17.189858_pt1 | contig 18690 bp, 46 predicted proteins | sample MGYA00521274_ERZ809472 | MGnify/ENA primary metagenome ERZ809472 (study PRJEB31581, sample SAMEA3312791) | metagenome | study: EMG produced TPA metagenomics assembly of the PRJEB8939 data set (Metagenomic analyses of Rumen microbiomes reveals... | reverse complement strand
TATCTCTCAAGCTGCTTAAGAGTAAATAAGTTAGCATCAGCGTTCTTAGTCCACTTTATTGAACCACAGTCAAAGAATCTAGCATAGTCCGAGCAGTCAGAATATGTGACGGCTTTGACTTTCTTTTTCTTTTCCTTGCCTTCTTCATCAGCTTCTACGACCTGTACAGACTCGTCCTTACCACCGAAGCGCATTCTGCGATCTACTTCCTCGCCAAATTCTTCAGCGACTCTCTGACGATACTTCTTGAATCCCTCATCTATAGCAGAATATGCAGCCGCCATAGCCAGATTTCTCTTCTTAAGGATGCTGTGGCCTCCGAGAATAGCAGAGATGCTTGCTCCTCCCATCAGAATAGCCGGAGAATATAACCTCACGACTCTTGCTCCATGATGGATATAAGCAAATGTCAGATCTCTCTTATAGTTTTCCGATTCCTTGTTTTCCTTTACTTTAGCGATCTCATCCGTACCCTTCTTTACGGTCTCTTCAAGCTTTGTCGTCTCCTTGCATGCCAGAATAGTTGCTCCGACCATTCCGACGATGCCGCCAAATATAAGAATCTCAGGCGAATGCTTCTTCAGAACAAGCTGAGCATTACCTGCGATGGATTTAACAGCGTTAAGATTCATTTTGTCCTCCTTATACACTATCAATTCTTGTTATACTTCGTTTCACATAGATTTTTAATCTATAAATATAGGTCTTGGCAGATTGATCACATATCCGCCGCCTCTTGCTCTTGATACGGTCACGCCCTGGAAATTAGGCCAACCGTACTTATTATCTGTAAAGCTTCCGGTTATGCCGACAAGATCATAAAAATCGGCAACCGTAGCTATCTCGTAGTCGTTAACAATATCAACAAGGCTGCTTAATACTTCCTCTGCTTCTCCACGAGACTCAAATATAACGTCATTCAGGTCATTTACTGTGTTGCGTTTCTCTATTTGCTTCTGCGAGTTCTTATAACTGGGAGAAGAATATGAGGAATACGAGACATATGTCTGTCCTTTCTTCTTCGGAGTTGGTTTAGTTCCTCCGAATAATATGACATTCACTGTCTCCATGATTATCTCTTTGATTTCCGGAACTATTACGTCCATAAGAATATAAGAACGTATAGTCTCAGCATCTTCTGAGATAAATATATCTCTCATTCGCTTTCCCACAGAGCGCTTACGAGTTCTGACATTGCCTTGTATTACCTTTTCGACCCTCTTTTCATGAGAAATATGCGTATTAGCCGCCACTTCTGCAGGGTCCGGCAGTTTAACTTCGCTCATAAATATAGATCCTTTCCGTTCCTGGCAAAAAGAAAGAGGCTATGTTTAAGCCTCTAATATGGATTACATTCCTTTAGTCAGTTTTTCCGTCTTCTTTTTCAGCTTTTCGACTTCCTTCTTCATTGGATCGTCTTCTTTAGCTTCTTCGAGCTCGGTTTCTACAGACTTAATATACTCATCCATCTTTTTGATAGTCTCGTCAACTTCCTCTTCCTTTTTAGTTTCTTCTTTCTTTTCTATATCTTCGATTATTTCAACTACTATATTCTTTGTCTTTTCTTCTGTCTTCTCAGGTGACTTCTTTTCTTTTCTTGCTTCCTTTATTGATTTAATGCTTTCCTCAATAGCTTCTGCTGTCTCATCAATATAATCGTTCGCCTTCATAGCGATTGCGCCGGATGCTGCCCAACTTCCAACATATACGCATACTTTTACTATTTTACGCGCATCGTCAGGAGTAAGAGCCTTTCCGACTGCTCCGCCCATATATCCGATTCCGAAATTTGATGCTGCTTTTGCTACTTCCTTTGCTATTACTATTGCTGTGTTCATTTTGTGTCCTCCTATTTATATAAAGTCTATAATAGAAATAATCTTTCTATTATAGGGAGTGTATTTCTTGCAAAAAAAGAAGAGCGCTTGTAATAAACTCACGCTCTTCTGTATGAAGGAAACCATCTAATAGTGATAATGGATTTCGTAATTATTCTTCAACTTCAATGATTTCTTCCGCTTTAACTTCGATCGGCTTCTTTTTTCCGAATTTGGTCTTACACTTGTCTACTACTTTCTTGCCTGTAGGAATAACTACCTTTTCTGTGAAGATAGCCGTTACTACACCTGCTCCAAATATAGCAAGGTCTCTTTTATCCGGGATCTTAAATCCGATCTCATTTACTGCTTCAACTGCCTCTACTGCTGTGTTAATTGTATTTTCCATTTTTATGCTCCTTTCTGTTAGGTTTCCCTTCATTATATGCGCTGTTTTTCTTGCGGAATATCATCTACATACAGACTCATACGCTCTAGATAGTCATCATTATCTGGGTTCTTGGAAAATATAGGTGCCTGAACCATACGCTCAAGCACCTTTGTTATTACATGGAGTTCCCTGACTATCTGCTCTAATGCTCTTTGCTCATTAGTTGACACGTCAGTACTCCTTTCTCGCTACCGGATCATTGTAGAAATCCAGACAAGTACAGCTTATCTCTTTTGTCTCCGGATCCACCCACGATGAGGTTATCTTTTCTTCGAGCCGTCCGGTGATGTTAATATCCCAGATCTTATAATCACCGTCCTTAACCTCTCGTATACCCCATTTACGATATAGGTCGTTCAGCGATACCTCTTCGCCTTCTGAGATCCTCTCCTTTACAGATATAAGCCCCGACCGTACATGCTCCATACTGCTTCGGAATACCTGTCCGCTGGTAATATCCACAAATACCTGGTCTCCATGTCCGGTATCAAGTATCATGTCCTGCTTCTCGAAATATAACTTACGTCCTTTCTCTTCATTGATCTCATCCGTAAGCTTTACGTATTTCTTTTCGCCATATGTATCCTTCACTTTATCCTGAAGTTCCTTAAGCGCTTCGGTGCTCAGAGAATATGCACTTGCCAATGCCATCTGTCTTTTAGCATTTATCTCATTTGCTCCGATGATACATGCGGATGTTGTGGTGAACATGAGGAATGTAGGAATATAAAGTGGAAGAATGTTCCTTGCTTTCTCCTTCATCGTGAACGGATCTTCGCCATTCGTCTCGAGTTCGATCATTGCATCCAGTTTACTCTTTGCCTGGAGCGTAGCCTTACTTGCCAGATATGCCGTTGCGGCTGTGCCAATAACAGCTACGCCGGTTAATATCTTTGGGCTGTGCTTTGCGACTTCTCCGGCTACTCGTTTGCCCCATCTTAGTAATTCTTGTTTCATAGTGTGCTCCTTTCAAGCGAGAAAAAATATAAAGGACTGTAATCAGCCCTCCATTATAAGCGATGTTATTTCTGCGATTGCTTCTGTATCTGGTCTATCTCGTCGGAAATATGCTTGATTGACAGCTCATCTTCTATACGCGCTTTTGTTTCAAGCATCTCCTCTACGTCATAAGCCTCTTCATGGACCGGCTCAACAGTAAAATGAATAATGCAGGTTCTCTGACCGTTTATCTCCTCATAAACCGGGTCGAAATCAAGCCAAGGACGTCCATAGAATCCCCAATTGTATCCAATGAATTCATAATATGAATCATCGAGCCACCAGCCAATATGCTTGCCTTCCTCTTTGTTGTGGTCAGCGTCAGGGAATAACGAGAGTATTTGGTTCAGCGTTACTCTCTCCTCCATTGACAATATCTTATTAGCGGTTAACTCTGCCCACATCATCTCCGTCTTATTAGATATAAATGTCTGCTTTGTGTTTGGCTCATAGCATAGGATCTCGTCACTGTGGATTATCTCTTTTGACGGTGGATTCTTGGTCAAATAATCTTTTGCCAGGTCAACTTCGATCTCTTTATCTTTATCCGGTCCATCAAGCTCTATGACTTTATCTTTGTAATCCAGATATCTTTTCTCAAAGAAGCTGGCCATAGCAGCCATAGCTGTTTCCTTGCGAATATGCGCATAGTTGGCAGCGACGATACAACCGATAGTGAGCCCGCCTGATACTGCTGCCGGAATATAGCACTTCCATGTAGCCTTAACGACCTCTTTCTTATCGAGTTTATCGCCTTTCTCCAAATATGCAGCGTCAAGCTGGTCCATAGCAGCAGGAGTAGCTTCTACGGCCAGTGCGGTTGTGGTGATAGTTCCGACCATAGCGAGTCCGGTAAATATAGCCGGCGAATGGTCTACGAGCCATTTGGCACATCTGTCAAATTTCATCTTATGCCCCTTTCTATATGTGCAAACAGAGGGCGAGCGGGTTGCGCCCCAAAAAGAATACTTGAAAATATCATAAACCTATAATTAATTGCCGCCCACCCTCTGGAATGCCGTAGTTAAATATAATCTTCGTCCTTGATCGGTCTCCAAATGAACTGATCGAAGGAACCTCCATCAGCAAATTTGATCTTCTTTGGCTGGACCTGCTGAACTGATCCATCCTCATACTCAACAAGAGCGAGTGTCTGTAATATAAAGCCCTTGTCTTTTGGGAAGCTTGTGTCTACCCATCTGTGGAATATAGCTTTTCTGTTGTCTACATAGCAGCTTCTTCTTGTGTCGTTCATAATGTTCATAAGTCCTCCTAATAATAGTATTTGTTCTTAGATATGCTGTTTAAGAATCGTTCTTTGGTTTTTAGTTTGTTGTATTCGATTTGCTCTTCTTTGTATGAAATATACTTTTCGCATCTGGAATGGCATCCAGGATTGCGATCCTCACAATTAAGACATGGTGCTTTAGGTTTCACTTCTCTTTCCTCTTCCCTCTACTGCAGTACCCGTTCTCTCCCAAATATCCACCAGGGAGTTCCTCGCAGTCATAAACCTTGAATCCGTTACCTTTTTCTTCCGCATCAGGTGTGAAGCATTCCTTTTTAAATATGCATACACCACATCTGACCGGCCTCACGATATCAACGTATCGGGGTAAGAGTTTTAACCTGTTTTTAGCTCTTTTGGCGTCAAATGTTTCAAGCCATTCTATGCCTCCGCCTTCTTCCATGTCTTCCTTATAGAGTTCATCCATAAGAGTCAGAGCATCTTGCAAAGATATGTATCCTTCATCATTCATAACCAACCCCTCCGTGGCAAAAATAAAGAGCCGTGTTTACGACTCTTTACTCTTTTTACAATAATGCCTTTTTAGCCTTGTTTAAGAATATCTTTCTTGTAAGTTTTGTACTTCCCAGAATCTTTTTCAGTACAAATCTGACCTCTACTTCATCTGTATCCTCATACATTCTGATATCTGTCTGATACTCAGAATATTCGTCTATCAATTTAAATAACGGCCAGGATCTGTCACACTTAGTTCTGATTGTCATTACATTACTTTCCATGATTAACCTCCTATAATAAATTGCTAAAATTATCTTTCATTATAGGAAGTGTTTTTATTGCAGATTATTCGTCCTTGGGCTTGAAATATGTGGGTTTCGCTGTTCCGGGCCTCATTCCGTCCTCAAGACATTCGTTACATGGATCGAATTTCTCATGCAGATCACCGTAAATACATTTGACACAGAATGTGTAGAAATCAGTTTCCTTAAGTTTGCTTTCTTCCATTGGTTCCTCCTAAATATAACCGCAGTCTATACGAGATCTTCTCTCGTCCAAAGCAGTAACTATCTTATATAAAACTTCAGAGGCCTTGGTATAATCGTCAAATACAAGTACCTCCTGTTCGTATCCGGTGAGCTGATCAACGCTCATGATCTTGTATTTAGGTTTTCCTCGGCCTCTGCTTTTTATTGTTTTGATATAGAGTCTTACTATGTCCTGCTCTCTGATCTGGATTCCACTATCTCCTATAGATATCCACATCTTATTCCTCCCTTTTGACTTTAGAATTGAAATCTTCCTTCATCCACTGAAATATAGCATTGTCGAGATCGTCGAGTTTTGCTATTGCTTTGTTTGTTCTCTTGTAGGAATATAAGCTTCCTATAAAAGCGATAAGGCTTAAAATTAAACTAAGAATTCTCATTGTTTACCTCCTTTTGTGCGGATATATAGTGATCATAGTCGTTCGGACAATCCCAGAAGCAATCGAGCCAGTCAACGTGGAAATCAACCATTCTGCGTACTGCTTCGCGTTCTGGACATTTTGCACAAACTGCCATATGCTCTTTTCTGACTTCTTCTGGTATCATTCGGCACTCCTATCTACACCCGACTCGGTTTGTATCACACTTGGCGTAATACCGTCTACTTGTGGGTAGAATATAGTCTGAGATTCGGTCAGTTTATCTATTATCTCTATAACCGACAATGATGCCCACACCGGTTCTTTGGCGATTTCTTCTTTGAGCTGGTCTGCATCTATAAACTTTCCCAAAATATCACCTCCCCGGACAATCTATCGAATTACATGTAACGCTTGGCGATCCAAGTGTGCAGTGACATATACCAGTCCCTCCATTTGACGGATGATTGGGACAGGTTAGGCATGCATCTGGAATATGGCTACTCTGAGTCCAATAAATAGTAGGAGCGGTAGGCTTATAAACATAATTGTTTGGCTGCACTACCGCGTCTCTAATTATCTCTGCCAGTTCTGCTCTCATCGAACGAAGCTCGTTTTCAATATGGTCGAACTTTTTAGCTATTGCTTCATAAACGTCCATCGGATCCTCTGGCGGCCAGACTTTCTTGCCCTCTTTATACACAGCATGAATAGTCTCGTTTTTCTTGATACATGCAGATACCGGACATTTGCCTTCCTTTGTAGCAATGCTACATAGTTTGTTCTCAACATTACAGTGGTTCATAAATATCACCTTCTAACATTCTTTCTCCACATTGTGGACAGTAGTTATAAACATCAGGAGTTATTCCCTTTTTATGCCACCAGCTTTTTCTGAATCCACAAAACGAACATTCAAATTTACTTCTCATTCCGGTATCGGATTCTTTTCTTTCTTGTCCCGGCCAATATACAGGAATTGATACTGCTTCGGATAATACGAGTTTCCAATTTCCAGTATCCATAATAAATATCACCTCCCATTAACGTTCTCATATGGAGTGGTGGTCGCGAGTTTTAACTGAAAAGAATGAAGTTTCGAGCACTCCCCCTTCTCAAGATCACAATCAGTAACTCCATCTAGTCCTAAGGTGCAATATGTTTTCCAAACATTCTCCTCAGAATCCCATGCTTGATCCGAAAACCAGCAATCGTCATCCGGGAATACTGGCATTTCATCTACTAAAATTTTCATAAATATCACCTCTTCTTTAACCATTTATGAAACTCTTTAAGGCAATCTTTGCACAATATATACGTTCCCGTATACGCATCGTCTCCCCACTGCCTGATCTCAGGAGGTTTAACTTTAACTGTGAAAATATCATAGTTCACAAGTTGCTTATTACATTTGTCACAGAAGTACTTAATCATCTTCTTCACCTCCACGAATAAACCGGGCTAGTTTTTCGTCAATAGCCCGACCAACTTCAGTTCCGTCAACGCACATAAAGAATATGCCTATACCTGCCCCAAATAAAAACACAATAAAGGCTATGATTATAATTATCTCGATCACGATCATTGCCCACCTCCTAACCGATTAGCTTTTGCTTCCGAAAATATCATATTGTCCGTGAAGTTCGAAGCGAACTCGTCGCCTATTTTTGTGCTAACATTGTAGGCTATTTGCTCCATAACAAGTGCCATACCATACATGAAATTTGCATTGCCATTTTTTGCATCATAAGTCCCATTAAACATGTTATTCTTTGTTAAGTCTTTAAGAACTATCCAATATGCAATACGTTTAATCATTCCACTATCCTCGTATTGTTATCTATTAGCTTTACCGTATTCTCGACTGCCCTCTTGAGTATTTCAGGATCTATTACTACTGGGGAAATATAACCGCTTCGTGTTTTACCGGCACAGCAACAGTCTACGATATGTTCGATAATATCAATCAGATCCACATCATCTGGGCACTTACTGTTTATATGGTGACGCTCTTTATGAATATGAGTCTGATACCACTCCATGTCTATAAATTTTTCAGTAGATCCGTCGAGAACCTTGCAGAAATCACAGTAAAATTGCACAACATCTGTTTGTTTTGTATAGTCATGTGCCAAACCTGCCTCTGTGATAATGTCAGCTATACTTTTCATGACGTTTCTAACGTCTTCCCGATGCTGCCAATTGGCGTGAGTAAATTCTTCAAAAGAGGGTTTCCTATCCGCTGTTCTGGTGTCCCCGAGATTGTTCTTTTTAATATCAATTGTCTCTACAAAATTATGCATTACTGTCCACCTCCTAATTGATTAATAATCCACATGAATGCGCTGGCGTGTGGAGCAATGCGCCATCCTATAATGTGGTACAAAGCAATTCCAAATATAACTATGCCTATAAGTCCGGACCAAACTGCAGTTAGTACCATCGCGCACCATGTAGACTCATCCCATTGCATAGTACCTCTCACCCGGCTAACACAATTTATAGTATCAATCCATTCTTTACGTATAAACGGCGGAAGTTCATCCATCGTTACAGAGTCCTTAAGCTGCAGATCCAGTTTTCTAACTAGCTCCGGATATATCGCCAGCATTTCACCATCTTTTTTACGCATCCAAAGAAGTCTGATGGTCAGTCCTATGCACACTCCTATGAATATAATAGAAATGGCCAGCCATATTGAGTGTTTAGCAATCTGATAACCGGCCATCTCTGGAATAAGCTTATTAGCTGTCGTGCCTAACTTATCGCATAGGTTGTTTATTATTGAGTTTATGTCATTGCTGTTCATTTAATGCCCTCCTTCCAAAATATGTATTACAGTTAATGCATTTGTATTTGAATTCGGAATTTGTGATTCCCCAGTCTTTTACAAATGATTTTATGTAATCACTACTACCACACTTCGGACAAATAATACCTGTATTAGTTGTCGGCAAATAGCACTTTGGTCTTATGTCCGGAGTATAGCAAATGTTCTTTCTAGCGCAGCTTTCACACCAACTATTGTTCATCCTCTATCCCCCTTCCATACGGACAAAAGCCTTCACCACCGAGTTCATCACGAAAACGTTGACACCAAGGAAAAACCATTCTGCAATTTCTGCATTGAACTATACGATCGCATATTAAATCCTGCCTATATGCCAAAGTTCCATACGTGTCTTCGTTCTCTGTCCAAGGCTCGCCAAGCTTTACGATATATAATTTGTGATCCCGTAGCCTATCAACAAACTTGTCGACCAATTCTTTATTCGCTCCCATAGCAACATAGTTAAGAAAATCCCCAGGATTATGACGATCGAGCATCACTTTGTCAAATGTCTGTTTGGTTTTCAGAACCATTATATATCATCCCCTCTTTCCATTTTTTCTCCGCATCTAGGACAGTAGTTGTGCTTTATAACACGCCAATCTTCATATGATTCTGATGCTCCATAAAACATAGTCCCCGTCCCAACGGCGTACATTACTTTCTCACCACATTTAGGACATTTTTCTGTAAAGCCGTCTATTCTAATCGGTTTCATTTCACCAACTCCTTCGCTGCTTTAGTTCTGGCTAATCGCTCAGCAAGCTTGTCTGCTGCAGCTTCAATAATCTCATTCTTATATGCTTTTAGAATACAGTCAATCTGCTCCTCAACAATAACAAGTATCCCATCACTCATTCTCCGATTGTAATATCCGGATTTTTCTTCTAAAGCTTTGCGAACATCTTTATAAATGCGGTCCTCAATTTTTCTTTCATAGTCTGTTTCGATGAGTTTATTAAACTGATCCTCGTCGATGTTTATAGGAATATTAATTATCATCTTTTTACTCCTTTATCTTCGCGTAAATATCAACGTACGTACAATCGAAGTGGTCTTCGCAGTGATCCAAATACCACGGCTGGCCCTTTATGATTTTGTCGCAGTCATAGTATCTCCAGTTTCCAGAACCAAGTCGTGCGTGAATATAAAGAACATCATCTCGACCGGCATATTTGTCCCACATGTCGAACTGTTCTTTTACTCTTTTCTTGACCTTCTTGATGACATACTTACAAGCTTTACGTTTTTTACCGTGGATTACATCCCAGCGAATATCAACGTAGTTATGGTATCCGTACTCGTCGACATCATACCAAAGATAGTAATCGCAAAGAGCATCTGTTTTGCTGGACAATTCAGTCACACATGAATTCCAATCCCATTTTGGACATCCTCGAATCAAACTTTGCACATTCCATAAAATATCCTCTTTGATGACCTCTTCTCGTTCCCACTTTTCTAAAGGTTTTTCGTCTTTCATTAAACGAAGACCTCTAAGTCTAGGAATATCGATGTTGTTGTCTTTCATGATATGCTCGAGATCGTCGATTTGTGCGTATGCTCCAAAGTCCATTATTTCTTACCTCCTAAAGCTTTATCCAGCGCGTCGGCCGCGTCTTTCATGAAATCATTTATCTCATCGATGTTCCGCTTCATGCTATCTAAGGCGCTGCTATAATAACTCTCCCCTTCAATCGCTGTTGAGGTAGCAAGTTCTTCCTTCTTAGTCTGCACTTCCGCAACCTTCATAGCCTGCCTAAATATGTTGTTAAAATTGCCCTTATTGCCGAGCATCTTTTTCAGATAACACATAGCAATACCTACATCATCGCTCCAAACGTCCTCGCTCTGGCATTTGACGGTTGTTTTGGTTCCGTCTTTCCAAAGGATTGTTGTGGCCGGTCCGGAAAATATAACTTTCTTTGGTGCCAGATCAAGCCATTTACCATCTTTCCTTATTTTTGGCGTTTTGAACCCTTTGTGCACCATCTCTAAGTCTGGTTTTGCTTCTACATGCGGTTTTTGTGTTAATATTTCACGATCACGATACCTTTTATACTTATCAGGGTTAAAATACCCCTCAATCTCAAAGCCGACGTCCATAGATGAGTGTCTAATAGTTGATAGTTCTATTCCAAATTCTTTCAATTCTTTCTCCAAATCATTAAATGTTATCCCAGCCATCTCTGCCTCTCGCCTCCTATATATCTCATTTACTCTTCTATTAATCTCCGCAGCAATATATTCATCGCTACCAGTAGTCGTTGTGCAGTACAGATTTGATATAGACGAAGTATCAGCAGTACTAAACTCTGGTTTATACTGCCATTTCTGTCTGACAAAATCAGTATCTATCTTATTCATTTCCGAATTTATACCTCCCTTGTCTATTCTCATCCATAAACTCTTCAAGTCTTAATGGATAATATTCGTTCTTATATGTCTTTTTAAGCCCGACTAATGCTCTCTCGCCATTAAGTCCGGACAAAGCATAAAACCAAGCGCTATGAAAAAAATACTCCACATTGTTTATTTCTCGAGTGGCTTTTTTAATGGCGATGTATCTTCCTTCATCGTCCTTATACTTTCTAAGATTTATTGTATCTATCAGAAATTTATAGCGCTTGTAGTCGTCAGCCGCCTGCATAACAATAGCGGCGGCCAACTCCTCAAATCTCGGTTCTAGTCTTTCCATTTGAATATCACCTGCTTAAATAACTTGCGAACGGCTTTCTTCTGCTCCCTATCAGTGATCTCAAGCTTTATCGGAACATTAGCAACTATGGCACCAACAAGCATTCCGATACTGGAAATATCAAGTTCTGTTATGTCGAAATATCTTACTGTACTGTCCTCATGGACAAGTTCCATATAAATGGCATTTGTCTTTCTTGCGCATCTGATGCTCTCGATGTTTTCTATCTTGCAGGCATATGCCGCTACATCGTGATTTACATAGTCTTCGATCTCTTTGAAATATTTGTTGTTAACCATTGTCTTTGTCTCCTTTATAAAACTCATCCATGACTGCGTAGTCTATGTCCTTGTAACAAGTATTAGTAATTATCCCGAGCGCTTCGGCTGTAATATGGTATTTGTCAGTAAACCCTCTTAAAGGCCAATCCTCCTTTTTGATAGCCTTTTTATAGATAAAATCAGAAACGATTCGCAGAAGGTCTCCTTTGGATATCTTTAAAAGGTTGCAAACTTCTTCCAATCTGTACTCTTCCTGCGGGAGCAGTCTAATAGTTATGTTTTTCTTTTTCATTTTTCTGCTCCCTTCTAGGTTTTCCGTTTCCCTGCTCAACTGTCGCGGCAGTATACATCATGTCATACAGCTCTTCGTTCGTAGGCTCTTCGGAAAATGTAAATCCTTGCGATACTCCTCCCGGATAGAAAATCATCAAATGCATTAGTCGTCCTCCTTTATATATTCGTAGTATTCTTCACGCGTAGCGAATTCGATCATTCGTCCTAACCGTTCTACGTATCCTCTATATCCATAGCCGGTGTAATATCCGTATGGCTCTTTCATAACGCGCCTCCTAAAAATAAAGAGCCGTGTTTTACGACTCTTCAGTGTAGAGATAATCTCTCATGATATAACTTATTGCTTTGTATTCGGCCCACGTACAGTCCAGCCTCACCTTGACTCCTCTTGGCGTTACTTTGCAAATATACCAGTCCTCGTCCGGTACAAGCTCCATCGCCAATATGAATTTGTGTTGCTTATAACCTCTGTGGGTTATGTTCATGTATCGCCTTTTCTTACTCATGCGTAATACCTCCCTTCAATATAGGAGATGTTTTAATTGCAAAATTCTCCCATCCTATGAGGTCGCCATTAATTCTGTGAAAAGGCCCCGGTACGCCAAGCTGTTTGAAAAAATCGCCATACTTGGCATTGACGTTGTCAACTACCTGGTTGTACGTAACGAATCCCTGATCATACTGTTCCTGAGTAATATAGCCATACTCAAGTAACTGCTCCATATCAAGTTTTGTGATGTCCATTGTCTGTCTCCTCTATTTTTCTATCCAGAGATTTTTATTCACTGGGTACTTTACTATATTGGCGATATGCCAATCGCTGTGTCTATCGATGTCTAAATATTCTGGTGATTGTTCGTATTCCGATAAAGCTTTCTCCGCTAATTCTTTAGAAGAATATATCCCTACCACTTCGTCATCGCTGACTACATAATCGATTCCTGCTTCATCAATAATTAACCAAATCGTGTCCATTGTCTGTCTCCTTTCATACAATGCAAAAAAATATAAAGATTGATGTAGGCCTGGTGATTCAGAGTCTCCACTCAACGACACCTCCTAAAGTTATCCACTTTATATCCCGGAGTCAGGGTTCCCACCCTACGACCGGCTTTAGGTTTATCCTGACTGCCTAATCAATCTTTCTATTATAGGAGTTGTAAATTTTGCAGAAAATAAGGATCTGTGTTTTACAGATCCTCTTCATCGTACAATACAAATATAGCATCATATAATCTTCTTATAACTTTTGGTACATTTCCATTCATCGCTTGGGTCGCGGTAAATAAGGCTAACATTGCTATGCCCATTAACTCAAATCCCGTAACAATATAACTTGTGATTGTCCAAATAGTTTCCATAATTCACCTCCTTATGATTCAAACATTTGTTCTATAATAAGGAGTGTAAAAGTTGCAAAAAATAAAAGGCGTGTAGATCTTACACACCTTTTACTCTTTCAAAGTTTACCTTTATGCTCTAAATAACTTCATTCCCCATTTGAGTATTCTGTCAGGTAGAATATGTCCATTCTTTTCCATGCTTACAGCTGCTCCTGTGATTGCGAGTATTACTACAATATTCGCTACTTGGTCTGGCCTCATCTGAGCTATCCAAGCTTTCCATCCTGGTTCCGGAATATCATTCTCGATTCTGTTCACTTCAGCTTTAAGCTTTTCTACTTCTGCATAAAGCTTTTGCCTCTGCGCATCATTATTGAAAATATCATCCTCTCCTTTTAGATACTTAAGATTCTCTTCTGCTAACTTTACCAAGTTATCGACTATCGCTCTTTGCTCGTCTCCAGGTTTTGCTGTCTTAAGCTGGTCCGATAAAATCATTACTCCGCCTTTAAGTTCTTGCTCAATATCTTTCATTTCAGTTTCCTTTCTCATACAAAGATATAACCTTTCATTATAATCGATGTATTTTCTGCAAGACCTCTAAAAGCTTCTTCCAAATCTCCTCCCGGAAAAATATAGCATCGCAGATAGTATTGATTGACGAATCTCGTTTGTTCAGTCTTATAATGCTGCTCGATTTGCAAACTTCTCCGAGTTTCAAATATAAATCACACAGATCCATAATGGTTTCTACGATTTCATCTCTCATACCTTCCTGCTCCTTAGCCATTGCTCAAACTCGTCCTGAATGATTCTATAATTATCCCCGTCCCTTCTTGGTAATACAGGGCAGCCTTTTGTGTTTAGCAGTCTGGTTGCCTGTTTACGACTCAAGCCGTATAATTGCATTACATCTTTTAACCCAATAATATTGATGGTGGTGTCCATTACTCCCTCCTTTTTGGCATGGTTCGCCGTGGTGTAAAAATAACGTATAGCCAACGTACCTGTCAAAGGAGCAAAAAGGAGTAATTATTAATGAAATGAAAAAGAATTGAATTAAATTTAACTAGCTGATACAATTCGGGAAAATATGGAGCAAGCAGTACTTTATTTAGTACAAGGAGAAAAGTAATGGGGAGAAATTTAGGAAGCGGCAGTGGCTCGGTTTACAAGCGAGGAAATAAATGGCGCGGTCAAATAACAATAAACGGCAAGCGCCTATCACATACTGCTGACAAAAAGAAAGATGTGCTTGACTGGATAGCGTCCGTACGATCTGATGCACAGTTTGGTTTTACCCCAAGTGATCAGAACTACACAGTTCAGGAGTGGATGGAAATATACTTTACTAAATGGTATAGGAATCGGGTCTCGGCTAATACTTATGATAATACTTACAGTCTTGTAAAAAATCATCTGTATCCGGTTCTTGGCGATGTTTTATTGACTGATTTAGATGCGTCGATGATCCAGGAAGCCTATCCTAAAATGTTTGCCTCTAAAACGACAAAAAAATATAAGCAATGTAATTACAGCGATGGGACCATTAAGATCTTTACAGCGGCTTTTAAAGGCGCTCTGACGTGTGCTCAGAACGAAGGCCTGATACGTAAAAATCCGCATTATGGAGTGGTGGTGCCTAAGACCGGAGAAGTAAAGCAGGTCGATGCTTATACAGCTGAGGACCAAAAGAAGATAGTAGAATATACGAGGGATAAGGATGACATCAACCGAGTATTCTATATGCTCATCGCAACCGGCATGAGAGTTGGAGAATGCGTAGCCTTAACCTGGAATGATGTAAATTTGGATGAGGGATGGATAATAGTAAATAAGACGGCAGTCAACAGACGAGGACACATGGTCATTCAGAACCACCCAAAGACCGAGCAGAGTGTAAGAAAAATATACATAGCTGATAACACAAGAGACTTCTTAAAGCGTTTACGGTGTAGCGATAAAGCTGGAAAGGAGGACTACGAATTAGTATTCAAAAACGAACACGGCAACATTTATCATACCTCTGCTCTTAGGTCTAGGTGGATAAAAGTGTGCGCCGAACTAAATATCCCTTATAAAGGAATGCACGCACTTCGTCATAGCTGGGCCACTCGAGCACTAGAAAAGAAAGTGGAGGTTCATACCGTATCAAAAATGCTTGGCCATAAGAGTGTAGCTACGACAATGGATATATACCAAAGCGTATTTACTGAGCAGAAGATAAAAGCAGCACAGATAATGAACGATGTCGTTTGATTATTGCACCAAATCTGCCCCAAAAATCGCTGATATATGCTAAATTTAAGGACGATTGTTCTTTCTTAGTTAGATATTTTCGCAACGAACAAAAATCGTAGACCCCTTGAAGCCGCTAAAGCGTAGAGTTTTCAAGGGGTCTTCGATTGTAATGAGAGGGGAAACTTAGTCAAATATGGCCCGATTTTGCCATACTTTTTCATTTTATTGCACCATAATTACACCAATCATTCATGAATGATTTCAAATATAACTTGGTCTCGAGTTTCAAGTTCTCCAAATGAAATATCAAGTTCTAGGGTGTAAGTATCCCTCTCCGGATCGGATGTGTTTATTCTAATTGCTCCATCGTATCTCTTTGTTTTTGCCAAAGGATGCGTGGAAATAAACATCACCAATCCGGCAAGTAGTAAAGCGGCTCCCGTAATAAAATACATCAGGTGATCGCCCATTTTAATTACTCCTTAACAAGTTTCAAAATATCACAGTCATCGCTTACCTCGAAATCGGCATTGTTTAGTGTTGTTACAGTACAAGACATACTATGATGCTGCTCAGCAAACTTTATACCCATTTCATTGAGCCTGTCTCTGAATGCCAAATATGCCTTATACTCACGAGGTACTCTAAAATCGTATTCTTCTACCTTTTTATAATGCATTAGATACTCCTCTATGCCGACCACAGATCATTAACCGATGCCTGTCCGAATACCTTGATAATATAAGTGCCATCTGTACCACCTGCAGCAGATGAGAGGTCAGAACCGTAGATCTTACATTCCCTAGCTGTATCTGCAGCAAGTGTTGTGCCGGTCATGTTCGTTGAGCCGCCAGTTGATGGTATCTGTGTTCCAGTCGTATGAGCAGAGTTGTTTGCAGGTACGAGCTTGACCTTCCATGCTTTCAGAGCCATCGAAGATGTGAAGCTGAATGTAGCAACATTCTTACCAGACTGCTCAGAAATCACGCTTACGTCCGGACCAGTGATGGTGATCTCAGGAATAGCTGTAGACAGAGTAATAGTAGCAGATGTTGATGCACTCTCGTTATATACAGAGTCTCTGACTTTGATGTAAACAGTCTTTGAACCATCGCCGGAAGTAAGAGTAACCTGCTTTGAGCTAGCGAATGTTTCCCATGTCGCTGCAGCTTCAGAAGCAACTCCATTAATGCCCCAGATCTTCATCGAGGCCGCATCGCCGGCAGTGATACTCAAAGTAACTGTCTGTGATGTTGTTACGCTTGCGCCGCTGTTTATCGTAAAGGCTGATATGGTAGGCGCTAATGTGTCTAATGTTAAATTAAAATAACTGGCCATTTATTAAATATCCTTTCTTTAATCAAGAGGCGCAATATCCGGCTTATTCGCTTTGGCGACTTTAATATCAATACGCAAAACTTCGTATACGTCATACAAATCAAACGAATGATTATCCTTAAATATACGTGTTTCAGCTATTCCTTTCTTAGCGCCAACCGAAACCTCTGCCGGAATCTTGTAACTTACTATATTGCCTGCGATCACGGTAGGAACATATTCTTGTTTGCCGTTAAAATCTAAATATGTTTGAGCTATGAAATCGGTAAAATCGAAGTCTTCTCCGGTTTCTTTGCTCTTACAAGTTATGTTTATATAACGTGTCGTGGCTTCTCTTATCTCTAAATTCATATTGCTTATTTCAGTGGACATACCAGACTACCTCCGTTACTGTTATTATGTCTGTACTAACTTCTTCACGATCCTTAATGTCCACATTAACAGATCTATGTTTTGTAATGTCAGAATATAACGAGGACACAGTGTCTATACTAGACCTGACCCCATCTGTACTAACTATAAAAGTGTTTAATACTTTAACTTGTTCGAGTTCCTTCTCGATATATTCCGTAAATTCGGGAGGTGTTCCGTGCCATAGAGTTAAATAAAACCAAGATCTACCCACTCCAAACACCTCCTGTCGATAATCCATAAACGGTTATTGTGTATTCTCCGTCACCTTGTGTTAACTCCTCATTCTCAACGTAAATGGTTGCGTTCGTATTGGCTGCTAAAGTAGTACCACTTTCAACAAGAAGACCTACTCCTCTGGCCGGAGTAACGCCTGCTTTTGTAGCTCTTGCCTCCCATTGCTGCAAGGCAAGGTCGCTCTTGAACGTACATACGCACTGGTCATATCCGCTTTCATCAGAGATGATCGAGCGTGATGGCGTTCCAACAGTTATGGTCGGTGGGGTTGAGCTTCCAGCAATCGTGACAGCGATAGTAGCGTTTCCATTTACTGTGTATGTATAGGTGTAGTGATGCAGAGTACCGCCATACGTGTAATTAACTTTCCAAGTTATACCGAGCATTCGTCCTCCGTAGTAGCCTACTCCGAACCTCACCCAAGCATCTTGGAGTTCTTCTCTCGTCCAGTCGCCTGTGTCGCTAATGGTCATAGTGCTATTAGACGTGCTAGAAAATGCTTGTGTTGTGCCCTTTTGTTCACTCCCACACCATAGACTTATATCCGCATGCCTAGCGGTTTCACTTGTAGATTCTGCAGCGCCATAAGCCTTAACCTCTACTGATGTAACCTCTGCGTCTTCTGGCAAATTGCTGAAGTTAAATGGGTAATTCATCCACCCTTGTGTAGTAGCATCGTTTGTACCATCTTTACAATAAGTATTACTTGTATTTGATGTAGAATATGGACTTTCAGCTGTGTGCCCTATTGCATACCTAAGCCACGAATCGCTAGAAGTAGATGAACTTTGGTAAAAAGCTCCCCCACTTCTTGCAAAACCTGTAGTGACGTTGCTTCCTGAAGCTGTAGAATACGAGGTCGGTGTGCCTCCCGAATAATGCTCTACCAAGTCCTCGGTAACATTCGTTCCGTTATTGGTTACGGTTACGGCGTCGCTTATATTGGTCGGCGTGATTGTTATCTCATATTCATCGCCGTCATATGCCGTAGTAGCACCGCTTGGGTCTATCGTACCGCTACCGCTCAAGGTTGAAGTTATCGTTCTCGGGTCTGGCACAGTGTAGTCAACAAGTATCTCAGCTCCGTAAATATTAC
>ERZ809472.145-NODE-145-length-19139-cov-10.018130_pt1 | contig 19139 bp, 40 predicted proteins | sample MGYA00521274_ERZ809472 | MGnify/ENA primary metagenome ERZ809472 (study PRJEB31581, sample SAMEA3312791) | metagenome | study: EMG produced TPA metagenomics assembly of the PRJEB8939 data set (Metagenomic analyses of Rumen microbiomes reveals... | reverse complement strand
ACTTGGCTAAACACTTTTATAGCATCTTCTCTTACTTTCTCCAATTTATCCTTATCCCAATCATGAACTATTGTCATTTCATTTCGTATTGTTCCCATATTTATTCCTCACTTTCTGCCTTGTATTTGTCGAATATATCACATATCTCTTTGGCAGTATCTAAATCATCAATATATTCCAAAATCTCTGCTCTTATCTTGTCAAGAACAACCTCTTTATCATGTTCACAGACTTTGCTTGATATGCAAGGCTTATTCATAAACGGCTCTTGCTCTAATGCTTTAATTGCCAATTTGCAAGCCTTTTCCATTTCGTAGTAATCGGGTGTTTCTGAATCATAATCAATGTATTGAGTTAATAATTTGATTGCTTCTTCTCTTGTCATTTCTCTACCTCTTTATAGTAAAACCACCTTGTTATCACAGTATTCGCTTCGTTCTATGCTGGGGCTAACATCAATATCAGTTCCGCAATAGAACCCTCCACCGTCACGGTATTGTATCTCTATTTCTAAATCTTCCGCTTTATTCTCTGTCGCCCATTCATAAAGTTCTTTAACTGTCATTCCTCGGTCTCACTTCCTGTCTCATATGGTTTTACCATTGGCATCCAGGCAATGACTTCTATTGCGGAATCAAATTCGTATCTATCGCACCTTCCATATTCCGCAAGTAAGTCTTCCGTAACGTCTGAATACCAATACCATTTGCCATCTTTATAGTGTGCTGTGCCGGTAAAGTGTTTCCCTTTTATGTCCTGATAATATGTTTCCGGATCATTATTCCTCCAAGTGATTTGAACTGGCTTTATATCTTCAGGTAAATCTTCGCTAACCGGAATCCATCTTGGAATAAAATATTTCTCTAAAAAATCAGATAAAACTTTGGGATTATATGTGCCATAGCCGATGATATGATTTTCATTCTCCAAATATTTGATTCCGAAATACGGTTTGCCTTTATACTCCGGATAAGTACATAGATCAGGCGATGGATATTCAACAACTATTTCTTCAAATTTTCTATATTGCATACAAATCTCCTCTCATTAATTAATTCATTCTATTTCTGCCATAGGTTTTGTTTTATCTGCTTGTTCCGCTAACCTGTCTGCTATATTTGCTAAAGATACAGCTATATCCGTTAAAAGCCATACCATCCATTGCTCATTAGATGCTCCACCTTGCATATTCTGTTTTTCAAGTGCCTTTGTTAGCTGTTCGATTCTTGTCATCTCGTAGTCCTTACCTCCTTATACGTTTCCATAATCTTATTAAGAGCATCGTTTCTATCAAGAATACATGCTGGGCATTTATAAACTGCTTCAAGTACATCTGTTATCTTTTTGAGTTTTTCTTCCAGATTTTCATTTTCAAGTGCAAGATCAAGATTGCAAGCTTCTATAGCATATGCATTTTCATAGACATCTATTGCTGCATTAAGCGTTTCTCTTTCTTTAGCACTAAATCTTTCAAAAGCCTGCTCCCCAAAAGCCATTGCTTTAAGGTTCTCTAAAGTTGCATTCCAATTCATCTGTGGCGTTTCCATTGTTTCTTCTGTCATTCCTTCACCTCGCTTATCATGTCCTGACATATGTTATAAGCTTCGCCAAAACTCATCGTATATTCAGGATCATTTTTTATATTAGGTATATAGGTTGAGCCACATAATCTATTAGCGCCATACCTGTCAAATGCATACATCATTGCTTTTATAGCGGTCTTTTGGTCTTTAGTCATTTATCTACCTCCATCTTTGCCCCGCAGTTAGGACAATAATTACATTCCCCTTCAAATTCTCCTTCAGGTGAAGTTATCTCAAATATAGAATGGCATTGCGAACATCGATTATGTGTACCATCTACATAGGTCCAATGACCAATCTTATTTTCTTTACTTGTCATACTATCCGTTAATGTTGCCATAGAAGCTGCAATGCTATATAAACTCAATGCTTTAGTCAATTCATAATTGTTTGCTGAATCAGTATCTGTTTTCTCAAATAATGTATTAAATATTTCCACGCAAGACATTCTTTTCATTATTCCTCTCCAAAGTGTATTTTTGTTACTGCTATAGGAAATTCTTCAATCTTCTTAAACGTATAACCTTTACATGATTTCTTTTTGCCTGATACACACTGCGATACATTTCCAGCAGAAACACCTATATATTCTGATGCTGATTTTTGAGAATTAAATTCACCAATTTTAATCCCATCTTTGTAAATAGCAGTTTTTATTCTTCCAAAATTTCTTTTAATACTACTTTGAAACATTTGAGGCAAACGTCTTTTTCCATTTGAAATTACTTTTTCCAAAGTATTAGGATTATGAGTGTTTTCTTTATTTGTCACCCATCTCAAATTTTCCACTCTATTATCAGTCTTTATCCCATTAATATGGTCTATAGCCGGTTTGTTATCAGGATTTTTAACAAATGCCATAGCAACAAGTCGATGCGCTTTGATTGTCTTTCTAACACCATTTACACATAACACATAATATAAATAGCCATATTTATCATGTGTTGGCTTCAGTATTTTATTCGATCTAATACTTTTCACTTTGCCATCATTTGAAACAAGATAATATTTTGAGAAAATAAATGTTTTTCGCCATTCACATGTATTCATCTATATCTCCTTTTTCTTCTGTTTCTTCATCCCCAAAATGCTTTTTACATACAGCTATACAAAAGGGTTCAACTTCACTTGCCCATATAGGTTCTACTCCGCATCTTTTATAAACAAGACAAAATCCGGATATCCCATCGAAAAGACTTGCCATTGTAGGATTCTCTATTCCATCATCCTTAAGAACCTTAGTCATTCTTTCAGCCATCCACTGCCAAAAAGGAAGTGCTATCGAGTTACCAAGCGCTTTATATCTCGGGCTGTCTGCATCCTTATGTTTCTTCCCCTTTGTATCAATCCACTCTCCTATATCAGTCCATCCATCCGGATAACCTTGAAGTCTTTCACATTCAAGCGGAGTCAGTCTCCTTACAACCGTATTTACATTATCCATTAGTTCGCCTCCCCATTCTTCGAGAACCATTGGTACGTTACCCCCCCAGTTCCCATACGTCCACTTAATGTCTGGAAAGTATCATCTTCCCTAAATTTCACCCTACTGTCATTCGGATGATTTTCGATTACTCTGAACAATAACCTTTCCTTCATCGACATATTGATTTCCTACTCCTTTGTAGTCTCTTGCACATAATGCCCCGACTGTGTCAGTACCCCCCCTGGTCCTCTAGCGACAAGTGGTTGTGCTATGTCCTCTTGAACTGAAAAATCATACTGAGCGTTTTTGCCTTGATTAAAGGATGCTCTATCAAGTGCGTAACATACAAGTTGTGGATCTTTGTAATCCGTAGCGACAAGTGTATCCGATTTTCCATCGCTACGGGCATTTAAAAAAAATGAGGCTTTACTGGCTGTTGTTGGTTCTGTACCCCCCCCAATAACAAGCATGTCATTATATGCATCTTGTCCGTTATAGCTTCCTGCATGTGCACCTGGAGATAACGTTCCTGTTTTGTCCTGATATGTCATTACACAAGGTTTTTCTTGAGCAATCATCGGCATATTGTTTCCGCCTTCTCCTGCTCCTGCTTCAAGTGTAGGTGATATACCATTTTCTGATACATTGACTGAAGAAAAACGTCTTTGTATACACATAGGTTCTTTGTCTACAATTATCATTCCACCTTGATTGCAGGCAGGATTGCCACCATTGTTATCTAATGTTCTTGTTGTATCAGCTTCATAACATCCGCTATGAGGATTGGGACTTTTCATTGAATTACTACCATCAGAACAAAGTCCGTATACAACTGCTTGTGGTTGCTTATAATCTCTTGCTGATAAAGTATTGCCCTGATCTTCGTGTACATAAGTCTGTCCCATTTTTTCATCAACACTATAACAATCCCCAACTGTGATAAGTGTCTGATCTTGACTCACTCCAAGCGTTCCGCTTTTTTCTGTCTGAACTAATGCTCCCTTACCTGCTCTCTTTCCATAGCTATCAATCTCTGCCCCCCCCTCGGATTTTAAGGGTGTAAGCTGATTGATGAGCGCTTTCTCTAATATCTCTGGAAGCTTCTTCCCTCTCCTGTTTGCTCTGTTCAATATTCCCTGGCATGCTTTCGCGCTCAAACAGTATTTCGGGTGCGGATTTTCCTCCAAAATCTGCGACAAGTGCGATTTTCTTTCTTCTCTGGGGAACTCCCCAAAACTGCGCATCATGTAAACGCCAAGCAACGCTCCACCAATCTCCCATGATACAACCGCTTGTTGACCACTTCCCCCCCCTAGAAATAGGTACATTGGCGGCTTTATCCGCAATTCTGCAAATTTCTTCAAGAACACATCTGAAGTCTTCTCCTTTGTTTGAACTGAAGGCTCCGGGGACGTTTTCCCAGACCATGAATCTTGGCTTAATAAGTCGAATATCGACATCTGCCCCTCGCAACTGTAATTGTTTAATGCTCTCATCCCTCATCTCCTTGACTATTCTTATCTGCTCCATAAATAATCCTGATCTTTCTCCGGAAAGTCCTAATCTTTTCCCTGCAACGCTAAGATCCTGGCTAACAAGGTGAACCACCAGTTATTATGTCTACCAATGGAAGATCCCTACCATCAAGTTTAGTAATATCACCGTAATGTTTCACCTTCATCACCTCCCTTCTCATCCGCGATTTTTTCCCATAATAATCCTTTGTATATTTTCTTTGATTCAATTGCTCTTGAAATATTTGTGGCGTAACCGCCAACACTCTTAGCTGCATCATGTAAACTGTTAAATGCAAATTTGTTTTCTTTTTCATCTATCCCTATAACTTTCATAGATGTTTTTTCTTGCGCAAGTTTTAATTTTCTCAAATGCATTTCAGAAAACTTCTTTCCTTTGTTTATTCTGCACATTTTCTCTTTATATTTGTTTGTATGCTTTAATCCGGCAAAGGTTGCTCTGCCACCATACGAAATGTTATATCCCTTCTCTGGATTTGTTGTATCGCATGTTTTTATCATTTCAATTTCTAAATCCTCAGCTTGTCGTCTTGTTAGCCCATCTTTTATAATTTCATGGCTAAATCCATTCCACCCATATTTACGAATAGCCTCTTGTAACTTTTCATTATGCTGATATCCCATATCTCTGCGTTTTTCTAAAGAGTTTTTTGTCATGCCGATATAAATCTTCCCATTTGGAAAATTGTATTTATATACTCTGTAATTTAGATTACAGTCTGTTGTTATATCCCCCAAATGTTTCACTATTCCTCCTCATAATCAATGCAGTAATCGTCATACATGCATTCACACTGATAACAATCAGATTCTTCGTTGTCACAATAGAACTCTCCAAATGGCACTTCTACTCTGCTATGCTTACATGTGCCACATACTTTTCTCTTTTCTCCCTTCATAATCTCCCTCTCATAAAAAATTTCATTTTTCCAAGATACACGTTAAAATTTCAACCTTAGAATATCTTGTTTGACATTTACCCATTAAACTAATTTTGTTCTCAGAATTCTCAGTACCATCTGAGAAAATTCGAGCTAATTTTGATTTCTGCTCATCCTATCCATAATTGCTTTTCTTTGGTTCTCAGACATTTTCTTTTTCTTACTCCTAAGAGAAATAAGGCTCTTATCTGTAAGTCTATATTCCTTACCACATATTTCACCTTCGATAGTGTTTTCATTGAGTAGCTGATAGTTCTCAGGAGATTGTCTGCAAAGTCTATCCAGTTTTGTCATTGAAGTGCGATCAGTTGTATAGATAGTCGCATATTCTTCAGTCCTCATGAAATGGATAGTTGTCTCCTGTTCGTTTAGTGATATGTTTGACATTATGTAACTCCTTTCTATGAATACTTAAACCGCTCTAATTTTTCCACCTCGCCCATGATAATTTCGTAATTGGCTATTCCAATATCCTTCTTTACTCCGTTTATTGCTTTCTTTATATCAACCCATCTGACATACTGCGTCTGAGAGTTGTAATTTGCCCTAATCTCTTCTTTGTGATCTTGGTATCGTTTTCTATGATACTCAGTCCTATCCTTTTTCTTTGTTTCTTTGACCGGCTTTGTATCTTTTATGCAGTACTCAAGAGAACATGAGTAGCATTTTGGATAAATACACTTAGCCATTGTTCCTCCTACAGAAGCCTATAGTTGTATTCTTCTCCGATGATTTCTATCTGGTAGTCCTTTGTCATCTCCAGCACCCTAGACATAACACCTTCATCAAAATCAAGAAGTTCATCCCTTGTCTTTTCTGTGCTTACAATTATCGGAAGCATGTTTAGATACCGGTAGTTGATAATCTCAAACAGGATATTTGCATCTGCCTCTGTGTTTTTCCCTTTGAGCAGGTCATCAATCATTAGCGCCTGGCAAGTCTTAAATCTATTCAGCGCGTTTTGATAATTGATTTCATCCTTTATCGTCTGCTTTATCTTAGTTATCTCATCCCTGTAAGGCATGTATATTACTCCGACTTTGTGACAATCCATGAGGTTGTTACAGATAGCCATTGATAAATGTGTCTTGCCGCTTCCAACCTGTCCCATGAAAATAATCGAATTGCGGTTCGTGTTCTTGATCTCAGGATAGTTTTTGCAGTATTCAATTGCTTTTAGCCGGGCATTTCTTAAAACTTCTTTTCCTCTGTCACTAAAGTTCTTGAATCCCTTTTTATGAAACTCATCAGATATGCCACTTGCATCAAGCCTGCTCCTAGCTTTCATTACTTCCTGACACTCACAAGGTTTCGCAAAATCAATTCCATCTTTCTTGTAGAGTATCCAGCCTCTTCCTCCGCACTTTTCACATCCCATTAGTAAAAGTCCCCCAAATCTACATCCCCAATTTCCTTAGTTCTCTCTTCCATGTGTTTATTCATTCGTTCAATAGCATCAGCATATTTTGTTTTCGCATCTTGTTTTGGCTTATTCTGAGTCTTTTTCTGTAACCAGTCCCAAACAATCCCCATATAAGAACCTGCTATGCTGTCATTAACAACATCTACAACAGCTTGCGCTCCATATTCTTTACTGCTTTTTACAAAATTATTTAGCAATTTAGTTATACTAAGCTGATTAGCATAATGATTATTTCTTTTAGGTTTTTTTGCATCTTTATAAATCATCCATTCTTTTATGCTCTGATATAAATCAGGATTAGCTAATATATATTCCCATTCGCTATATTCTTTCGAGTTTAATACATGCAATGTATTCTCAAGATTTGTATGTATTTCAAAACTATATTCTGTTTTTTGAGTGGGTATATTATTAATCTTATCTATACTATTCTTATCTATACTATTCTGGGTTACACATTGGTATCCATTTGGTATACCATTCTGATTTATCAATGAATACGGCCCATTATCCTTGATTTCTAGCATGTTCTTTTGCTCTTGATAAATTGTCGGTTTATACCTGTCGCTTCTAAGATAATTATTTATTCTCCAATGTTTTATAACGCAGATTCCATCAGTAAACTGAATGATAAAAGCCTTTGCTATGAGAAGATCATAATCATTTTGATTTGCGTTTATTGTTCGCATTATCTTCTTAGCGTTATTTAAAAAACCATCGTCATCTGCTCTCATGCTAAGATGAAAATATAGAGCTTGCGCTGATAAAGGCATCTCCAAGAATGCATCACTATCAACAATTGTTTTTGAAAACATCCTTTTTTCTGCCATACATTTTAAATCCCCCTTTTTTGAGCAGTAATGAATGCATTGTCTTTTACATATATATGCCCTTCAATATCAGTAAATACAGGTTCATTGCATCCATACTCTAAGATTTCATACCCATCTTTTACAATATTCTCATGAGTATCTGAAATATACGCTATAAGCTCATTAGTCTGGTTATCGACAATGCATCTATTCATTCCATGTCTCCTTTTTTAGATATCTAATGATTGCCCAGTTTTAATAACAAAGCCCTTCTTTCCACAGGTACATTCAATATCCTTTAGTAAGAGAGTTGTAGGATATACTCCTATCCACCTGCGCTTACACTTAAGACATATAAGCTCTGCCACTTCATATTCAACATACGTTCTATGCCTGAAGCTGATTATTTTTCCCATTCTCTAATTGTCCATCCAAAATTTCCAAAGCCATCGTCAATCCATATCTAATCTTACTGTCATAAGGTCTGTTATTTATCTCTTCAAGAATAGTCTGCCTTGCTGTGTAGTATCTTCCCCTGAATGCAGAAAGACGTTTGTTTGATTCGAATAACCTGTCATTGCATTTCTTAGTATCCATATTCCCCTCCTAAAAATCGCTCTTACTCATTCCAAGTGTATTTAGATAATCTTCCGTCCAGCTTGGAGAAAGCGTTATCTCTTCTCCTTCAAAAATTGTTCCGTACTCACACTCACCGTCTGTTTGGTCATAAAGCCATTCTTTTATACAGGCATCATTATCACATCTACAAAAGGTATGTCCTTTGTAGCGGATATATAACCCGGTTATTTCTTTCTGACAATTCTCACAGATCATTTACCTTCCTCTTTACTAGCATTCTCTTTCTTTATTTGGTCACAGAGATTTTGTGGTACTCTTTCACACGGAAGTACATTCAGTCTGCATATAGGGATTCCCCACATATCTACCATCCAAGGACATTCTTGTTTAATATCAGCCATATTTGTACCTCCTAAATAGTGCGCACAGGATTTGAACCTGTATCTCTTGAAATCAAGCGCTCTAACCGGCTTAAGCTAACGCACTACCATGCGATAAAGTGGGGTTCACCATAAGGTGATGCTGTGGGTAGAGATTTGCACTCTACAATGTGGTTCGTTTATGAATAGCTTCTACTACTCGTCAATAGTAAGCTTTTCGACCACAGACTTATGTTGTCCGCGTTTACCTATTCCTGCCACCACAGCACTATGAAAGAAGATTTGCCTATGACCGCCATTCCTGGCGATTCTGCGGGAGAGGATTTGCACCTCCCATGAGATACCCCACAACCGAAAATAATGAATTATTATTTTTCTTCATTACTGCGTCATCAAACATACGCTGTTCTCCCAATGGTCTAACGACCGTATCTCTTGCCCTTAATGTCTACCTTTTCCATCACCGCAGATTATAATGGCTTTCAGTCTGTCTGTGATAATTCCTTCAAGCCAAAAGAAGTTTCTTTGTTAGTTCTGTTCCGTACTCTCTTTCATAGCGTTCCTTTTCAGGAATATAGATATTAAAACCACCATGAACATTGATCCATGAATATACAAACCAAAATCCTAGCCCCCTATTATCTGGTTTCCATAATCCATTCTCATCAAATGCTCCTCCCCTCAAGATAAAATCCCTAATCGCAGGCTTACTTACTCTATCAATCAGCTCTAATCTGTTAGGACTTTTCTCTAAGTGCAATCCAAACCCACATGCGATACATCCCGTTCTTAAACATCCTGTCGTTGTCAGATTCGTTTCCTCAAAAAGTGAACACTGCCCGCAGCATTGATTCATGCCTTTGTAATCAGGAACGATATCTCCATATACACTTGAAATCTCAAGCCCATTTCTTTTTATGTATAAAAGCACATCTGAATCATTCCAAAATGCCATTGGATTACTGACAGGTTCCTTTAAATCAAATCCATTGCAACCATTATCAAGCCACTTTTGTGTTCTTAATCTGCTTTCACATGCCATACTTGCAAGCATCGGATGCATCTTATTCTTTCTGTTATATGAATGGCTTATGCTTTTCTTAAATACAGTGCAGCAAACATTAGATATATCAAAAGGAGCTGTCAATAGGAACTTATATCGCACCTGTGAGTAATTACTTCTATCCTTGCTAGGGATAATCGCCTTTATCTGTGAGTTCGAGTCCAGTATTCCCATCATTATCGCTAATCTCTGGACTGAACCGCCGCTCCCCATTCCTCTCTGTTCCAAAATCTTTGCTATAGTTTCCCAATCCACTGATTCTTCTAAACTTGTTGTCGTACCCCCCTGGTCAGTGGTTCGTGCATACTCGCCACTTCCGCATATCTTACGATAGAATTGTGAATAAGGATGTTCTGTTCTGTTCTGTTCTGTTCTGTTCTGTCAAGGTTCATTTCTTGTAACAAGCTTGTCAAGTACTTTCTTGCTCCATATACACACTCGGATACTTCTTTGCTTATTACCGGATAGCCATATTTCTCTATCACCTGCCTAAAGTTCATTTTCGGCTTTATGTATTCCACGTTATCAAACCGCTTTACGAAATCCCTAAGTTCAGGAAATTCTAATGATGTATCAAGAAAAACTGCTTTGATATCCGGATACATCTTTCTGGCAATGTCCATTAAGACACTCGAATCTTTTCCTCCCGAAAACGAAACATATACATGATCTATACCGTAATGTTCCACCCATTGTTTTATCCTTACCTGAGTTCGCTTTACTTTTTCATCAAGTGATAACTTCTGTAACTGCCTAAGCTCACTTATATCATGTTTTCCCATTATCTATATCTACCAAAGGACACCAACTCGGTCTTTGCGAAAAATACAGACTGTCTTGGCATATCTTTTTATCCTTTCCCTCTTTTGTTCCACAATGCCATCCTTGATAATCCGTATAAAGACATGGACAATAAGCACAGTTTTCAGGCATTGTCATTCCTTTAATCGCTATCATTCATTTCCTCGATATAAACCTCAAAATATGGTTCTCCATATCTCTCAGGCAGATAAAAGAAATCATGTGTTGTATTGAGCATGAACTTTGGATTATCGTTAGGTATCACCTTACATACCTGTAACGCATCCTCAAAACACTTATCTGCCATTGAGAAAATATTCATGTTGTCTCTATAATGTCCATCAAGCGGTTCAAAAAATCTGTAATGAAGTATTATAGGATTCTTAGCAATATATCCAGGTAATTGCATTCGGATTTCATCGCAACAAATCTTCTCAAATTTTCTCTTCATTGCCCCACCGCCTTTTGGATGTCTACCATATTCAGCCAATAGATTATTAAGACTAGGAAACGTCTTACTCCCATAGTAGTTGCCTTCAATAACAACCTTTGGCATTATGCAGTTCTCTGAAATCTCAAATTGCAGCATATCAATGCACCTTTAATTCCTGCTCAAACTTAAGATCATCTATATATCTTTCGAGTGCTTTTTGTACAATTTCTGATTCAAACTCGGACAATGGATAATCCTGAATCGAGAAGTTATGTGTCTTGATGTTGTTAAGTACTACTGTTGCATTAAGTCTCATCTCGTTTATTGGCATTGCTTCCCCCTCCTTATAACCAGCTTTCTCCGTATCTTTGTCTAAATGCTTCCCTTGCCTCATCCATCCAATCATCTGAAGATTGATGTCCAAGATTTTCATCTGATGCTAATTTGTCAGCAAGATATTTACGCTCCCAGGCAAGCTGAGATATTTGCTGACTAAGTATCTTCATCTCTTTATCATGATGAACACTCTTCTTTGATGAATTATGATGATTTGGACAAAGTGGCATAAGCAATGAATCTTCATCTGCTAATTTATGCTTAGAACCATACAATCCATGATGTACCTCCACATTAGGACTGGCACATATCATGCAGTAATCCATCCACTTAGTTATGATTGATTTTCGTTTTGCCATTTATGCCCCCTCTATTTCATGCGTTTCAAATTCATCAGCGCTTAAGACTTCGCATTGATGCGTGTCTCTACAATAATCGCAAGATGAATGTTCACATCTGATTGGTTCAATCTCCCCATTCTTAAGCATGATTATCTTTTTGCAGTTCCTTTTCACATACTCAAGTGCTTCATCAAGCATCTTTGCAGGAAGTTCTATAATGTCGCACATTGAGTGCTTTTCTTTGTCCACCGCAGCGAGGTAACATCTTAATGAATCTCCTGTGTTTTGCCTTACTATCTCTCTATAGACAGCTAGTTGTATATCATAACTAAATGCGCGATACCAAGTAAGCTTCTCGCCACTGTCCGGTATAAATACCCTAAAATCTCTATCAAGCGTTCTGGTAGTCTTTAGGTCTACTATTGCTTTTCCTTCAATGTAAGAATCAATCTTTATCTTGAAAGGAAGATCCGCGATTACTCCTGTCATGATTGTTTGTTTATCACCGCTCATATATTGGCAGAATTTCTTCTCCCTCAAAGTCCGCTGATACATCGTAATAGCAGATTGAAACTCACTTTTAAGTTGCCCTTTGGTTGCCCCTCTTGTACTTACACACTCAGGAAATCTTCCCGCAATGTATTCAGGATCATCGTTTTCCCAAAGTGCATCAAGTATGCTGCCGATAAGTAAAGCATTAGTAATCTCTGGCTTATATTCCCCTCGAAGTTTAGCCATCGTTCTTGCTTCACATCCGGGTATAATAGGACAACCACAAAAATCTTTGAATTGTGATGCCGAGCACCATCTCAAATCTGCTTCTAATGAATAATAATTTGATTCATCAAGAATAAAATCACTCATTTGCTGATTCCTCTATGATAGTTCCTTCAGTGTCTATAACATCGCTCATAATATCTACAGCCTTTTCAACCTCTTTAGGCTCTGTTCCTTTAACATCAAAAGCTCCGCCATCTTCAAAAGCTTTGAATTGTTCGTTGTTATCAAAATTAAGGTCTATAAGCTTACAAAGTCTTCTTAGAACTGTCTTTTTACACATCTCTCCATAAGCATCTTTCCAAGCCTTACTATTTGCTGCCTTTGAGAATGTCTGTCTGGTATGTTCAATCTCTTTCTTACTCATGGTGTCGTAGATCATTGAACCATCTTTATATAAACAAACAGCAAATGCTCCAATAATATCACCATCACTGAAAGCCCTGGGCTTAAAGTTTAATTTCTGCTGCCCATTTTCAATCACTTCCTCAAACTCATCACCTTCGCGGACAACTTTTGCATATATATCCTTAATAGGATTGCTTGAATATTTCTTTGCTAACTTGATCTCCCCTTTGTAATCCGTCTGAAAACTGCACTTATCCCCATAAGGAATCGCATAACATTCACCGGCAAAGAAATCTAATCCAAGAAAAGCCCCCTTGAGAAGTGTTCTTACGACTGTTGAAGGTTCACACTTTGAAAAATCAGCCTGCCCATCCTGTAAAACAGTCATACAATTCTGCACAAACCTCTGCTTATTAAAATCAGATGGAAGTGCAGAAACCTGTTTTTCGAGACTTGCAGTAATCCCAGAATGTACCGATGTTAAATAATTTTTGTCTGTTGTTGCCATAGCTTAAGCTCCTTTCTCAACCAGGTCATCAATTGCATTAAAAAGTTCTGATAGTTCAGTCAGCTCCCTATATTTATTCTCAAAAGCCTTTAATTCTGCATATGCTCTTTTTAATACAATCTCTCTTGTGTCAACATTCTTAAAAGCTGAATCGACGTTTATGAATGTGCCTTTTTTTCCTTCTGATACATCGAAATATGCTCTTACTTCCCTTATTTCTTCATCCTTCTCAACTTCGCAGGTAAGATTGCATATAAGCTTAGTTGCCTGCTGTAGTCGGTAATTATGAGCAGCTAATGCATCATCCCATTCAAAGATGTTATGGATAGGTGATTTTTCTGATTCGGCACTTTTTAGCACATTTTCATTTGTTAACGCACCATACTTCTTCTCGATTTTCTCAAATTCTTTTCCGACTACATTGGCATCAACTGAATAATTAAAGCTTTTCCATGAGTAGACCATTATTTCCCTCCTTTAAATTTGCCTGACAAGCCAAAACTCACCTAACCTCGCCATACCTGACTCTACGGAGCCGAACCACTCCTGCCATACCTTACCTCACCGTACAGAACCACAACCGAACAAACCTAAACGCTCCGCACCATAACTGCCATACCACAACTCGCCTCACGTTTCCACACATTACCCCAACCTACGCGACCTCGCCTGCCAATCCCTACCAAAACAAGCCTCACCTCACCTAACCGTACCACAACTTACCATATCAAGACTGCCAAGACATGCCCAACACTCCCCACACTACCCTTCCGCACCATTCCTGCTTAGATCAAACAGTTTCGATATGATACCTTCCAAAATCACCATCTTTTTCAGGTCTCCATTCACCAAGACCACAGCAATAACCACCTGCATTTATGCAATTAAGTATCTGCTCTATGGTGAGATTTCCTGACGCGTTATAATTCAGAGTCATCTCAGTATGCCAGTTCTTAAATTCCGCTCTATATCTAAGGTCTGCTGAACCATTTCCGATTCTTACCATATCTTCACGCATCTCAGGAATACTGCCCATAATCTCAAACATATCTCCATGTTCTGTTTCTAAGAAATATGAACCTCTAAGCTCCATCTGATTCTTAACCCATCCAAGTCTGTATGCAGATGAATTTGCACTCTGTTTTACTGCTCCAACTGGAAATCCCCACTTTGCACCATTATTGACTGCCTCTTCAAATGCTTCAGACGTAGACTCTGGTACATCTGTAAGCCAGTACATGCTATGAATAAAATCATCATAAGGATCGCGAGCAGCCTTAGCTTTTGTTTTCGTTGTTTTCATCTGAGTTTCGAGCATCATTCTTTTTGCTTTTTCGCTCCAAGCATGCACAATAAGTGGGCTATCACCTATTATCTTGATTTTGACCTTCTTGATCTCCAAAGGTCTGATTTCTGCTACTACGCTTTCTGTTTTCTTTGCCATTTCTTTTTCCTCCAATTTGTGTTATTATTGGAGTTGGAATTAGTGAGATTTTTCCAACTCTTTATTCAAAACGATTAAGTTGCTGCTTAGTCGTTTTTTTCGTTTAAATCGTACTTTGTATATGTAATTGAATTTGAATTATTGATGATTGTTTTTAGAACTTCTTCATTACTTGCTGTAAAAAATACTTCTCCATCCGGATGTATAGAAAGTCTTAAAGTCATGTTTTTCTCAGCAGCAATCTTTGTAAGCTTTTTGATAGTTTCCTTATTATTTGAATAAACTTCCTGAAACCAGTCTTTAGTATTTGACACGATATGACCTTTCTGCCATAATAGAAGGCGAAAATATGATTGATGTCATGTTTTTAACCAAGCCACGTAGAGCAATCTATGTGGCTATCTCTTATTTATAGAATCTTTGCCCATAATTCTCGAATAAAAACGTTCTATTTTCTTTATGCCAATTCTTTTTTGATGAAGCTTCGAAATACAATGCTCCCTCTGAAATATCTTTTCCACTTTCAAGTTCAGCTAAAGCAAGATGTGTTTCCTCTGTTGGTTCAGCTCTTTGCAATACTCCATTGCCGACTACTGTAAATTGGTAGTGGCTACCGAGTTTCTGATATACAACTTCTTTTACAGTATCCGGAAAGTTCTCATCAGCTACTCGATTCATAACTACATTCATTATTACAAGCTGCCCTTCAATCCCTTGATTCCCAGCTTCACTCCAGGCAAGTTTCATAAGGAGCTGTGCTTCGTTTATATCAAGTTCTACAACTTTAGACATTTCTACCGGTGCAGATGAATAAATATTTTGCGAATCAGATTGTTCTATATACTTGATTCCTTCTATCTCGATTTCACCTTCTTTTTCGCCTACGGTTAACGTTAATGTCCAAAAGATAAAGTAGATTGCCAAAACAAAAAGTACTGTATAGAATAAAATCTCTAGATCAATCCTGCTCCGTAACTTTTTTAACGTATCTTGCAACAAACCCTTTTTCATTAAACCCTCCCGAAAAGCTAACCTCATCCCCTACTTTTAGTTCATCCAGCCCCCTGAGATTAAACCAATAAGATTCCCCATCATAAGCACTTATAAATCCGTAACTCTTATTTGGTTTATTCTTTTTTACGTATATCCTCTCGACTATTCCGAGCATTCTATATCATCTCCTTGCTATATCCCACGAATAAACTGTGCAATATCTTCATCTGTCCATTTCAATAACTTTGCTAAAGAAGCAATTTCCCCACCTGTGAATGTTGATGGGTATTTTCTTTTGTGAGCAAGTGTTTGCCGTATCATTCCGGTTCTTTTTGCCAGCTCAGTATTTGTATCTATTTTGTTTTTAGCCATCCCCACTGCGATAACAACATCTGGTTCCATAAATCCTCCTTGCGTATAGTATATTTAACGCCCTAAGACAAAAAAAGAGAATCCATAGGCACCTCAAGCGCATCTGAAATTGCCTTTAATGTATCTGTTGTTGTCACAACCTCTTTCTTTCCTTCAAGCCGTGCAATATTAGCTCTTGAGACACCTGCTCTTTTTGCAAGTTCCCCCTGCGACCATCCTTTTCCTTTCCGTAATTCCCTTATTTTATATTCCATTTTTCTCCCTCCCACTGTTTTGAACGTGTTAAATATATTATACACTATGACATAATATAATCAATAATATATTCGACATTTCGTGTATAATATATTATACATTTATGTTGAACATATTAGACATTTGTGATATTATTTATCTGAACAATTATATTTTTAGGAGGAAAGAGCTATGACATTAGGTGAGATAATCAAGAACTTCCGCTTATCTAGTGAAGAAGAAATGTCAATAAGACGTTTTGCAACTTTAAGCGGCTTGAGTGCACCCTATATCTCATTATTAGAAAGAGATTCGAGTATTATACCCACTATCAAGACCATCAATAAAGTTGCCCAGGTAATGAATGTTTCTGCGGATGATATCGTAAATCAATTAAACAGTGATGTTCCTACAGATAATAAGGCAAAAGACATAAAGGAAACCGAATTGATATCTATGTTTAGAGAATTATCTGATGCCCGCAAGGAAGATATTCTTAATTTTGTAAGAATGATTCACAGTAATGAAAGGAAATAATATGAAAAGAAAAAACAAAGAGTTGTCTGAGTTGCAAATGAATTTGCTTTTAGATAATGCTGAAGAATCCTTAAAAAAAGCAATTATACTATCAGCTGAAGTAGGCTTACGATTAAATGAAATTTCTGCTCTCAAATATTCGAACATAAAGAATGACCACATAGAAGTCACACATGTAGCGAAAGACCGCATGTATAATTGGGAAGATGTAGAAATAATGACTGAACATAGAACAGAGCATATTTCACAGGAAATTATAAAATTACTAGGTGATGGAGAACCGGAATCGTATGTTACACCACTCACGCCATCTCAAATAGTAGTAAAATTCAGGCGTTTAAATGAAAGTTTAAATCTTCCATTTAGGTTCAATGATTTAAGACACTACCATGTACGCAAAATACTTTATACGTAAAATTCATTTTTAAGGAGTTATTATGGCAACACCAAAGAAATTACCATCAGGTAAATGGAATGTGACTGTTTTCTCTCATATGGAGAATGGCAAGCGGAAATACGTTTCATTTACTGCACCAACAAAAACAGAGGCTAATAGACTTGCTGCTGAATTTCAATCTAATAAAACCGATTCATCACAGCCTATGAACCTCACCATAGGACAGGCTGCCGATAAATATCTGCAATCAAAATCCAATGTCCTGTCCCCTTCTACATACAGAAGTTATAAATGTAATAGAAACAATTTAAAACCCATTGAAAACATCAAGCTAGGCTCTATCACTTCATACGATATTCAAGATTTCATCAACGAATTTTCCAAAACACACAAATCAAAAACAGTAAGAAATCTTTATGGTCTGCTCTCTGCCACATTAGGCATGTTCATGGATAAGAACTTCAAGATAACACTTCCACAAAAAGGTGTCGTAGAGAGACATATTCCTACAGATAATGATGTGAAAAACCTATTGGATAATGCAAGCCCTCATTTAAAAGTAGCCATTGCACTCGCGGGCATAGGAACACTTAGAAGAAGTGAGATATGTGCATTAAAATACAAAGATGTCTATCCTGAAACAAATGAGATTTATGTTCATGCAGCCTATGTTAAGGGTGCAGATGGATGGGTTTATAAAAAGCTGACAAAAAAAGATTCCTCAACAAGAAGGATAGAATTACCTAAAAATGTCATAGAACTTATAGGTGAAGGTAATCCGGAGGATTTTATATATCCATACAAACCTACCAATCTCACCGATACATTCAAGACATTGAGAGACCATCTTGAGCTTGAATGCAGATTCCATGATTTAAGGCATTATGCTGCATCGATTTTACATGCCATTGGAGTGCCTGACCAATATATTATGGAAAAAGGAGGCTGGAGCAGTGACCACGTTTTAAAGACGATATATCGTAATTCACTAAGTGATAAATCTTCTGAATTTAACATGAAGGCAAATAAATATTTTGACACCAAACTTGATCTAAGCAATAACGAAAAAAAAGATACGAATTAATTAAATAAAAAACAAAAAACTCAAAATCCGTTTTGCATTTCATTTTGCATTTTGCAAAATGTGAGCTTACAAAACGAAAAAATGCATAACAAAGTGCAAAATAAAGTTGCAAAACAAAACACCCGAAAGCCAGTAATTATAGGCATTTCGAGCGTTTTAATAGGTGATATGCGGCATTAAAAAATAAATCATAAAAGTGCCGGCAGTGGGACTTGAACCCACACAGAAAGCATCTCTATGTCACTAAACTTCTGTGGTTTTAATTTAACGTTTTGCATTTCGTTTTGCATAAATATTTTTTATTATATTAGACATTTATCATTGTATCAAAAAGTTTGCGTTAGTATATTTTGCGTTACGTTAATTTATTGTTGTTTTATCAAGAATCATTTGCATAAATATTTGCTTTGTTCCAATTGTTTATATTCTCTTTTTCGTATATTATACAATTCTCAATATATACGCAATATCGATTTTTTAAAAAATAGGGATAGCCGAAATAGCTATCCCTTATTTCTTATCTATTCATGCTGTCGAGTGCTTTTCTAATAGCTTCTCTTTCTCTGTCATTCTGAGCTGAGTTCATAAGCCTCTGCAATTCTTCTTTGGTATCGCCTGAGTAGTCATAATCATATGATCTTCCCTCGCTTGAATATCTTCCCATAGAATCACGTCTTGCATTACGCCCTCTTGCATAAGAATTACCATGACCGCCCATACCATCATCATACATGTAATAAGGCATTCTTCCATAATAGCCGCCAGAATATCCGCTATCATGTGAGCTTCCAT
>ERZ809472.143-NODE-143-length-19252-cov-10.246393_pt1 | contig 19252 bp, 19 predicted proteins | sample MGYA00521274_ERZ809472 | MGnify/ENA primary metagenome ERZ809472 (study PRJEB31581, sample SAMEA3312791) | metagenome | study: EMG produced TPA metagenomics assembly of the PRJEB8939 data set (Metagenomic analyses of Rumen microbiomes reveals... | reverse complement strand
CTTTATTATTCGTATCTTTGCATCCAACTTTACAAATTATTAAGATGGAATACAGAAAGATAGGCGATAACTACTATATCCGTATGGATCGAGGTGACGAGATTGTCAGTAACCTCCTCGAAATCTGCGAAAAGGAATCCATACCGTCTGCCGTTTTCTCTGGAATCGGCGGCTGTCAGAGTGCAGAGCTGCAGGTGTTCATCCCCGAAACTGGCAGTTTTGAGACTGAACGGTTAGAGGGGATGTTGGAACTGGTATCACTCAACGGCAATGTCGTAAGAGACGATGACGGAAAACTCTTCCATCATACTCATGCCTTGTTCTCTTTCAAGGGAGGGACCCGCGATGTTGATAATATCGTGGGAGGGTACCAGGACGGTCAGCATGGAATGGCAGGTGGGCATCTGAAAACCACAACCGTTCTCTATACTGCCGAAATAGAACTGCGTCCAACTGTCGGCGGTGCTATAGGTAGAAAATTTGACCCAGAGACTGGTACTGGATTCTGGGAATTTAACCCAACTTTGACCCCACTTGTCAAAAGTTCGGAAAATTTTGAGGTATTTTGAGCAGTATTGCCCTTCAGGATGCCTTTGTTTACGTGTTTCTTTGTTTGTAATCTGATTTGTAGTACCCAGAAATTTCGCAGGAAAGTGTTACCTTTGCACCCGCAATGCACTTCATCAGCGAGACGAGATACAATCCGAGGACTCAAATCGACGACTGCTACTACCGCATCAAGGAGTCTTTCCGCGACCTGGCCGGCCGCCCCCGCCACCGTCTCATGCTGACCGTGGGGTTCATTGACGAGGATCTGAGCCCCTATGACATCCGTGACATCGGCCGCTGCCTGACATGGCTTCATGAGCATCAGGGCCAGCAGGATCTGTTTGGCGATGCCATGTCGCGCTATAAGGAGGACGTGCGCCGTCTTGCCCTGAAATACTGGGACGAGATGGTGAAGGCAGGCAGCGTCGATGCAGTCCGCCGCACCATCGAGGACTCGCGTGCCAAGGCCGAGCGCCTGGTGGACGTGGACACGATGGAGCATACCGACGCCCGCGAGGTGGGTGCCGAGTGGATATGCCTGCAGGCCATCCGCTATCTGGGGATAGACAAGTTCCTTGAGCGTGAGGGGTGGAGCGAGATACGCATAAACACGGCGCTGGCACAGCTGATAACGAGGACTGTCTACAGCCCCTCTGAACTGAAGTCGCTGGACATCATGCGTGAGAACTCGGCCGTCTGCGAGCTGCTCACCGGCAGCCGGGAGTGGCAGCCGGGCTTCCATGCCGCCTACGAGGTGGCTCCCGCACGTTATGAGTTGAAGGACAGGCTGGAAGACCACCTGTGCCGCAGGACAGACAGCCTGTTCAACGTCACCAACCGCATTGCCCTGTTCGACCTGACCAATTTCTACTTCGAGGGCCGTAAGGACGCGAGCAAGAAGGCACAGTACGGGCGGTCGAAGGAGAAGCGCTCGGACTGCAAGCTGCTGGTGCTGGCCCTGTGCATCAACGCAGCGGGCTTCATCCGCTACTCATGCATCCTGGCTGGCAATACGTCCGACCCAGACTCCCTGCCCGCCATGGTGGACACGCTTGCCACGAGATGCCGCGTGCCCGTCTCGCCAGAGCAGCGGGTGCTTGTCTGTCTCGACGCTGGCATCGCCACGGATGACAATCTCGTGAAGATCAGGGAGAAAGGCTACGACTACCTCTGCGTGAGCCGCTCGCGGCTGAAGGACTATGAGCTGGAGCCGGATGCGGAGAACGTCAAGGTACTCGACTCACGGCAGCAGCCGATAAGCCTGACGCGCGTCCGTCATGAGGAAGGAGGCGACTATTATCTCGAGATCAACTCACCGGGCAAGCAGCTCAAGGAGGAGTCCATGAACCGCCTCTTCAAGGAACGCTTCGAGAAGGAACTCACCAAGGCAAGGGAGTCGCTCTCGAAGAAGGGCGGCAAGAAGGCCTACGAGAAGGTCATCGAGCGGGTGGGCAGGGCCATCGGCAAGTACCCGTCCATATCGAAATACTACGTCATAGACTATATACGCGACGAGAAGAACCCGAAGAACATGGGCGACATACAGTGGCGCATTGCCGTGCCGGAGAACGTCGACCGCCTGAGCGGCATCTACTTCCTGCGCACCAACCGCGAGAAGCTGGACGAACAGACCACATAGGACTATTACAACCTGATCCGTGAGATAGAGTGCACGAACCGCCAGCTGAAGACCGACCTCAGCCTGCGCCCCATATACCACCAGAAGGACGGGCGGAGCGACGCCCACCTGTTCATGGGACTGATCGCCTACTGGATAGTCAACACCATCCGCTACCGCATGAAGGTGGTGAACCAGCGGCGGGAACAGGAGGCAAACAAAGACAAGAAACCTGACGAGAAACGAAAGAGGTTTCCAACACCATTCTGGACGGAAATCGTCAGGCGCATGTCCACGCAGAAGGCTGTCACGACGGAAGCCGTCAATGCGCTGGGAGAGAAAGTCACCGTCCGGCTATGCAGCACGCCGAAGAAGGAGGCGGCGGAAATCTACGAGATGCTTGGATATAAGAAGATGCCCTTCTGGAGAAAAGTAAAAGTTTGTAGTACCCAATGAGGGAAACAGGTCAGCCGAAGCGACGGTGAAAGCAAGAAAAACTGAGAGGTAGGGTCAAAGTTGGGTTAGCAATTGTTTTTCCGTTCAACAAGTCTGTAATCGTAATCTGCCCCCTGTCATCATAGCCACTGCCACACTCTGCAAAATGATTCTCAATAATCTCTCTTACATTATGTTGCAAATCTTCTTTGATGTCAGACTCGTTGACAAACTCATTGTTGAGAACATCATAGTAGCGCGTATATCCGTCTTTCTGCATAGGAAACACGTATGACCATTTATAGGGAACATTTGTACCACTACCAATGTGCTCATACTTTGGTTTTATCAGCAAACCATAGCGATCGCGAAGGCCGTACAGCTCTCTAGTGCTGTCTGTGATATAGAGGATTCCTTTGAACGGACTCAGATAATAAAAACCGCTCCGAGCATAGTTGATGCAGGCATATTGGTTATAACCTATTGAGAAAGACGGCAGAAAAACACCAAGGTATATGACAGTACAGATAGCCAGAAGGAAATTCTGAGTGTTTTTATATAGTCGCGTTCCTACAAAAATGACAAGCCCAAAGCTGACAAGCAGTAATGATGCCCTCCATGTTCCTGAAAGCAACTGACCATACCAAAAGATGGCCATACTAATGACCAGTACCCATAGAAACTCAGACTTTTGGCGGAGATAGTGGCACAAGAGCCAATATGTAAGAGGTGCTGCAGTAAAACACATCACCTGACATAAATGTGGTGTCATAGATATCCCTGTCAAAAATGCCATAAACAATACTGAAAGAATAGCTGAGCAGGTCTTGGTCATCCTGTCGTGCCAGAGAATTGCACCAAGCAGATCCTTCCATGTCAAATCTGTACGTCTCAGTTTCCCCAAAGAGAATAGTGCATAAACAAATGGAGCGGCAAAGATCCAAAAGAACAGACCTATCCCTAATGCGTTCTTCACAACCTTGTTATATTCCAAACCTGTCAGGCAAAAGAAATAGCTTGCTATCGTTCCAATAGTTATATCCTCATAATATACTAACACACCGGAGAGCAAAGCAAAGATGCCAAGAGGCAGCCATGAACGCTTTTCCTGGAAATAAAGGGAGAATGACACGACAAACCGCATCATTACTCCCAAAACGGAGAAGGCGAAGACTGGATAGAACCAGCCGACCCTTCCACCAAGCAGACTAAGCATCCAAAGAGAGCAGATGCTCAGGTCAAGCAACAACAACTTTGACTTCATATAGACGATTCTTTTAATTTGCAACAGCTACTGTATCAACTACCTCGATGACTTCATCGACTTCCTCATATTGTCGAGTCAACATGGGCTGTAACTGATATGTTTCTACGAGCAAATCCATAGTCTGAGCGAATATAGGACCACACATTCCGCCAGCACTTGCTGGAAGACCTTCCTTTTCTAATACCACCATGATAGAGTAGAGAGGATCATCTGAAGGGAAATAACCGCATAACTCCATTCGCCGATGGTTCCCTTGGGTGATAAAAGTGCGCCCACAAACAGATACTTTTGTATAAAAGCGGCCAGCCTTGCGCATGAGGCCTTGTGAAACACAATGCTCAAGACCAGTCTGTAATTCCTTTATATACTGAGGGGCAGCAATTTGTTCCTGGAGAACAATACCGTCCTCACCCTCTGAAACCAATTTTACCATTTTTCCGTTATTGGCAACAGCATTGTAAAAGGTCAGGATTCCCATAGCTTCATTGGGTTTACCGGCAAGGAAAGAAGTAATATGGGCTTCATATTCCGCAAAATTGCTTCCCCACACATGCTCTTTAGCCATTGTGAAAGCAACTTGCGAGCGGACTTCTAATGCGCGCTCAAGAGAAATGCTGCCATATCCACCGCGTCGCCAATTGTGGTCACGTACTTCACCATAAATGCCACAGCCTGTATCAAACACATACTCTGGACTTACCCTCCCACTTGACAACAGCGCAAGATAAGTAGAGCCAGTTTCCATCTCGCATTGCTCTTTATCATAGGTGTCTGTATAGGGGATGAACTTCTTTCCCTTAAACTCATATCCTACGTTGGCCTTTATCTTTCCGGTCTTTGTCTCTACAACATATACCATCGCTTTTAACCATCTTCTATATTCTTCTACTTCCTCTTGAAGCAGCTCTGTTATAGCAGATTCTAATTTAGGGTCAGCATGCTTTATGACCTCTGGCTCAGCAGTTTTCATACGAGCAAGTACTTCCAAACGCTCGATGTCCCTCTCGCTTAGTTCCAAGTTTCCGCCATTCCGATGATAGCCTAGAAGCCACCTGGCACCATCTCTGCCTAAACAAGCATTCTTGTCTGCTTTCATATAGTAGTACGCAGCCAATTTTTCGTCCTTCAAACTTTCGTTATCCTTTCCTGAATAGATTTTGCCAAGACAGGCATTTGCTATGGGCATTCTGTCTGATAAAGCAATAAGTTTGGTAATATTAGGATTCTTACTGTTATGCCAATCGGGAACACACAAAAAGAGTCCTGCAAAACCGCTTCCTTTCTCTGCAGCAAGTTCCAAAAGGCTCTTTCCATCTTCTACATCACCTTGCTCTGTGAGAACAATACCCTTTACGGTATAACCTTCCGGACAATCCTGCGCAATCAACTTCTCGGCCATTGCAAGGGCTTGGTCATGATGTCCTCTACTAAATTCCTCCATCGCATCAAACACCATCTTATACTCTGACTCAGTAGGCAAAGAGAAAATGTAGTCCTCCATACGCTTGATACCTCCATATTCATCAGCGAAAGAAGCCATGCCAAGCATACTGATAAAGTCCTGTTTGACACCCTTGCCATCACGATAGCAATCAGCTAGCTTCACATAGGCTTCGCCATCACCCCAACGTGCCTTCTCCATAAGAGCACTCACTTCACTTGCAGCATCCTGTTCTACAGGTCTGCTGGCCACCTCATCCACAAGTAGCTGGTCAGTACAACTGACTAACACCAAAGCTACCACAAAGAATAAAAACTTTTTCATACGACACTATTTTGTTAAACCAATTAATTCACCTTCTTTCCGCGTCACTACAATCAAAGAGTAGTCGGGATTATACTTTGGATAATAGCCACAATCATGGAGCCGAATAGTATCACCTCCAAAAGTAAACGAACGAGACACTTTTCCAAGCTCGTAGTCTGCCAAAAGAATGAACGGATCTACATCACTCATCACCTTGTAGTCTCCAACAGAGTCACATTTATAGTAGTACCATCGATCCCCAAATAGATCCTTTCGGATCTTGGATTTAATCCTACCTGTGTACTTATCCAGAAAATACATAGCATAGATACTCCATCCTGCTGAGTCACCAAGTCCTATATGATTACCTGATTGAGCCGCTTTGTCTACCACAGGGTATTCTACAAGGTCGTCATATTCCACTTCCGAACAACCTAACAACATCAATGCCATAGCAAATAGGGCATGAATCAAATATACTCTCTTACTTCTCATAGCCAATATGTTGCTCTTTTATCTGTTTCACCTTCTCCTTGGACGTTTCTGAAAGTTCTCCATTCAAATACTTCTCCAGGATATACCCTCCGATAGGTGCTGCATATTTAGCACCCCATCCACCATTTTCCACATATACCGCAATGGCTATCTTGGGGTCTTCAACAGGCGCGAAGCCAATAAAGACGGAGTGATTGTACTCCTTGTAAGATGCCATTCCAGAAACTCCACACACCTCAATAGGTAATCTTGACAATGTTCTACAGGTTCCAAATAACACTGATTGCCGCATTCCATGAATGACCACATCATACGCATCCCGGCTTACCTGAGTAAGCCGTTGCAATTTGTATTTCTTGTTAATGGACTCCTCCTGTATCTCCTTCACAACATGAGGTGAGTAATAATGTCCTCGATTAGCAATCGTAGCAGACAGGTTCGCCAGCTGAAGGGGAGTACAAAGAATCTCCCCTTGTCCAATTGCATTGCTAAGAATCGTCAGACCTGACCACTGATCTCTATAGGCTTTATCATAGAAATCTGCATTGGGGATTAAACCCCTCTTCTCATGGGGAAGATCTATTCCTAAATGATTACCCAATCCGAGAGAGGTGATGTCATCGCGCCACTTCTCCAAAGCATCCTGCACTGTTCTGAACTTCTTATGATTCATCATATCAAGATGAGCACGACAGAAATAACCATTACATGATGTTCTTAGGGCATCTACAAGTGTTAACGGCGTAGGATGACCGTGACATCCAATGCTTAGCCCATCGTGGGTGAATCCTCTCTCACAAGGATATTGGGTCTGAGAAGAGATAATGCTTACTGACAAATAGACAAGGCCTTGGGCGGCTTTAAAAACACCTCCCGGGGAATATTGCCCCATAATACTCCGATTGAGTAAAGGTTTAAGACTGTCTTGTAGAAGAGTCCGCTTATTCGCCTTTTCACGATGGCCGACTAACAATTGAGGGTTATAAGTCGGTGAAGATACCATACACAACACCTCCCCTGAAGATGGTTCGATAGCCACAATACTGCCGATTTTTCCTTCCATCAGGTCTTCACCCAGCTTTTGCAGCTCGTAATCAATGGTCAATGTCAGATTCTTGCCAGGCATTCCGTCTTTACCTCTAAGCCATCTGTCGTAATATCTCTCAATACCTGCTTTGCCAATGATGTCACCTTCAACATAGGAGTTATCATCAGCCAAGTCTGCCGGTGTTGCATATTCGACATAGCCAAGAAGCTGAGCTGCCACAGGATTTGGATAGTTCCTGATAATGACTGCCCTTGCTGAATCATAGACATAGGAAGTATCATTAGAGACCAAAACCAATCCATTGCGATCGGAAATGATGCCACGAGCTGATACTGTCTGAGCTGGAGATGGCTTTTTCTCACCGCAAACGCACTGAGTCAGCATTACTACTGTGACTACACAGCACAGAGCGACAAACAAGGAACTCTTCTTCATATATATACTTATCACTTAGTTTTTTACGACAATTCCTCCATATCATTCCTGAACACTGTACGGACAACGCCAAGTAATTCAAGGGCTTTTTCGAGGTTCTGCATTAAAGATTTCTTGCCACTATAGAAAAACTCACAGGTCGCAGTAACATGCTTGAATGTCTGGTCTATATAGACCTTGGCAAACTTCAGTTCACGAGACATTTTGTTACAGACCGCCAGAGCCAGAGTCTCCTTCCCATCCTCTATCTCATGGAATTGAGGAAGCATCACTGAGACGTAAGGTTCGTCATCTTCGCTTGTCATTACATAAATAGTCTTCAACTGGTAGGCAACCTTGATGTCACCATCTTCGTCAATCTCAGGGCAATAGCCCATCTTCTCTTCGAGAGTTGACATAATCAATTCTTTCTTTGTCATCTTTTCTACTATTTTTTTATGCTACATCTTCATCATTAGTCTCTATCATCTCGGTGATATCAGAATCTGAACCTCCCTCACTGCTACTATCCCCGTCATCATTAGAACCAAGTAACCGATGATGGAGGAAGAAATGGCCTGCTTCAAGGTGATATACCATTCTGCGAATCACTTCCTTCAAATCCTCTTCTCCGCTGAGTTCCCGCTCATAGAACAGCGTCATACCACCAAATGCTTTATATGCCTTGACATACCTCAGAGTAGAGTTCAGCTTCTCCATTGCCTCAGTAAACGTCTCTTCGTCGACATCGTCCTTTTCCAGAACACACGGTAGGGCAATATTCAGGAACTCATCATCATCTTCGTTTGGCAGGAGCAGAAAACTCCGTCCCTCATAATGGAAACCGTATGCGGTTCCATCCAAGTCTTCAACCTTTAATCCTAAGGCCTTAAATGCTTCTAAAATCTTTTCCTTCATAGTCGTATCGTTTTTACCTGTTATGATTATACATGAAAACCTATCGTTGTCTGCTGACATCCAGCATCTTTGGGCGAGAATTCACTGCGGACTCTTTCAAATTCCCTCAGGTCACGGCTGCTGACAGAGGGAGATTTGTGGGATATGGAGTCCTCCAGCAGCGTCTGAGTGATGAGCTTATACGGTTTGCCTTTCTCCTTGATACTGGCATTGAACATCTTTCTCGATGCCACCTTGACAATATAGCTGATATCACTACAGTTATAACCGGCTGTCAGTTCTGCCAAGTGCTCAAAATCTATATCTGCTACAGTAGGCAACTTTGACAGTTCCAGACGGAACAAGCTCTCACGTGCCTTACTATCAGGCATATCTACATAGATCATCTCATCGATGCGGCCTGTTCTCAGCACGGCTTTGTCTATGCGTTCTGGATGATTAGTGGCTGCCAGAACATATACCCCTTTCGAAGCTGCATTGTTCAGCATACATAAGAACTCATTGGTCTCGCCATTCTGGTAGTTACGATCATCGTTACTGCGCTTCGGTACCATGGCATCGAATTCGTCAAAGAAAATAAGCGTAGGAGCCTTACGTTCTGCCTTGCGAAATACCTCCCCTATCTTTTCCTGTGTCCCATGAACGAGCGTGGAAGCCAGGTCATCAGGCACAATCTTCATGAAGTTAATACCAATCTCCTCGGCTATCTTCTCGGCAAAATAGGTCTTACCACATCCTGCAGGGCCGTAGAACAACAGACTTGGTGGGGTGATACCAAAGGCTTTCGCGCATTCCTGATTGTTCAGGACATTGATGAAACCTTCTGTTACCAACTGCTTCAGTTCATCCATACCAGCCACATCCTGGAAACCATGATGGGACTTTTTGCTTGCCTCCTTGATTGGTGTCTGCGCTTCGGCTGCTCTCTGAGGAGCTTTCACCTCTTCTTTAGCAGCAGTCTGGACAGTCGTCATCTTGCGGAGCCACTCCTTTTCAGCGTTTGTTCTTGCGTTCATCTTCTTAACCTCCTATTTTGTTCGTTCAAAAATATGGATAGCGCAAATTACCCATTTCCTATCGGGATATAAGAACTTTTTTATTCAGTTGCTAATCCTACACACCATTTCCCACGAGTTGTCAGGCATTGTTTGACCCGACTATAGGGTATCGTAAAATGAAATGGGCCTGCAGCAAAACAGCTGATGGAATAAGGTTGAAAGGAAAACACCACTCCATCCTCTGACAGACCAGGAGTTGGGAGTTTTAATTCTCCTTTTCCAATCCCATCTTCATCTTGGTTCTTTACATAATACATGATATTTGGCTCCCATTCTTTGTACTGAGGAGTTTTCTTCGCTTCATCCAGCAAGATTGTCAAAACCTCATCCTTACAATCCGGCTTGAAAAGATAGTCACAATCTATTACCTGCTGATGGACATGGTCATATGAGACCAACCTTTCTGTGTAGAAACCATGTGCGCCTCCATTATAATCATGTGTATATTCTTGATAGGTCACAAATCTTTGATTATACACCATTGCCTGTAGATTAAGGTCTGCAAACAATGTGCTCGGATAGTCCTCTGGATTCGTACCATACTCCCCCTTCTTTATCGCAAAATAGAGATTTGTGGCAAATCTGGCTACCTGACTATTGTCACTGATGTTACCACTATATGTCCAACCGCCGTATGGCTTTTTCGAATAGCCAATATATAATGATGAAACGTCAGGAATATCTTCATCAAGTGACTGAGAACGTTCCACAACCTTTACAAGCCACTTCCTAATACTATTTGAATGAGGAATTGAAGTGTTAGGAAAATCCACAGCAAAACTGTAAAAGACGGTATGGCCAAAATCTGCTATACTGTCTTTCCTGTACCGCGTGAACGACGGCAGTAACCGAGAAAGAGACTTCAGCCTTTCAAGTGTTTTCTTGTTTGAGAAATCTACCAATACTCTTTTACCTGCATTGCTCACGTAAAACTTGGTCTCACAGCCCGAAGCGAAGGAATCTATGCACAATACAGGAGATGCAAGCAAAACCTTATCCTTATTAAATATGACGTTACAGCGTCCATAATCCTCATACGCCCAATAATAGGTCGTGCCATCCACTACACAAATCGTGTCAGCCCACCAGTCAGCATAATCCAGCAAACGCTTGACACAAGCCGGTATAGGAACTGGAACAAAGGATTGTTCTAGTGATATGTCAACATCCTCTGTATCCGTTTCCTCCGCCCCTTCTTCGTCAGAATCCATGAGGTACGGATTCTCGTCTCTATTCGCATCTGCCCCTTCCTTCGCGCCTGAATGAAAAGCAAAACAATCACAAAGACTTGTAGCACATACGCTACCAATAAGCAGTAACATAAGTATTACTGGCAAGATTCTCATTCCCTTCATAGTTTATCCTTATTTCTCGTTTAGGTTTGCCCGCTTAACTTCTTCTACATTCTCAATGGCTGAAATTTGAGATATAATGGTCTGCAACTCTCCGATGGAGTGAACGCCAAAGGTGATGATGCTGTTGACGATATTGTCAATGGTATCGGTATTGAGCGAGTCAATAGACAGGTTGAGCTGCTGTGTGATGCAGTTAATGATGTCACTCAGAAGATGCTTTCTGTCGATGGCCAGAATCTGAATAGCCACAGCATAAAGAGCATCTGGATTATCCTTGTAATCAACAGACACGATAGAGTCGCCGTACTGCGAAGCCAAACCAATGGCAACAGGGCAGTTGCGCTTATGTACGGTAATACTACCATCAGCCTCCTTGAAACCGACGACTTCTTCTCCTGGGATGGGATGACAGTGAGGACAAAAGTGGTATTCTGGCTTTGGCTGCTTGGCGAAGTAGCGCTTCAGAAAGCCTTTGGCCTTGTAGGTCAGTACATGTTCGCTCCAATCTGCCTGTGGGCGAATATTGGGGTCAGTGGCTATCTCAACAATATCGCCACGATGGAGTTCTGTTTTGATGGAGCAGAGCTGTCCGTTGACACGGGCGTAGTGGGCATGTTCTCCGATGTGGCTGTGGATCTCAAAGGCGAAATCGAGTGCTGTGGCACGCTTGGGAAGATTGACGGGCTTCCCCTTTGGTGTAAACACCATAATATCATCATTGTAGAAGGTAGTAACGACACCCTCTATGAAGCCTCCCTCCGTCTGATGGAACTCCAGGTCTTTCAGCACAGTGCGGAACTTGTCAATCCACTGGCCTACACGCTCTTCTCTGCGCTCAGCAACAACACCAATCTGGTTGTTGCGGACCATCCGCTCACTGCTGATGTGTACCTCTTCCCAACAGCCGAACTCTGAGAGAAGCTGTACATGCAGACTCTGGTATCCGTTTTCTTTCGGAGCATCAATGTAATTGATGATTCCGCAGGGCTTTTCGCTGAACACACTGGTCAGGCGAGAGTATATTTTCAGGGCCATGTCTTTCTCCTGCTTCACATCCTCACAGGGGAAAACAATTTCCACGACATGACGGAAAGGGATGTGATTGAAATCGTCGCCCGTCCTTTTCATCTTGCGCCAGATGCTATACGGGGCACGGTACGTAGCACTAACCATTGCGTCAATGCCCTCTTTAGCCAACACTTCGCGAACCTTATCCATGAAGCATCCGAGTCGGCCCTCATGGCACAGTCTGTCTCTCTCAATGAGTCGGGCAATCTGCTCATACTCATGGGGGCAACGATAACGGAAACTCAGGTTCTCCAGTTCAATCTTTGTGTTATACAGCCCAAGACGATTGGCAAGAGGCGCATAGAAGAAGTCCGTCTCTCCGGCAATCTTCATCTGCTTGTGAGGCGGCATGCTTCCCAACGTCCTCATGTTGTGCAGACGGTCGGCAAGCTTAACCAACAAGGCACGGATGTCATATTTGATGGAGTCGAGCATCTGCCTGTAGTTGTCCACCTGCTGTGATACGACATAGTGGTCTTTGCTCTGCTTCGTTACGACACGGACGAGGAAGGCCACATCCTCACCGAAACGCTGCTGGATGTCATCCATCGTGTAGTCTGTATCTTCCACCACGTCGTGAAGGAAGGCTGCGATAACCGGGTTTGCTCCCAGCATCAGTTCCTCTGCCACAATGGCTGCTACTGTTATAGGATGGATGATATAAGGCTCGCCCGACTTACGCTTCTGACCAGCATGGGCTTCATTCGCCAGTTCAAAAGCTGCACGAATCCTTGCCACATCCTCTGCGGACACCCTCTTCTCCATCACGGTGAATACTCTGGTTGCCATCTCCATCACCTTCTTGTCGTCATTCTGCATCATAATCGTACGTCTTTAATCGTTACACATCTGTTTCCTTTCTCGTATATGATAAGAGAAAAGTCAAAGTAACCAAATCTATCATGAAAAAGAGGAAAAGGAACAGCCAAACCTCCACATGAAGGTATAAAGGCTGCTCCTTCTGTACGCCCTAATGGGCACTTCTGTCAATTCATTTGTAATCCGCCAGACAGTTCCAAAGCGGTAAATCTGCGAGGCGTCTCCCATCCCGGAAGTCCATCCTCAGGCTTGACGACCTTTCACCAAGAAAGACATCGCTCGGCACGGATCAATCCGTAACCAGTGTCCATCCCCGGTGATTGGTGAGGAAGTCGATTCTTCCCCATGTCCGAATGCCGATTAAGGCATCCTTAGACACGCGAAGCGTCTTCTTTTCCTCATTCACCTTCACCCGTCCAGTACGGGCAAGGATTCTCACGTCGTCGCTTTCATCATGTTTCTTTGCCATGTATCAACAACTATTCAAAAGATCACTCATCGACTCCAATTTCAAGGAATAATAAAACCCTTACTTTTGTTATCTGATGCAAAGGTAAGGGTGAACTGCGCAGCTTTTGTGCGTAGATGGAATAAACATTCGGTAAATTTACGTTTTTCTTTGTTTTTCATAGTTCTCGACGCATTCAGCCAGCCTCTTTTCCAAATTTTCCACCAAATTCTCTGGTGAGAGCACGGTTATACTCTCACCATAGCCGAGCAGGTCGCGCTCCAGCTCATGGTTCAGAATGACATCCACCGAAAAGAGTACTCTTCCATCTGTCTGGGTTCCAAGTTCCTTTTGACTCTGGTGGATAGGCTTTGTCCTTATATATGGTGCTTCTGCTGCCGTAGCAAGAAACTCGACATGTTCCACTTGTGAATCCATGGCCCTCGTCACGCCAATCATATCCTGGAAATACTCTTTAGGGCGAAATCCTTTATCGTTCAGGTATCGTTCCCGCTTGGGAGCATCTGAAATATCCTCAATACGGTCCAGAGCCAGATTGGACAGAGGTGCATCCACAAGATCATGCCTCCTGCCAAACACAAACCACCTGTTTCGGAACTCCTTTAATATATAAGGTGAGAAGTAGAAGGTCTGTGCCTCTGCCGAGCGGAAGGATTTATAGGTAATCTCGATTGGTTCTTTGTTCATTATAGCATCATGCAGGTCTGTAATGTATTCAAGGCCACGCAGGCGCTCATTACTTTCCAGCAAGATAACGGGTTCTACCTTGTAACGCATGGAAGCTACATAGTCCTCCAATCGGTTCACGACATCCTCCACACCGTCAAATCCTCTAAAAGAACTCATCTGCTTAAGCAAATCGACAGCCTCTGACAGTTGCGCCATGTCTTCGGAAGAAATAGGTATTTGCGTGATACTATACCCATACTCGTCATACTTATAGTACTTCTTGTCAACCACCTTGATAGGAGCATAGTAGCCAAGAGCCTGCGAGTAGCGCATTTCCTGAATGTCGTGCTGGATGGTACGCCGACTCACTTCTCCATAGCCATTCGTCTCATATAAGGCATCGTTACAAGCATCTATCAACTCGTCAAGCGTCACCTTACGCCCTTTCCGAAGCATACGGTCAATGGTCTTGTACCGTAAAAGAGTATTCCTATTAATTGGCATATATCCTCGTTTTATTCGTTCTCAAAATAATATAAGCGACTATAGTTGAATGTTGTCAGTTCCGATTTGACATCATCCAATTCTTTCATCTTTAGTGGAGTGTCTTGAAGCCCATATTGAGCAATACAGTCCCGAAAGCGAGATGCAAATTTTTCCATTTCTACACTGATTTCTTCCTGTGTAGTATGAATATTCCAGTCTATAGCCTCTTGCATTTCAGATATTATCATACCAGAAAAAAGACCATGCAAACCATAGTTTGTGGCAAATTGGTCTGCATGACACCAAATTCCTATACAAGTCTTGCCACGAAGAAACTGCACATGGCTGTCAGTAACCAGGAGGCGGTCATACTTCCCTTTCTTGTCGGGCTTCGAGAATAGGCCATGTTCGTTGCCATGCCCCAGCATCATGATGGTACTGTCTCTGCGTATGGCATTTCGCACATGTGCATTTGTGCTTGACTCATCAATATGGGCAGAGACATCCTCTCTCGCCTCATAAAGCTGAGAGAGAAACTTTGTCGTTGGGTCATTAGCATGTATTATCGTCATTCTTTTGACAAAGCTTTAATTGCCTCTTCACGTAGCCTTCTACGTTTCCCGTCATCTTCCATATCCTGGAACTTGACAACCACCCGGCACTGAGTATCGATGTAGGCAGAGATGTTCACCTCGTCATTATCCTCCATACCGAAACCATCTTCATCAGCAAAGTATCGTCCATCGGGATAAAGCATCCAGCTGACGTACGCAAGCCCGTCCTGATAATCGCCAATGCTCAGTCCGCCATAATCAGCAACCAGTCTTTTGGCATCGTAGTTATGCTCCAACTGGTTGACATTGTCCCAATCAATATCATCGAGCGTAAAGCCGACAAGTTTTCCGCTGGGTTCTGAAATAGGATAGACCTTCTTCAAGGCAGGATTAACAATAAAGATCTGCTTATTGCCGTATGACCGATTGCTGAAGCGCAACATACCATAACCCATATCCCTGTGGAAATAGTCTGCCTCGTCATCGCTCTTCACCTAATCTGCCATCAAGTCTTCGAAAGTAGGATTCAAACGCCAGCGCCGTGCATCTCTATCCTCACGGGCATTGATGTCCTTCATCGTCTTCAGCCCCCATTCGCGGGAACGTGTCAGATAACGACACAGTTCTTCACCAGTGATAAACCCTGGAACAGCTTCTTTTCCCTTGTCCTTCCAGACGAACTGATACCCTTCAGATGCAATCATTGCGTCACGGCGTTTCTTGTTTTGGCAGTCCATACCATAGAAGGCACGTTGGAGAAATTCACTTTTCACAGCATCCTCATGCGTAATGTCATCCCACCCCCAGTGAAAAGTAGGACGAGTCCATTTCCCATGAAGAAAATTCAGGAAATTCTCACTATCGTCACCCAACGCAAATGTACAGTCCAAGTCTGCCAACACGCTGGCAGGGTATTGGCTGTTGTCCGACAAATCAATGACTTTTTCCTCGATGTCATCTTGCCGTGACCCCATCTTCAAAATCTTGTCAATAATACTCATAACCTACAACTATTTACTCCATTACACTTTGTTCCCTTTAATCCCATTCACCTGTATGTACTCGTCTAACTGCTCTTTGGTTCCATTAAACATGTTTATATCTACCACGTTGTCAATGATACCCCAGACATGACCTTCATGGGTGAATTGCCAGAACTTGCATTTTGGCACATCCGGCATCACGCCCCTGGGCTTTGCCAACCACAAATCGTAGGGGTTCAGCGGAGGACAGTTCTTAATCCGATTATTATAAACATGCATATTAGTATATATGATGGCTTTCACCCCACACTCTTTCTCAACGATTTCCAACCATTCCCTTGCCTTGGTTACAATCTCTGGAGAGTCTATCTCCACATCAAGCACTGGGGGCAAGTCGCCTGGCTCCAACTTAGCATGAGCGAGGAACAGCTCTGCCTGCACCTTCCCTGATATGGTATCTGTCAGGAAATGATAGGCTCCACATGGAATACCATGTTTCTTTGCCTCATTGTAGTTCTTCAGATAGAGTGAGTCCACAAGGGAATCACTCTTCGACACCCTGATAAAAGCGAATTGAACTGGACGCTGATACTGAGGTGCAGGAATCTTACCACTAACGCTGCCTTCTTCATCACAAGGCAATGACAACTCATCCCAATGAATATTGCCCTGCCAAAATGATAAGTCAACACCATAGACTTGCGGATAATCACAATCATCCACTGCAGTAGTTTCCACAAGACTCTCTGTCTTGTCAGTATCAACAAGATAGACTAACACGCCACCAACAACGAGTCCACACATGAACGTGCAAACATTAATGAGGATATTTTTCTCTTTACTACCCACCATTACCTTCTTTGTATTATATTACCTTATTCCCATAATGCTCTTCAAACTCCTTCACTACATTCTTGAAATGAGGTGTAAGGAATTCCAATCCCTTGTCATAGATTTCCTTGGGGATACCATAAAACGCCTCTGCGATAGAGCCTGTTATGCATCCAAGCGTATCAGAGTCACCACCTATGCTGATGGCATTGCGTATGCTGTCTTCAAAATCAGTCGCATCAAGGAATGCAACGATGGCTTGTGGAACAGTATTCTGGCAAAGGCCACCCCACTCATAGCTGTCACGAATGCCATCACAGGTGAAGGCAAGGTCGTAACCAAACTCCTGTTCTACTGCGCTCCTTATCTCGTCTTTTGTAGCACCCTGACGAGCCAGGAAGATGCAAAGAGCCGTTGCCTGAGCACCCTTGATGCCTTCTGGGTGATTATGAGTAGATTCTGCTGAATACTTAGCATGAGCGAGGACATCTTCCTTTGTATTATATGCCCATCCAACAGGACCTACACGCATAGAACTGCCATTACCACAGCTGTTGTAGGGCGAAAAGTCACCATCTTCAGCTCTACGTATCCATTGAACAAAGCCACCGCCATATCCGCCTTTCGGACGCTTGTAGTTGAAACCATAACGGAAATAGTAGCTCCCGCTGTCACTCTGACTTCCACCCTCCAGAATCCACTTGGCCGTCGCTATGGTCAGAATACTGTCATCCGTGAACCCGCACCTCTCAGAGAAGAGAGGGAAATCCTTCGTTTTTATATTGTGGAACTCGTAAATGCTTCCAACAATGTCACCTATAATACTTCCTAGCATATCTCAAACTTTTTAAATTCGACTTCTATCATAATCACTACTCTTAGCCACCCCAAGATACTTTAGTACACTGTTCCAATCAGGGAACTTCTCAGAACCGAACTCGACCCACTCGCCTGAGAACTCGCTTGTCCCGTTCTTGCCTCGGTCATCTATCAGGTAGTCTCCCTGGCACAGGTCTTTACGATGAGTGATAACCATGCGCTTGTGAAACACATCGTCAAGATACTTCGTCACCCATGTCACCTTGTCAGACCATGAGGAAGGATTCTTCCAAGGGGCTGTGGAGAGGATGAACAAATCGTAATGCTTCTGCAACTCGTGCATCGCTTCTATGGCTCCAGGCATGGGCTTCATCAGTCCGAATAGGCCGGGTATCTCGTCCAAGCGACCTTCATATTCCTGCTTGACTTCTTCACTTACTTGTGCCAATCCTGACTCAAAATCTACAAGCACATTGTCCATATCGACATACACACGTTTCTTGCGTTCTATGCCCTTATCTCGCTTATCGTACTTATCTCGCAGCTCTGAGAGTATCTGACATAGTTCGTTTTCTGTCAAGATGGTTTTGAACGAATTGCTTTCACCACGCGAATGGAAGAGTATCTGACCTCTTGTTGCCATCAAAGCTGTACGGAACCTCTCGTTCTGTTCAAACATTGCCTGGTAAGCCCGACGGACAAGTTGCTCATATTCTTCAGATTGTCTGTCTATAGCGACACCCTTCCACCATACTATCTGATCCGTTTGCCAACCAGCAGAAGTCATTTTCTTGGCATTCTTGCCCTTCATGGAGCATATCTGCCTCTGCTTGTCCTTATCCTTTTGTTTCAATGACTGAAGAAATCCCTCCATGCTGCCGCACACCATGCCGTCAAAACGGAAGCCATTGCTGCACAGGTTGGAAAGGACATCTGCCGGGTAGTCACTCTTTGACCATATATCTACAGCCTTACCCCGCCACACTAACCACTTTATGTATAACCTTCTAAACATTATCTTACATTTTATTTGTTACTTTATCACCACGCTTCCTCTACAGTATATTCGTATTTGATGTTTTGTTTATCACAAAAAGTTTTAATTCGTTCAATGTCATCACGACCAGGCAAACATCGAAGGGCGTACTTAAGATTTTCTTCTCTTGTAATCCCTAAAGCATCCATCAATTCATTTAAATCAATGTTTCTTACCCAACGTGTAGGTTCTGGATAGCTCCCAAAACATGAACCATTATCGTCATCATGCCAAAAGGAAACTTTCCCTTCTTTAACCATATATGGTGTAATGAACTTCTTGTGTGTCATTATCAAGCTTCTCCTTTACTCAATTCGTTAATCACTTTCTTGCGTTCCTTGAACACTTCAATAGGCATTGGTTCTTTGCCATCCATTTCTATCTTATGCTGATAGAAGGCATTGAGCACGCACATAATCTTGTTGGTGTTGTGACCATCCTCCTGTCTGTAGCCTCTAATGGGAGGTGGAGCAATATCCTTATCTGCAGCATAGAATACCCAATAGGTGCAGAGTGCGATGTCAGTTCTGTGAAGCCCCATGGCACAGGCGATATAGAAATCTGAGTTTTCCTATAAATTGTACCTAAAATTCCTGTGTGACCGTCTTGGGGTT
>ERZ809472.142-NODE-142-length-19307-cov-10.561448_pt1 | contig 19307 bp, 10 predicted proteins | sample MGYA00521274_ERZ809472 | MGnify/ENA primary metagenome ERZ809472 (study PRJEB31581, sample SAMEA3312791) | metagenome | study: EMG produced TPA metagenomics assembly of the PRJEB8939 data set (Metagenomic analyses of Rumen microbiomes reveals... | reverse complement strand
GCTAGTTAACCTTTTTCATATTTAACCCTTTAATTTTTTAATTTATTATGTCTAATAATTCTATTAATGATGTTGATCGCCTGTATGGCGACGACTATCGCTCAGAGAACAGTAGTGCCCTGAATCCCGACCACGTGTTGCCTGGCAATACGGCGGCTGAGACCAGTGGCGAGTCGTTAACAACCAATGTAGGGACAGACCCCGTGACTGTCCTTACCGCCGACAACGAGACGGCCAAGGAGCTGGCACAGCAGGTAGTGCAGAGCAACCGTGAGCTGACGCTTGACGTGTTCGGTTCCTCCGTGGTGGACTTCGTCAATACGATGCTTCCCAACGGTGCTCCAGAAGGCTCACGTCACAAGTTTGCACTGAAGGTGGCCACCGACGCCATCATCCTCTACGATGGCGACATGGAGCGCGTGAGGCAACTGCTGCTGTCGTTCCAGTGGGTGCAGGACATTGTCACGGAGCGCGGCATGGCCGAGATAGAGCGTATTCTCGCTGCTGCCAAGAAGCGCATGGAGAAACGCGAGGCCGAGAACCTCTACGACCCGCAGCCGTCGAAGGAGATGCGCCGTGCCATCAAGACGGTGACAGGACGTGACTACAGCGTGCTACTTCGTGAGGAACGCAGCAAGGCCCTGGGACAGGATGCTGCTGCCATCGACGACATCAGCAACATGCTGGAACGCATTGGCGTGCGCTTGGAACGGCTTTTCAAGTACTTTGTGCTGATGCGTCTGCTTTGCTACCGTCTGAAGCGTCGCCACTTTGCAGCGGCAGTGTTCGTCGGAGGAGGTTTCGGCATGACGCTGATGACCCGCATGTGGTATCGTTTCTGGGCAGAGCCTTCGCAGAAGTGCCGCCTCAATAGCATCGTGGAACTCATTGGACGTTCAGGCAGCGGTAAGCATATTGCCGTGTTCCTCTACCGTCTGATGATGGAGCCTGTGAAAAAGGCTGATGCCGCACAGGTGGAAGCTCTGAACCGCTGGAACGAGGAGCGTGACCAAAAAAGCGGCGGCGAGAAGAATAAAAGTCCCCGGCCAAAGGGCATTTTAAGATGTCTTCCATCTGAAGCCTCGGCAGCGGCTATAAGGGAGGCTGAATTTAATGCGAAGGAGATGATTGACGGCGTGGAGTGGCCGCTGCACGTCAGCCAGTTCAACTCCGAGCTTGACGACCTCTTGGCACAGCAGAAGAAGGGCTACATGAACATCGAGGCACTCTTCTTAAAAAGCCTCCACAATGAGCCTGCAGGCAGTTTTTTGAAGACCAGCAGCTCGATGGTGGGCGAGTACGACGTGCATTTCAATGGTGTCTATACTGGCACTGAGGATGCGCTGAACAAACAGAACACTACGTCGAACTTTGCCCGTGGACTGTTGCAGCGTCTGGCCTGTGTGCCTATGGGCGACACGAACTTTGAGATGCGCGAGAACCGTGCCTATACTGAGGAAGACCGTAAGCGTGAGCAGGAGTTAGTGGAATGGAGTTACCGCCTTGACTCGACCAAGGGCGAGATACCCTGCAAGGAACTCAGCGATGCCCTCCATGCGTGGACGGAACGTCGCATGACAGACGCGAAGGAAGAGGGCAGTAGGGCACTTGAAGACACTTTGAAAAGACCCTGCTGGGTGGCAGCTAATTTGGCTCTGCCCTTCATTATTGTCCGACATTGGGACAAAATGGTAGAGGACGGGGGGAGAATGGTGTGCGGCCCGGACTTCAAGACTGATAAGATTGACCGTGAACTGGTGTTGGCACTTTGTGACGCCCAGTTTGCCTTCCAGCAGCATTTCTTCCTCGCTACGGGTGAGAAACTGTATGACGACCGTCAGGCCATCGAAGCCTCTAACGTGCACCACCAGCAACGCACACTCTTAGCCTACCGCCGTCTGCCCAATCCCTTCACCTCCGAGGACGTGAAGCGTGAATATGGATATGACAATGTAGGCAGCGTCTGTAGCCGCCTGAAGCACCTCTGCGACGGCGGCCTGGCACAGAAGATACGTCAGGGCGCGGACAAGGGAAAGTATCGCAAGCTGCAGCCCTGATAGCTATATTGCAATATTGAATATTGCATGCAATTTTTTTTCTACATCATCAAGCGGAGCACGCCACCACAAGAGCATGCCCCGCTTTTTATTTAAAACGTAGTGCTGTTTGACCTGTTTTTATTTTTCTTCGAACTATTATTCTTGTTTTGTTGTTGAGAGAAGTCCTACCTTTGCAGCTGTAGATTGGACATGACTGAATGACTCGACGAGCGAAGAACTATGAACTGAATATTAGCCGGTTTAGGATGTTTGCTCAATTATTATCATTTTTTGGTCAGTCACTTTCCTTCCTTCTCGCGGGATGATGCTAATTTTGTCACCAAATTTTTTTACCAACACATTATTCATCTTTAATAACAAAACAAATTATGAGAAAACCGTTATCATTAATGTTGGGGCTATTCATAGCCTCGTTCACGGCAAGTGTCTTTGCACAATCGTTGAGCGCCGACAAGACCTACACGATTAGCAACAACAACGATGCCAACATGTTCATGCAGGACAATGGCACGGGAGGCGTGTCATTGGCAGGCAAGAACGACAATGCCTACTGGAAGTTCGTCGCTACGGAGAACGCCGACTGCTACTACATCCAGAACGCCTCCACAGGCAAGTACATCCAGGGCTATAGTGGCTCCGAGCAAGAAGTGGCCACAGGCGACGAGGGCGTGGAGTATTATGTGAAGGCCGACGCTGATGGAAGCCTTGCAGGTAAGTTCCGCATGTCTTGCACAGCAAACTCCCCGTATGATTTCAGCAGCGGGACGCTTGGTTTGAACTGGAAGAACAACAACACCGTGCAGAGCTTTGCCTCCGTGGCTGGCGGCAATCCCCGCTCGGCATGGATTGTTACTGAAGAGGTGATGCCCGAGCCCGTAGAGCCGGAGCCCGCAAGCCTCACATCACCCTGGGTGGGCAGCGCGTTGGCCGAGGGCGAGTTCTATCTCTACAACGTGGAGAGCGGACTGTGGCTGCAGAACAACGACAGCAAGAGCGAGGACTGGTCTACACGCGCCGCCATCGGCACGCGCGGCTTCGAGTGGAACATCGTAGCCTCAGACGGTGCCTACGCCCTGCAACCCAACTTCTACGTCAACAACTCGTCGAACATGACGTGGTCCATCAATCCAGGGAACAACTACATCGACACGAGCGACGGTCAGGCCTGGTCGGTTACGCCCGTTGAGAAAGCAGGACTCACCAATACCTATGTCATCAACTGTGGCAACAAGGTATTAGGTACGGTGAACTATAACGAGGGGGGGCGCCAGGAGAACCTGTTCACGCAGACGGGCGATGCACGCTGGTATTTAGAGAATCCCGACTACAACGTGAACATGTCTGAGCGCAACACCTGGCAGTTTGTCACGAGGCAGGAGCGTCTGGAAAAGATGATGGCAGAGGCCTCGGCCGAAAATCCCGTGGATGCCTCGTGGCTGATACCCGGTGCCGACCTTGCGAACAACGACAAGCGTCTGGAGCAGTGGACCCGCAACTTCGACGGCGGCAACAACCCCAACGGCGGTGACGGCGGCGTACATGGCAGCCGCTGCCAGGAAAGCTGGAACTCGAACTCCATCGACTACTCCATCACGCTGAACGTACCCAACGGCACGTACCGCTTCACCCTGCAAGGCTACTACCGCGACGGGGGCAGGAGTGACGTAATCAGCCGCCGCGGCAACGGCACGGAGACCATCCGCTCCTACTACTTTGCCAACAATGTGGAGCACCCGCTGATGTCAATCCTCGACGATGCGAAGAGCGCAGAAGGCACCTCGGGCTATGGCTATTCTGAGGGCGGCCTCTGGTATCCCGACAGTCACGAGGATGCCAACCGCTGCTTCAACCTGCATAAGGGCTACGTGAACGAGGAGATAGAGGTCGTGGTCACTGCGGGCACGCTGAAGATCGGTGTGAAGAAGAGCGAGAAGTCGGAGAACGACTGGACGGTGTTCGACAACTTCCACCTGACATACTTGGGCAACACCATCGACATCAGCGACTATGTGGATGCCCTGACCGACGCCATCGAGGCTGCGGAGGCCTTCGACACCGAGACGACCTCTGACGTGCTGGCCGATGAACTGGCCGATGCCATCGTCGACGGAAAGGCTGCACTCAGCTCTACCGATTCGGAGGTGCTGTCGGCAGCCGCCGGAGCCATCAACACCGCCCTCGATGCTGCCAAGGCCGTGAACATCGTTGAACTGAGTCAGAACATCGCCGTGGCAGAAGAGGGCGTTGACCTGACAGAGGCCAACAATGTCATTGAGAATGGCCGCACAGCCGACGAAGTCAATCATGCACTCTTTGCACTGCGCACCGCACGAAAGATTAACGCACTTGGCTTTGCCGATGTCTTCACAGGCTCTGCACCCGAGGCCGACGGCGAGTACTTCCTTTATAATATAGGTACGGGAATGTGGATGAACCACGGTTCGGACTGGAACACCCACGCCGCAGTAGATGTCTATCCGCTGCCCGTGAAGCTCATCGCTGCCGAGGACGGCAAGTTCAAGATGCAGACCCACATGTTCAAGAACCGCGACGAGAAGTGGATCAACTGGAACACCTACGTCGATACCGGCGACCAGAACACCTGGACCTTCAACCCCGTGGAGGGCAAGGAGAACGTCTATACCATCAACTCCGAGGGCAACCGCACGGACGTCGGCCGTCTCTTCGGCTACGACCCCTTCGGTCCTACGGACAAAGGAAACTACTGGTACTGGAGCAATGTGACGAAAGACCGCGAAGGCGTTGACAACCCCAACAACCAGTGGAAGTTAGTGACCCGCGCCGAGATGGAAGCCTTGGCAGAACAGGCTACCGAGACGAATCCCGTCGACGTTTCCTATCTCATTGAAAACGGAGGACTGAGCCGCGTGTGGAGTCTCGATATGTACTCAAAGGAGTGCGACGGCGGCAACGGCGGTGCACACATCACTTCTGGCGACGACAACAACTTCGACCGCAACAGCGACTACGGCTACGAGGTGTGGAACGCCAGCTCGTTCTCCTTCACGCAGGAGCTGAACAACCTGAAGCCCGGTGTCTATGAGGTCAGCGTCAGCGGTTTCTTCCGTGAGGGCGACGGCAACTATCAGGCCGGAGTGGTCAACAATGGCGGCGATCTCATCAGCGAGGCCTACTTAGTGGCCAACGGCGAGACGGCCTGTCTGCCCAACATCGCCACGGAGGCAGGCAAGCTGCCCGGCATCTTCTCACAGGATTGCGTGAACGGCACCTTTGCCAACTGGCCCAGGGAGGCCCTCGCAGCCTTCGAGACAGGTCTCTATGGCGGCACCAAGGTGAAGTGCGTGGTTGGTTTCGACGGCAAACTGACGTTCGGCGTGAAGCAGGACCAGAAGACCACTGACAACAGTTGGGTGCTCTTCGACACCTTCCGTCTCACCTACCTCGGTCCCGTGCAGATTGAGACCATGTCCATCGTTGGTGACTTTACCGGAGGATGGGAACTGGAGAATGCTGTGGAGATGACCCAGGACAAAGAGAATCCTGCCATCTGGAGACTGGAGATAGAAGACTTCGAGGTGACCATAGAGGAAGGACAGACTGAGCGCAAGTACGAGTACAAGGCAACGGCCAACGGTATGTGGGGTGCCTACGAACTTCCCGCCCAAGGCAATAAGGACTGGGTGTTTGGTACTGAGGAGTATCCCGCTGGTGTCTACGACCTGCTCTTCACCGTCGACACGGAGAAGCATGAACTGACGGTTGAGCCGATTCTCAACGAAACTACCACTGGCATCAGTGAACAGTTTACAGTTCAGAGCGCAGAGTCCACAGTTCAGCCCGTCGTATTCAACCTGCAAGGTCAGAAGATGGTGAAGACCAACAAGGGCCTCTACATCGTCAACGGCAAGAAGCTCATCGTGAAGTAGTTCTTCGATGAGGGACTGCGGCGATGCCGCAGTTTACAGAACGGAACTTTTATTAAATAAACGGCAGACCATTTGGCTGTCTGCCGTTTATTTTGTACTTTTGCAAACGCTTACTTTTCACCTTGATACCTTCCATGCCAACTTTCGCCCCTTTTGCCCATCCACTCTACGTGATGACGAAGCCGGCAGGCAGCCTTTGTAACCTGGCCTGCAAGTATTGCTATTATTTGGAGAAAGCGCGCCTCTATGACCATCTGCCACAGAAGGAACGGTTCTGCATGAGCGACCACACGCTGGAGGAATTCATCCGTCAGTATTTAGAGGCTCAGACACAGCCGCAGGTGCTCTTCACTTGGCACGGTGGTGAACCGCTGATGCGTCCGTTAAGTTTCTATAAGCGGGTGCTTGCACTTCAGAAACGATATGCCCACGGACACATCATTGACAACTGCCTGCAGACGAACGGCACGCTGCTCACCGACGAGTGGTGCGCGTTTTTTCGCGAGAACAACTGGCTTATCGGCATCTCCATCGACGGGCCGCAGGAGCTGCACGATGAGTACCGACGTGCTCGCGGCGGCCAGCCTTCGTTCTTCAAGGTGATGAGAGGCATCCGACTGTTACAGAAACACGGTGTGGAGTGGAATGCGATGGGTGTGGTGAATGATTATAATGCTGATTATCCCCTCGATGTCTACCATTTCTACAAGGAGAACGGCTGCAAGTATATCCAGTTCACACCCATCGTAGAACGAATGATGGAGCACGCCGATGGCCGTCATCTGGCATCGATAGCCGACCATTCACAGGCTCAGCTTGCTCCCTTCTCCGTCACTCCCCAGCAGTATGCCCGTTTCTGCTGTACCATCTTCGACGAGTGGGTGCGTAACGATGTGGGCCAGGTTTTTGTGCAGCTGTTCGACTCCACGCTGGCCTGTTGGGTTGGGGAGCCCCCAAGTCTCTGTTCCATGTGTGAGACCTGTGGTCATGCCTCCGTCATTGAAGCTAACGGTGACCTCTATTCCTGTGACCATTTCGTCGCGCCAGAATACCTGTTGGGTAACATCGCAAGCAATACCATCACCTCGATGATGTATAGTCCTCGTCAGGTTCAGTTCGGACGTGACAAGCGCGACCGCTTACCCCATCAATGCCAAGTCTGCCAGTGGCGTTTCGTCTGTAACGGTGGCTGTCCCAAGGATCGTTTCTGCCAGACAGCCGACGGCGAGCAGGGTCTGAACTACCTCTGCCCTGCCTACCAGCAGATGTTTGCATATATGGCTCCCTACATGGACTTTATGAAAAACGAGTTGCTACATCAGCGTCCACCAGCTAACGTGATGAAGTTTAGAGTTTAGAGTTCATAGTTTTTTGAGGGGGGGACTGCGGCAATGCCGCAGTTTACAGAACGGCGTTCAGAGTGAATGGCTTTTGAACAGCATTTGTCTTGTTTTGAACGGCAATTGTTCAACTCTTAGGGAAAAAACACGTTATTTTGCAAGCCAAAACCGTTAATCTTTAAATTTTCCCGAAATGTACGAACAAGACAAACGAATAGTGTTGACCCTCGATGCAGGGGGAACAAACTTTGTATTCTCGGCCATACAAGGTTGCCGGGAGGTGGTAGAACCCGTTCATCGCAAGGCGGTGCCCGACAGCATAGAGCAGACATTAGCTGTGCTGGTGGAGGGCTTTGGTGAGGTGAAGAAATGCCTGACGGAAAAGCCTGTCGCCATCAGCTTCGCCTTTCCCGGACCTGCCGACTACGCCCACGGCGTGATTGGCGACCTGCCCAATTTCCCTGCTTTCAGAGGTGGCGTGGCGATGGGGCCGTTCCTTGCCCAGCAGTTCGGTCTGCCTGTCTTTATCAACAACGACGGCAACCTGTTTGCTTACGGCGAGGCTTTGGCAGGCATGCTGCCAGCCATCAATCAACGTTTAGAGCGCAGTGGCAGTCCACGACGTTATAGAAACTTGCTGGGCCTGACATTAGGCACTGGCTTTGGAGGCGGAGTGGTCATCGATGGACGTCTGCTGACAGGCGACAACGGCTGTGGTGGCGATGTGTGGCTCATGCGCAATCCCAAGTACCCGCATTTCATTTCCGAGGAGAGCGTGAGCATCCGTGCCGTGCTCCGTGTTTATCAGGAGAACACAGGGAATACTGAGTCGCTCTCGCCCAAGGACATCTTCGACATCGCAGAGGGAACGCGCCAGGGAAATCAGCAGGCGGCCGTCCAAAGCTTCCATGAGTTAGGGCGCGTGGCGGGCAATGCCATAGTCCATGCGCTCGACATTGTCGACGGAATGGTGGTCATCGGTGGGGGCGTGGCTGGAGCTGCGAAATACATCCTGCCAGGCATCATGGAGGAGATACAGCAGCCTGTGGGTAAATTCAGCGGCGAGCGCTTCCCCTGTCTGCAAATGGACGTGTTCAATCTTGAAGACCCCGACGGGCTGTCCACATTCCTGAAGGAGACCGACGCCGAGGTCAAGATTCCGTATGGTGACCTAACCGTCCCCTACATCGCCCATAAGAAAGTTGGTATCGCCGTCTCTACTTTAGGTACCAGCCGTGCCATATCCATCGGAGCCTACGCCTTTGCGTTGGCACAATTAGACAGAGAGAAATGAAAACAATCCTTATTGTGATGATTATGGCGTGTCTGCCTGGGATGGCTGATGCGCAGAAGAGCATCGTCACGCTGGCCGACCCTTACATCCTGCTTGACGGTGACACTTACTATGCTTACGGCACGGGCGAGGCCGACGGTATCGCCGTCTGGACCTCTACAGACCTGCAGGGATGGACACGCCACGACCAGCTGGCCCTGCACAAGCAGAACACTACTGAGACGCAATGGTTCTGGGCACCAGAGGTTTACAAAAAGAATGGACAGTACTACATGTACTACTCGGCCAACGAGCACCTGTATGTAGCCACTTCCACCTCTCCCACAGGCCCGTTCCGCCAGGTGGGCGAATGCATGACGAAGGCAATGCTGGGCGACGAGAAGTGCATCGACAGCAGTGTGTTCTTCGATGATGACGGTCAGGCATGGCTCTTCTTTGTGCGATTCACCGACGGCAACTGCATCTGGATGTGCCAGTTGGACGATGACCTTATCACGCTGAAGGCAGAGACGCTCAGCAAGTGTATCAACGTCAGCCAGTCGTGGGAGGACCTGTTGGGCCGTGTGAACGAGGGGCCATTCGTCCTGAAGCATGGCGGCATCTACTACCTCACCTATTCTGGCAATGACTTCCGTAGCCACGACTATGCCGTGGGCTATGCCATGACGCGCACGCTGGCACCTGCCAACGGCAGTACTCCCTCATGGTCGAAGTATTCGGGCAACCCCATCGTCCGTCGTGTGGAGGGTCTCTACGGCACAGGCCATCACTCGTTCTTTACCGACAAGGAGGGCCGTTTGCGCATCGTCTTCCACGCCCACGACTCAGAGACCGAGGTCTATCCCCGTCGTATGTATATTGGTACGATGGAGTTCGCTGGCAGCAAGTTACAGATGACCGCCGAACCGTTAATAAGACCCACTGAACCCACTGCCAAGGTTGAGTGGGAACTGGAGCTGATGCCTAACAGCACGGAGAAAGACGGTGTGACGGCCTACCGCGACTTGAAGTACAACCGCCTCTTCACCCGCACCCACGGCTGGAACGGTGGCGACGGCGTGCTCACCGTCGGTCTGCCCAATGGCGATGTGTTCTGGACGTTCAACGACAGCTTCTACGGCGTGGTCAATCCTGAGGACCGCTCGCGTGGCGACTGTAACTTCCCTCGCAACAGCATCATGGTACAGCGTGCCCACGACGGTGTGCTCGGCGAGACAGACAAGGACTTGGTGTGGTTAGCCGACTACGTGAACTGCCGCCGTCCTGGTGCCGGTCACTATTTCCACGCCCGTACCCACCTGCGCCATCCGCAGGGCAACAAGACACAGGCACAGATCAATGCCGGCGAGATAGACGAGGACAAGGTCTACTGGTCGGGCGACGGCGTCATCTGCGACGGCAAGCTGCAGATGGTGTGGATAGCAGTGGAGTCGAAGGAACTACGAAACATAGGAACAGGTCTCGCCACTTACTCGCTTGACGGCACTCTGCCCACAGGTCGTTTCTTGGATACCATCCCTGATTATCTGCCCAAGGCTGGCGACTACCTCTACCGTGAGAGTGTTACCCACGACGTCAACCAGAATGTCGTGTCCTACGGCTCCACCATCTGCGACGAGGCTGGCGACGGTCATCTCTACCTCTATGGCGTTGACGGTTTCAATGTCCTCGTGGCTCGCACTGCTACCAAGAGCCTTTACAGCGCGTGGCAGTACTACGTGAAGAAGTCTGACGGGCAGTGGATGTGGCAGGACGACTATCCTGTCGAGGAGGACCTGAAGCGCTCGAACATCATGGCATCGCCTGACTATGCCTGTCACCTGCCCTGGGTGTTCCGCGACGGCGACTGGTACTACCTCACCTCCCAGGCTCCCTTCTTCTCCACCGAGGTCTATATCTACCGTTCGCGCACGCCCTACGGCCCGTTTACCGACAAGCAGCTGCTGTTCCGGCTGCCTGACCATCTCGACAAGATCGGGTCGCAGAAATACCACTGGCTCTATATGGTCAACCTCCATCCCGCGCTCTCACGCACGGGTGAGCTGGTGTTCTCCACCAATAGCGACCCTGACGACTTCTGGTGGAACTTCAACGACCCAGGCAGTGCCGACTACTACCGGCCTTATTTCTACCGCGTGTTCGACTGGAAGAAGGTCTATGATGATGTTCCCGACCCACTCGTCGATGCCATCCACCCGCTTTCTCCTGATTCTCGGTATGGTGCGATTTTATCGCGCCCCTACACCAGTTACTCTCTCCTCGGCGTCCCAACAAACCAGCCCCGTCGTGGCATCTATATCTCCCAGGGCAGGAAAACAATTCGCAACTGACCTCTTAAAGAAATGAAGAAACACCTGACTTTGTCCTTATTAGGAACATCCCTTTTCCTTTTCTCGGCATGTATCAATGCCCAGCAACCCAAGAGTGGTAATCCCATCGCCTCAGGCTGGTATGCCGACCCTGAGGCCGTCATCTTTAACGGCGAGTGCTGGGTGTTCCCAACCTTTTCTGCCCCTTATGACGAGCAGCTGCATTTCGATGCCTTCTCGTCGAAAGACCTCGTCCACTGGCAGAAGCACCCTGACGTACTCACGAACGAGCAGGTGAGCTGGGCACGCCGTGCCATGTGGGCCCCTGCCATCATTGAGAAAGACGATCGATACTACCTCTTCTTCTCTGCCAACGATGTGCACGAGGGCGAGGTGGGCGGAATCGGCGTGGCCGTCAGTGACCAGCCTCAAGGCCCTTACCATGATGCTTTGGGACGTCCGCTCATCCAGCAGATTGTCAACGGCGCACAGCCCATCGACCAGTTCGTGTTCCGCGACGACGACGGCCAGTACTACATGTACTATGGCGGCTGGGGTCATTGCAACGTCGTGCGCATGACCGACGACCTGCTTGGCCTACAGCCCTTCAGCGACGGTACATTATATAAAGAGGTGACGCCCGAACGCTATGTCGAAGGCCCCTTCATGCTCAAGCGTGCCGGCAAGTACTACTTCATGTGGAGCGAAGGAGGGTGGGGTGGACCCGACTATTGTGTCAGCTATGCCATCAGCGACTCACCTTTAGGGCCGTTCCGCCGTATCGGCAAGATACTCGAACAAGACCCAGAAGTGGCTACGGGGGCCGGTCATCATTCCGTAGTCTGTGTGGGTCCCGATGAGTGGTATATCGTCTATCACCGACGTCCCTTGGGCGAGACCGATGCCAACCACCGCGTCACCTGCATCGACCGCATGGAGTTCGACGCTCAGGGCTTCATCAAGAAAGTCATCATCACCAACGATGGTGTAGAGGCAACGAACATCCGCTAACCGTAAAGTCTTAGAGAGATACGGTTAAAAGGTTACTGAGGCCGGGGCTGAAGGTGATGGCGGTACGGGACAAAGTTAAAACAGCGTCATTGTTTGTTAAAACAAAGGCAATGTTTATTAAAACAAAGGCATTGGATGTTAAAACAAAGACATTGTTTTATGTTTTTCTGACATAAAGTGTTACCTTTGCAGTGAGAACGACTAAGTTCACAGTTCAAGAAACCCTAAAACAAAGCAAACAGAATGAAGAAAAGAATACTTCTCTCCTTGGCTGTCATCGTTATGGCAATGGCGGCAAGTGCCCAGATAGTACTTAATACCAAGAGTAGCGATGGCGCCCTGCCGATAGTGACGGCAAATGAGGTGGCCGTCATCGTGACCGACGAGGCCGATGTCCCAGTGGTAGCCACTGCTGCCGAATGTGTGGCACAGGACATCAAGGCCGTGACGGGCAAGGCGTTAGCCACCAGTCAGCTCACAAAGCTCAGCGCCCACTCCTCGCCCCTGATCATTGCAGGAACCGTAGGGCAGTCGCCTCTGGTAGATGCCTTGATAGCCAAGGGCAAGGTGGACGCTTCACAGGTGAGCGGTAAGTGGGAGGCCTACTCCCTGCAGATGGTTGAGAAACCACAAAAGGGCGTCAAACGCGCACTTGTCATCATTGGTGGTACGCCTCGCGGTACGGCCTACGGACTTTTTGAGCTTTCGCGTATGGCGGGGGTGTCGCCTTGGATATGGTGGGCCGACGTGGCTCCTGCCAAGAAGGAAACACTCTATGTCACGGGCGACCGGCTGACGGTAGGCGAGCCGTCGGTGAAGTTCCGAGGCATCTTCATCAACGACGAGGACTGGGGACTCCAGCCTTGGGCCGCGAAAGGGATGGACAAGCAGTATAACAACATCGGCCCCAACACCTACGCCAAGGTGATGGAGCTGTTGTTGCGTCTCAAGGCCAATATCCTTTGGCCGGCCATGCACCTCTGTTCTGAGGCGTTCTGGGCCAACAAGGACAACCTGCCTGTGGCCAAGAAATACGACATCATGCTCGGTTCCAGCCACTGTGAGCAGATGCTGCGCGACAATGAGTGGGAATGGCGTCACGAGCCTTGGAACGGTGTGAACGAGGACTGGAACTACGTGACCAATAAGGAGAAGATTCAGAACTACTGGGAGGAGCGCGTGGCCGAGAGCGTGGGCTACGACGGCATGTATACATTAGGTATGCGCGGCGTCCACGACTGGGGCATCTCCGGCTATCCCTCAACGGAGGACAAGGTGCGTGGCCTGACGGAGATTATTGGTTTCCAGCGCAACCTGCTCGGCAAGTATTTTGGTGATGTGACGAAGGTGCCGCAGCTCTTCATCCCCTACAAGGAGGTGCTCGACGCCTACAATGCCGGATTGCAGGTGCCTGAGGATGTCACCCTTTGCTGGGTCGACGACAACCACGGATACATCCGTCAGCTGCCCAAGCCCGCCGAGCAGGCCCGTTCAGGCGGCAACGGCATCTACTACCACGTGTCTTACTGGGGCACGCCCGCCGACTACCTCTGGATAGCCTCCCATTCTCCCTCGTTGATGAGCTACGAGCTGTCGCGTGCCTACGACCAGGGCATCCGCACGCTCTGGGTGATTAACGTGGGCGACATCAAGCCTGCCGAGATGGAATTGGAGTTCTGCATGGACCTCGCCTGGGACATCGACCAGTGGACTCCTGAGAATGCCATCAACTATAACCGTGCTTGGGCGGCCAAGACCTTCGGCGAGGCTTACGCCGACGACCTTGCTGCCATCAAGAAGGAATACTATCGGCTGGCTGCGGGTGGAAAGCCTGAGCACGTTAACATCATCAATTACTCCAATGACGACAAGGACCGTCGCATCGCTGACTATGCCGCCATCGTACAGAAGGTGGACGAGCTGAAGCAACGCATACCTGCCGACCTGCAGGATGCCTTCTTCGAGCTTATCGAGTACCCCGTGAAAGGTGCCTATTACATGAACGTGAAGATATTCCGTGCTGCCCAGAGCATCGAACTGGCCAACCTTGGCCGTCGCGAACAGGCATTGCAGTATGCCGACGATGCCCAAAATGCCTACCGCATGATTGAGCAGATGACCAACCGCTACAACAACGACATTGCGGGTGGTAAGTGGAACGGCATCATGAACAGTAAGCCCCGTGGTCATGCCCACTTCAACATGCCCGAGACGGCTACCCTGTCCAGCATCCGTAGCGATGAGGTGCTCCCTCAAAAGGAGGACGTCACCATCATTCCTATTCCTGCTACTGCCTACAAGGCTGTGAGCAGCACTGTGAAAACCCTACAGGGCGTGGGCATCAACGAAGCCAGCCTGACCGTATGGCCGCTCGACATGAAGGCCTACGGCAGCGACCAAGTGGCACAAGCTCCCTACGTGGAGTATGAGGTGCCTGTGAAAGTAGGAACCAATCACATCCAGGTGCGCTGTCTGTCCAACTTCCCCATCAATACCAACTATGACCTGCGCGTAGCACTCTCCATCGACGGTGCTCTTGGAGGGGATTCGATTACCTCCCTCAAGACCATAGCCATGAAGGACAAGTGGCACACCACCGTCGTACAGGGCTACAACGATGCTGTCATCGACTATAAGAGCAATGAGGAGAAAACCGTCACCCTGCGTGTCAGTCTCCTCGACCCAGGAGTCGTTGTCAGTGAAATCAGGAACAGCGTTCACGGTTCATAGTTCATAGTTTTGAGTTAGTTAGTTCTTTAGTAATGAATATGATGAAGCTGATTATGAAAGTGTTTGCCGTCGTGGCCCTGACCGTCTCGTTCGTAGTCGTACAGGCACAGACCTTTCGACTGAACGGTGAGGGCTACTTCTCCGCAGGAGGGACCGACGTGATGGCGTTCAGTGACTTTTACCCAGAGGGCCATCAGGGTGGCGTGTGTGTCATCATGAACGGGCACCGCATCGCTACGAACGGTGACCTCCGACTGGAGGCAACGCCAGGACAATGGCAGCCTGTTCCCAAGCAGTTGAGCCGCAAGGTAGACACTTCCCGTGGTGTAGGCTCCATCGTCACGACGCTCTGCTATCCCGACTCTTCCCGTCACTTGACGGGCTTCAATCCGATGGTCTATCCTGACTGGCAGGTGACCTATACCGTCACCGTCGAGCCTCAGGACAAGGGCATCCTTGTCACCGTCGACCTCGACAATCCTGTCCCCGACTTCTTATTGGGCAAGGCAGGGTTTAACCTTGAATTCTTTCCTGGTGAGCTCTTCGGAAAACCGTGGGTAATGGACAAACAGTCAGGCATTTATCCTCAGCAACCTAACGCACCGCTTCTGCATGTTGCGACTAACCGCACTCACGACGGCGACTTCTTTGCAGGACGCGGACAAAAGGCCGACCTCGCACAGCTCGACGGACTCCGTATGGAGGGCGAGTCAGTTCATAGTTCTGTCTCGACTCCTTATAGTCCGCTCCTTGCCGACGACCTCATCGCCGCTCCTTACGCTGTCGGTCGCAAGTTCACCTCCCGCCCTGATGACCTTGGGCAGAAACTGACCGTGGAGTCGCTGACGGGTGACCTCAAACTCTACGATGGTCGCATGAACCACAACAACGGCTGGTTCGTGCTGCGTAGTGAGATTGCCAAGGGAGCCACGAAGGGAGCTGTGCGCTGGATGATTACCCCTGCCGTCGATGAGCAGTGGCGTTACCAGCCAGTGATACAAACTTCGCAGGTGGGCTATCTGCCCAACCAGCCGAAGCGTGTGGTCATCGAGACCGACAAGCGCGAGTCTGCCACGGGTTCTGTCGAACTGGTTCGCATCACTGACGATGGCGAAACCATCGTCCGCACGGCGTTGGCCAAGGTGTGGGGCGAGTTCCTGCGCTATCGTTACCTAACCGCCGACTTCAGCGATGTCACTGAGCCTGGGCTTTATCAGGTGCGCTACGGACAGTCCAGGTCGAGCGTGTTCCGTATCGCGTCCGATGTCTACGACCGAGGAGTGTGGCAACCGGTCATCGAATACTTCCTGCCCGTGCAAATGTGCCATGTCCGTGTCTCGGAGAAATACCGCATCTGGCACGACGCCTGTCATCTGGACGATGCGCTGATGGCCCGCGTGGGTAACCACATCGACGGTTACGACCAGCGGCCAGGCCTCTCCAAGTTTAAGGAGGGTGAGCCTGTGCCTGGCGTGAACATTGGCGGCTGGCACGACGCTGGCGACTTCGACCTCCGCATAGAGTCGCAGGCCGGCGAGGCCTATATCCTTGCCTTGGCATACGAGCAGTTCCATCCCGACATCGACGTGACGGCTATCGACCAGGAGCGTCACCGCGTGGAAATCCATGAGCCCGACGGAAAGAACGACATCCTGCAACAGGTGGAGAACGGTGCGCTCACCGTTGTACGCAGTTATCAGTCCCTTGGCCGACTCTATCGCGGCATCATCTGTAGCACGTTGCGCCAGTATGCCATGCTTGGCGATGCTGCCGCCATGACCGACGGCATCATCGGTAATGCTGATGACCGCTGGATTTTTACGGAAGACAATCCGATGCGTGCGCTTTCCACCGCTGCCCAGTTGGCGGGTGCTGCCCGTGTGCTCCGTGGCTTCAACGACACGCTGAGTCAGGAGTGCCTTGACATCGCCGCAACGCTCTACCGTCAGGTCGATTCCGGCGGTCGTATGGCGGGCGCCAAGTTGCAGACAGCCGTTGAGCTGTATCTTGCTACAGGCGAGCAGTCCTATCTCGACTTCATCCTCAGTCAGCAGGAAAACATCACCAGGAGCATCGCCCGTATTGGCTGGTTCATGGCTCGCATTGCCAAACAGTTGGAGACGAAGAATGACAAACGTGCCAAAGCTTTCGTAAAAGCCTTCCGCACTGCTCTCACCGACTATAAGACACAACTTGACAAGCAGTCGGCCGAGACGCCCTACGGCGTGCCTTACCGTCCGAGTATCTGGGGTGCAGGGTGGGACATCCAGCGCTTCGGTTTCGAGTATTATTTCCTTGCCGATGCCTATCCAGAAATCTTTCCCAAGGAGCCTGTCTACGATGCTCTGAACTTCATCCTCGGTTGTCATCCAGGCAGTAACGGTGCCTCGTTCGCGTCGGGTGTCGGTGCCCGCTCTGCCACCGTGGCCTACGGCCTGAACCGTGCCGACTGGAGCTACATCCCTGGCGGCGTGGTCTCTGGCACGGCTCTCATCCGTCCCGACTTCCCTGAACTGCTTGAATTCCCCTTCCTCTGGCAACAGACGGAGTACGTGCTTGGCGGCGGCTCCTCGCACTACATGTTTCTTGTCTTGGCCGCTACGGTCATCTGACGCAGTCGCTGCTCGACATCGCAAGGAAATCAAAAGACTAAGGACTGATGGCATGGAAACGTAAATATCGTTGTAAGGCTTGCGGTTATGAGGCTGAGGTGTATGACGGGCGAGGCTTGTTCCGTCAGCAGATAACGGCCGTATCTTGTCCAGACTGCAAGACCATCCAGAACATCGTCGTGGGTGGTATCATTGCCGACGTGGCCCCCTCCTACAGGAGCGTGGTGGGCCGTCTCTGCCTGCAATGTGGCAGCGATAATATCCGTATATGGGATATGAAAACTTGTCCGAAGTGTCAAGGGACGATGGAGGATACGGGCGAGAAGGAATACTGGACGTGACACCCCCCTAAAAATCGCAAGTCCTAACCTTGCGTTTTGCGTTATTTGGAAAGCCGTGGCATGAAAAAAGTTCATACTATCAGTTATGGAGCGGTATGGCCAGATGGCACTATCGCTACTATACCAGAGGTAACGGTAACAAGCATTTTGCCCGGTGGGCCATGAAACGGCTGGTGAGTGAGGCGAGGAAAGATTCTCGAAAAAGGGAAAGCTGAGTCGTTAGACAACTCCCTTCTTTCCCATTTCTATTATTCTTTATTTTACAAGTATATCTTTTGGGTAATAGATGGGTATTCCTTCCTGTTGTCTAACAGGCCTGTTCTTCAAGAAAAGACACAAATGAATTTGTTGTTTCTTGATAAACGGGAGTTTAGGAATAATTTCTTGTAACTTATGTGTCAGCCTTACAGCGTCCTCTTTATTTGTCCATTTGCATTCTCCCAAAAGCAAATGCTTACCATCAAAGGACTCTGCCACCACATCTATTTCTACGGTCAGGATAGCATCATTTCCATCTTTGTCTTTGGCCACAACTTTACCCCACCATCTGTGTGCCATCTGGTACATAATTCCATCAATGGTGTTGCCGCTTACGAAGTCTCTGCAAAGACTCTCCCAAACAAGCCCAACGTGTTCGCTGAAATGGTCATTAAGTAAATTTATAATAATATCTCCCCTTCCCATTTCAATATAGGAACGATTGGGTGTAATGAACCTATAATGAAATTCCAAAAACGGGTCTTTCACCTTGTAAAGTCCTTTCTTGCTTTTCTTTTCGTTTTCACCAAAGGGAATGTCTCTTTTAATATAACTAAGTTCTTTAAGTTTACTTAATGGTTCTGTAATATGGTTTGCATCTTTACCAGCTCTTGCTGCAATTTCAGAGAGTCTGTTAACACCATTGCCAATTATTGTTAGTATCGTGCTCGTTTGAACGGTATCTCGCATGTCATCACGTAGGAGTCTCTGAGGTTCGTCCACAAGTATTCCCTGTGGATGAAGCAACAGTCTCTCTATTGCCGTCCTCATATTTGGAAATTCGTTTCTTAGTTCCCAATATCTTGGAACTCCTCCCCATATTGCATATTCTTCTACGGCTTGTTTTGCATTGCAGTCCAAAGCATCGCCTATATATCCAGCAGGGATTGGCTGTAACTTAATAATTTCCTGTGCTCGTCCATACAATGGTTCGCGCCCATCAAGTACATAGCCCTGCATAAGCTGTTGGGATGAACCACAAATTATCAGATCGAATTTCAGAGTTTTCTCATCTATCAGTTTCTGGAGGATGGAAGGCAGTGAAGGACAGCTTTTAACAAGAAAAGGAAACTCGTCCAGACAGACGGTTATTCTTTTTTCAATTTGTCGGTTCAGGCTTCGGAAAAGTGCCTCCCAAGAGGAAAAAATAGCTCCGTTAAAGCCCTCAATGGTAGTTGCTATTATATTTGAAAACAGCTGTCGTTGGGATGTTTCTGATGTGTTATCTGCTAAGAAGTAAATATCTCCACGTTCAAAATTTAGTATATGTCTTATCAGTGTAGATTTTCCTATACGTCTACGACCGAATATGACAATGAACTGTCTGTTGTCACGCTGTAATGCTTCCTGAAGCATTTTTATTTCTTTTTTTCTATCTATAAATTCCATAGTAACTACTCAGTCATCATCATAGTCTCAGTAGTCAGCTGTTGGAATGAAAGTC
>ERZ809472.141-NODE-141-length-19498-cov-13.491745_pt1 | contig 19498 bp, 13 predicted proteins | sample MGYA00521274_ERZ809472 | MGnify/ENA primary metagenome ERZ809472 (study PRJEB31581, sample SAMEA3312791) | metagenome | study: EMG produced TPA metagenomics assembly of the PRJEB8939 data set (Metagenomic analyses of Rumen microbiomes reveals... | reverse complement strand
GCATTCCTGCTGAACCGCTCTTCCGATCTGCTTGTCCTACCGCCCGAACAGCAGCGGACGTCCGCGTGCCTTCGACGATGTGCCGGGACTGCATCAACTGTCGGCCTTCGCCGAGGATCAGCTCACCTATAATATAAATAAGGTGAACCGTCTGCGCATCGGGCTCGGACTGCGTTTCACCGCCCTGCAGCCGTTCTCCGACCTCGCCACCACTGCCCTCTCACCCCGCGTGAACGTAGCCTTCACCGCCACGAAATGGCTCGACCTGCGCGTAGGCATCGGCATGAACTCAAAGACTCCCGGACTGCAATACCTCTATCCCGACAAGAAATACGACGACCGCGTGGCCGCCAACTACATGCCACAGAACGGCACCCAGCAACAGGTGCTGAACTACCACACCGAGGTCTACGACGTACAGCGCAGCACGGAGCTGAAGAACGCCACCACCACGAAGATAGAGGGTGGCATCGATCTGAAGCTGCCTGGCGGGCGCAAGATGAGCGTCCTGGCCTACCGCGACCGCACGCCTAACGGTTTCAGCGCCCTCACGGAATATTACACCTATACCGCCAACTACTACACGCTGAACGCTGAACACCCGACAATCAATGACCCTGCCGCCACGCGCCAGGACGTCATCTTCATGACCACGGGAAAGATCGGCAACGAGAACACCACAGTGAACACTGGTATAGAACTGGACTGCGACCTCGGCGAAGTGAAGCCCATCGCCACACGCTTCTACCTCAGCGGTGCCTGGAGCCAGACGAAGACGTGGAGCACGGACATGAACTCACAGTCGGTGCGCAACGCCCTCCTGCCCGCCTCCTATCAGGCTTTGGGACTGACACCCGTCAAGGTGGTCTATCCCTCGGGCCAAGACTACGACCGCTACCGCCGATTCCTGACCACGTTGCGTGCCGTCACCCACATCCCGCGCCTGAAGATGGTGGCTTCGTTCACCGCCCAGGCCATCTGGCACAACAGCAACTACTCTTTTGTGGCCGACAAAGAGGTCATCGGATATATCACGCCCGACCTGGTATATCATCAGCTCAATGGTGAGCAGTCCATCGCCTTCGACGGCGGACAGGTGAGCATTGCCGACCTCGCCATCAAGCACACGGACAACGAACCCACGAAAAGCCCCATCACCTGGAACCTCTCCGCCCGCCTTTCCAAGGAGCTGGGCCGTGTAGGCAGCCTTTCCCTCTATGTGAACAACGCCCTCTTCTATGAGCCTTATCTCAGCGGTAACAACACCTCCACCCTTACACAACGTAACACCGGCACCTTCCAGTTCGGTGCAGAGCTGTCGCTGAACCTGTAACGACCACAGATCACATCGATTAAAGGGACTTTTTTCTAAACAACAATATTACACGAATTTGACCAATGATGATTAGGATATCTGCTTCTTGTCTCGTATGCTGCGCCATCTGCGCAGTCCTGCTGACGGGCTGTGTCGATTTCGACGATGCCACCAGCGCCGTCTCCACCCGCGTGCAGCTGTCACTGCCCCCAGAGTTTACCCAAAGCGGCGGCCTCACCGGCCATGACGTCACCCTGCAGTTTGCCAACCAGCGCCACATTGCGCAGACCGACGACAAGGGTATCGCCACCTTCCAGGGACTCGTGCCCGACGTCTACGACATCTCCTGCTCATGGAAAATTTCTGCCGAGGAGTACCACACGCTGACGGGCGACGTGCAGGTCATCAGTGGGGCAACAGTCAGTGGCTCGATCAACCAGCGGCTCATCACTACCGACGAGACCATCACCCTGCCCACCAGCCTGAGCATCGACCGCGACATCATCATCGGCAAGATATTCTACGCCGGGTCGAAAGACCTGAACAACCGCACGTACATGGCCGGAAAATACGTGGAGCTATACAACCAGAGCGACGATAGTGTCGACGTAAGTGGGCTCTATCTCGGTTTAGTTGAGGGAGAGAGTACACAAGCCTACACTCTGGAAAACCTGCACGAGGACTATGCCGACTCGGTGATACTGCTCAAGCAGATTTTCCGCATTCCTGCAGACGCGCCACACCAGGTGAAGCCTGGTGGCACGGTGCTCATCGTTAACAGCGCCATCGACCATACCCCCAATGACTCGTTGGAAAACAACCTTATCGATGCCGACTTCGAGGCCAAGGACACCAGCGGCAAGATGCAGAACAACCCCGACACGCCGGCGCTGGAGCTGGTCTACACGATGTATCCCTCTGTGTCGAATTTGAACTTGGTGCAGAGCGGCCCTTGCGGCGTGGTCATCTTCCGCACCGACGATGACGTGACACAGTGGCTCCTTACCTATCCCTACGGAAAGACCGCCGGCAACCAGTGGGTGCTCTGTCCTAAGCGTCACATCATCGACGGTGTGGAGTGCCTGCGCCTGACGAACAAGACTCCTGCCATTGACGTGAGCACCAAGCGACTTTACAACGAAATAGACGCCGGCTACACCAACATCAACGCCATCAGCGGATGGAACGGCGAGGTGGTCTATCGACGCACCGCGAAAAACGCCGATGACGGACATCCCATCCTCATGGACACTAATAACTCCAGCAACGACTTCCAGACTTCCACCAAGATAAAACCAAGAGAATATGACCAATAACACCATACCAATAGCTTCCACCACTTGTCTTGTATGCTGCGCTATTTGCGCAGCCCTGTCCCTGACTCCATTGGAAGCCCATGCCCAGGAGGGGCTCTATCGCTATCAGGATGCCACGCAGCTGTGGCGGCTCACTGACAATGCCGCCGGCTTAGGATTAGACAACAGTGAAAACCGAGGCTACGCGGAATTCAGCCTTGAGCACAGCTCTGGAGACTACCACCGCGTGCAGGAAGGAGAACAGCGAAACCAACTGACCTTCGAGACCGAACGCCACCAGCACATTGGCCGTTTCCTCGTGGGCTATGGTCACTTCCTTTTCGGCATGGACCGCACGAAAGACCGTGCCTGGGCCGATGTCATGCGTCCTTACGACAGCAATCCCTTCTACTGCGGCAGTAGCGTCCGCGGCAAGTACGACCAGCAGCTCTTCGACCTCACCGCCGCCATCAGCACCATTCCCATACCGCTGGCCGGTGAGGATGTTGACCGTGAGCTGACACTGGGCGCACGCCTCGACTACAAGGTGGGAGACCTGAGCCGTCTGCGCGACCCACGTTCACGCTCCGAGCTGCTCGACTACAAGATAACCCCCGGCGTGACCTACTCCTTCGGCAACAATACTGTCGGCCTGAGCGGACACTACCGCCGTCGGAAGGAGAAGATTCCTAACATGACCACCGTGCAGACCGACCCCAACCTGCTCTACTACCAGTTCTATGGTCTTGGCGAGGCCACGGGAACCGTTGGCGGCTACAGCGGCTACCAGCGTGAATGGGTGAACCACCAGTTTGGAGCAGAGCTGACATACGGTCTGACTCCCAGCTCTCAATTCTCCACTCTTAACTCAGTAGGAATCTCCCGTGGCGCGGAGGATGTCTGGGGACAGTATAAGTTCTCACCCGGATGCTACACATCTTACACCTATCAAGCAGCCTCGCATAACCGTTTTGGCAAGGGCCATCTACTACACGCCCTTGACCTTGAGGCCGAGTGGCAGCAGGGCTACGCCGACGAGTATCGCCAGCAGCTCATACAGGAAAAAGACCCTGAGAAGGGCTACACCAGCTACCGCTATGAGACGCAGATAACCTACCGCAAGCGCCAGCAGCTGACCACCGTCGATGCCTCCCTCCACTACCGCCTCAACTTCCTCCATCAGGTATGTTGCGACTCTGTTGCAACCCTAACGACCAATGGCTCCCCATCCGCCATCAACGGCTACATCGGTTTCCTGGCCCGTCTCTACGGTGCCACCACAAAGCACCTCCTGCCCACCTCGGAGCTGAAGCGCCAGCGCCTCGACCTCTCCTTGGAGGGTGGCCACGGTTTCTTGAAAGACCGTCTGTGGTTCGACGCCACCGCCACCTACAGCCACGCCACCCGTGCAAGCCTCGACCTGGCCGACGCCACCACGGAAATCGCCCGTCAGGTGCTTCTTCCCGACATGAACTACTACGATGCCGACTACTTCCGCGGACAACTCTCCGTGAAATACCTCTTCCCTCTGAAGTTGAAAGGTTTTCGTAGCACCTTTTATGTCAAAGCCTACGGCGACATTATCTCCGCCCAGCACTCCCTCAACCGCAAGACCGTGGGCATCACCTTCGGCCTATACAACTGATTCCCCCGAATTACTCAAAAACAAATAATGATATGAATGCAACCACATCACTTAAAACGCTGGTCCTCATGGCTGGCATGTCACTAACCACAAGCACAGCCCTCGCCGGCGACGGCACGAAAGCAAGTCCCTATACCGTCAGCGAACTTCTGGCCCAGAAAGACGCCCTTGCCGCCTCTGGCGAGACAGTATGGGTGAAGGCCGACCTGAAAGGCCTCGGCGAGGATGGTTCACTGACGGAGAATACAGACGGAATGGCAGCCCTCTTCGGCGACGCGACGGGTTCCTTCACCGCCTACAGCTACCAGATACTGGGCGAGATGACCCTCACAGACTTCACCAACACCAAGAACCTGCTCATTGCCCTCACCTACGGCACGGAAGGCCATCCTTACGGTAACACCACGTCCCCGCAGTATGCCAGTAAAAAGGAACCGACCGACCCGCACTTTTCCCTTGGTGAGGTTCACGGTGCCCTGACGCTGGACATTGCAGACGGACTCCGGGGCTACCATATCCAAGCCTGTTACATCGTGCCCAAGGATGTCATTGCCGTGAAGATGAACGCTGGTTACAGTGCCAGCAAAGGAGCATACTTGACCTACACGAACTTCGACGGTGCCAACACGGAAACCACCTACGTCACACCAAAGAACGCCGCACTGATACTCATGGCCGCTCCCGGAAGCCACCAGTTTGTGCTTTCTGCCGACCTCTATGACCAGACCTTCAGCAACGGCAACTCCATGAACCCCGGTACGCAAGCCGGTGTGAACGCTGGAACGACCAAAGATCGTGCCCGCTACCGTTTTGTCAGCGGCGAGAAGCCCGGCTTCGAGCGCAACAGTCAGGAAAACTGTACGGTGACACTGGAGTCGAAGGACGAGGTGTTCCTGCAGGTAAGCTCACTGGAGACCAACTTCATGGGCAATTATAGCTTTGAGAACGACGACAGGAACTGGATTTCGTGGAAGGGCGGACAGTACAGCGACTATCACGAAACGACAATCACCGTGAAAGGCGACGTAAACGATGACGGCTTGGTCGACGTGGCCGACATCTCCGCCATCATCAGTGTCATGGCCGGATCGGCCACCTACAGCAATGCCGACGTGAATGTCGATGGCACCGTCGATGTGGCCGACATCTCTGCCGTCATCACCATCATGGCAGGCAACTAATTCTTTCTAAACAACGAATTGCACGAATTATACGAATAGTCTTTATGCGAAGTTTATTGTTTCTTGTCTTTTGTTTATTGTTCATCCCCGCAGGGGCACAGGACACACTGACCGTGCGCATCAAGGGCATGAAGTGTGAGGAGTGTGGCCACAAGGTGATGGTTGCCGTGAAGAAGCTGCCGGGCATTGAGAGCATGCGTTTCAACTACGAGCGGCGAACTGCCGTCATTGCCTATGACCCCACACAGACCTGCCGCGACAGCATCGAGGCACGCCTTGCCGCCACAGGCCGCTACAAAGCATCGCCCTATAGTCCCAATGACACCATCCGCCGTGGCATGGGTCTCCGCATGGACGATATGCACTGCCAGAAATGCGCCGACCGCATCATGGCAAAGCTACAGCCCATGGAGGGGATCGACAGCCTGTCGCCCCATCTCGACAAGCACTATTACTTCATCCGTTACGATGCCAATCGCACGTGCAAGTCTACCATCAAGGAGACGCTCATCGGGCTGGGCTTCACGCCAGTGAACTACTACTCTGGCCCAAAGGTCGGCTACGCCTACTACCTCATTCCCGCCGAACAAGCCACGCAGCAGACCATGGACGATGTGCTGATCCTCGACGGTGTGGAAGATGTTTGCGTCAACCCGAAGAAGAAGTCACTCGCCGTGACTTTCTTCACTGATGAGACCAACGCCGACAAACTACTGGCCGACATCCTCGCCGAAGGCATCAAGGCCGAAATACCGGCACCACATGAGTGCAAAGAGTGACAATTTTGCAAGTTTTCACTTTTCATATTTCTCTGTTTCGCAAAATAGTTGTAATTTTGCCGCAAACTATTAATAATAAACTTTTTACTAACCCTAATTATTCACTAAAACAACAACGCGTATGAAAAAGATTTTATCTTTACTCTGTCTGATGATGCTGGCTATGACGTCGGCATGGGCAGGAGAGGTCGCTACGTTTGACCTTAGCAAATCTCCGGGAACATCAACACCCGCTGGTTTCTTTACCCACGAGGCGGCATCTGCTGCAGGTAAGTGGAACTGGAACTCGAAGTTCAATGGTGCCGAGTACGATGGCATGTCGTTCTCTCAGGGCTTGAAGATGGAGGGAGCAACCGCGATTGACTTCACCACGACAGAAGTTTCAACCGTGACCATTGTGCAGAGCACATGGAGTGCCAACACCATCAAGTTTGACGGTACGGAATTAGCCATAGCTGATGCCGCTGATGGCACTGGCTGCCGCATCTACACTGTGGCAGACGTTCCTGCCGGTGACCACGTCATCGCTCGTGGTTCTGGCGAGAGCGGACTGTTCTACATCAAAGTGGAATGGGAAGCCACAAAGACCGTGACCTTCATCAACGATGCCAACTGGGAAACAGTCAATGTCTATGCTTGGGACAAAGACAACAATCCCGTGACTGATGTATGGCCTGGTACGACGCTGACCGAAAAAGACGTCGAAGGTAATTACATCTGGACTACAAAGGCAGACCCCGTTGGAATCCTCTTTAACAACGGCTCCGCTCAGACCATTGACCTGGACTTCAAGGATGGCGGCGTGTACAATTCTACTGGCCGTGTCATCACCCTGAACGACTACAGCGCAACCTTCAAGACCGACGGCATGAACGAGGTCTGGGCTTACGTATGGAATGGTGACGAGAAGGCATTAGGCGAGTGGCCCGGCACTAAGATGGAGGGCGGCAGTGGCGAGTTCTCCATTGCCATCAAGGCCGAGGAGGCTCCTAAGTTCATCATCTTCCACAACAATGCCGGCGAACAGACACCCGACTGGGAATTTGAGGACGGAAAGGCTTACGAGTATAATCTGAACGAGTATACCGCTACCTTCACCTATTTCTCCAGTACTGTTTGGGAGAATGTCTATGCTTACGCTTGGAGCGGTGAGGGAGACAATGTCAAGGAGTTTGCCGGCGCATGGCCTGGCACACAGCTCACTCTCAGCGGCGATGCCTATGCTTTCTCATGCAAGGCTTTCAATGCACCTGAGAAGATTATCTTCAACAGCGGAAGCAACGAGAACCAAACCGCCGACCTTCCATTCATCGATGGCAAGGCTTACAAGTGGAACACCACAATACCGTTCTATGCACTGAAAGAAGGCGACACCTTCGCAGCCGGTACAACGGTCGATTTGACAGCTGCTACCATCACCTACGGTGTTGACGGCGGTGCAGACTTTGGTGCAGCATACGCAGCTGTTAATGAGGATTATGCAGGTTTTGCCTTCATGACGGGCGGTAACGGCGAGAACGGCTCTATCGACGGTGGTACAGTTTACACCATCGTTCCCCAGTATGAAGGAATCATCACCATCGGCGTACGTCTGAATGGCAATAAGGCCATGCACATCAATGAGGACGGCACTGACATGGAGGGCTATAGCGGCTACAAGATTGCCAATGCATCCAATACTACGTTCAGCTTTGAGGTGAAGGCTGGCAGCACCTACAAGATCTGGTGCGACGGTTCGAAGCTTGGTTTCTTCGGTTTCGACTATAGTTATGCCGCACCTATTGCAGGAACCAGTACCTTCGATTTCACTGACCCGAACTTCCGCGAGAACATCGGTGAGGCCATGACCGACACGAAGGGTTATATCTACAACGAGACCTTCACCGTCAATAGTACAACGTTACAGATTACTTCAGGATCGGCTCCTTCACGTATTTACGTGGACAACAATCGTGGACAGAACCTCGTCACTTATACTCAATACGCCACGTTGACCTTCCGTGCCCCCGAGGGCAAGGCCATCACGAAGATTGAGTTTACCCCTGCTGGCAATAGTAACATCAACAAGCTTGAAGCATCCAGCGGTGCTATTGAGGGCATGATCTGGACGGGCAATGCCGACGGCGTGCGCTTCATGCAAGGCGGCACCAGCTATCTGGCCAATGCCATCGTGACATTAGCTGACAAGGATGGCGCTACCGCAGCTCTACCCGCCATTGCGTACACCGAGTGCGCCAACATCGCAGCCTTCAACGCCCTTGAGGCTGGCACCTACGCCAAGCTGACCCTGACCGACGCAGAAGTCATCGGCAAGAGTGCCGACGGCTACAGCACCGTATGGATTCAAGATGCCACTGGTGGTGCCTGGATTCAGTACACCTCGCTCAACGCTAACCTCCAGGAGATGACCAAGCTGAACGGCACCGTCTATGCCATCAAGCGTGCCACCAGCGGCAACCCACAGCTGAAGGAGGCAGAGGACACACCGAAGAGCGAAATCAATGCAGAGGCCATCAGCGCACTCACCATCATCGAGGGCAGCACCATCGCTGCTGTGAACGTTCCTGAGAACCTGAACCGCGTGGTGAAACTTAGCGGCGCAACCCTCGAGGAGACCAGCAACACCGCCGGCACCCTGACCCTCGGCGATGAGACCATTTCCGTGAACAACGGTAACGCCACCGCCAACCAGCAGCTCTGTAAGATTGCAGACTGGGCAAAGGACACCAAGTTAGAGAATGTCACCATCGTGGCCATCCTTGCTGCAAAGTCTGCTACCGAAAACGTCCTGTACCCCATCAGCATTGAGCTGGCAGGTGAGACCGTAGCCGAGGAGACCCTCAACGTTGAGCGTTATTCCGGCCTGGGCTACACCACCACTGAGGCTACCGTTGACTTCACCGCCGCCAAGTCCTTCCTCGGCGTTAACGAGGTTACTACCGACATGCTCTACATCATTAATCCTGACGGAACGGAAATCAGCAACTATTCAAACTACGACGGATGGTTTGATGGCGAAGGTAAGGCCGAGACTTGGGGTGAAAACACCAAGATTAACGTGAAGTTCTTCCAGGCTATTCCCAATGGAACTTATAGCATCTGCGACATGAACGGTGCCGACGAGATTGGCAAGACTTACACCGTGAAATGGGGTCTGAAAGCCAATGGCAAGAACTACATCTACAATATCAACGTGACCTTTGTGGAGGCTCCCGAGGCTGGCGACATCGTCATCTCTGACCTGAGCATCGTGACCAGTGTTGAGTATGAGACCTCTGAGGCCAGTTATATAGAGAAGGTTGCCTCACTGACCGACGAGCAGATGACAAAAATTAAGAATGAGTTAGGACTGGAGTCACTCTCCGAGGCTGTTGTCTATGTCTACAACCCCACAACGAAGGAGATGGTATTTGATTCCAACGACGGTTGGCGCGATGCCAATGGCGACTCACACGGCTGGGCTGGTAACGCTGAGGTTCCCGTTTGCGTGAAGTATACTGACGGACAGAACTACCTCTGCTATAACATCCAGGGCTGTGACCCGCAGACCATCAAGACCTACTGGGCCATCACCTACAACAAGAAGGCAGTGCTCGTAGAGGTTGACTTCATCTACACCGCACCTGCAGCCATTGAGCTGACCTTGACCGGCGTAGAAGTAGAGGTCGGTGTGACGTATGATGTCAACGAGGAGGACTACACTATAAAGAGCATCATCCTCACCGCTGACCAGGTGAAGAGCATCCTCGATGCCATTGAGCTGGAGTCGTTCACAGACCCGAACTGCATAGGTTACATCTACGATCCCGTAGCAAATGAGTTTGCAGCTGACAACTCTGACGGTTGGCGTGGTTATGACGGCCTCGGTCATAATTGGAGTGCTAACGGTGATTCTCCTATCTGCGTGAAGTTCCAGAACAGCGACGACATCGCCTGCTTCAACTTCTACGGCATTGAGCCGCAGACCATCACCACCTACTATGCTATCGCCAACACCGCCACAAAGAAGGCTGCACTCATCAAGGTGAACTTCACCTACGAGGGCACGTTCCCGCACTACACCGTGGCAGGCGCCTTTGGTGCAGGAATTGCTGCCGGTACCGCCGACCCGATCTTCGGCAAGGCTTGGGACATCACTGAAGAGGCTGGTAACGACCTGACGAAGGCCGACCGCACCACCTTCACCCTCACCATCGAGGACGTGGAGCTTGCTGCCGGAACTATTTACTACAAGGTCGTCCAAGACCACAGTTGGGATATCAGCTGGGGCTTTGGCTCCAACGATGCCGACTACGTGGTGAACATGCCCGACGGTCTTGAGAAGGGCATCTTCGACATCACCTTCACCTTCAGCCCCATGGGTCTGAACAATGGCTACAACCTGACTTGCGACGTAGTACTCGACAATGAGGGCACTGTGGGCATCAACAGCCTTGCTGCCCAGAAGCAGAGCGATGAGACCATCTACAACCTGCAGGGCGTGCGCCTGAACAAGCTGCAGAAGGGTCTGAACATTGTTGGTGGCAAGAAGATTGTCGTGAAGTAAAGAAAGTATTTCTCACTATCGTTTGGGAGGTAAGCACTCATCAAGTGCTTACCTCCCAATCTTTTTTCAGCGGATAGCCATGCCCGGTTTCACCACCGGTGCATCGCTTGCGGTGAACTACTAATATTTCCTGAAATACATACGATAGACCTCCGACTGCAGCGTCATGTGGTCATCGTCGAGCTGCAACACGCGGAAAGTCTCATCGAAGCGGCTGAATCCATACACCTGGATCTCTTCCAAAAGGGCATAGGGGTCGGGGATGGATGCAGTACGCTTGTCGACCACGGGCAGCGGGTCGGCAAGAAAGCGCAGCGTGTCGGCTGTGCGCTCAAAGTGATAGTACACCGAGAAGTGCATATATCCATAGCCGCGTGGATGTGGCTGGCGGTTGCACAGTTCAACGAGTCGGTGCTGCACGGCCCAGAAGATGAGGCTGTCGTGCATGTCGGTGACGCCGCCGGTGGCCAGTGTGTCCATTTGCTCCAGCTGCCAGTAACCGTCAAAGTCGCCGTTGCCCGACGTCTCGTAGTTACTTCCGCAAGCCCAGAAGGCGAGGGCGGCCAGCGCCATTCCAAAAATATCTTTGAAACAAGATGTCATTCGTGCCATTCGTCCTATTCGTTTAATTCACAAGGGTTTCGTTTTCGTTAGCCGCTCATCAGAGATTCATCGATTTAGCCACGGTGAGCTGGAAACCGGTATTGTTGCCAATCAGTCCTCCCCTATCCATGCCGAAAGCGCCCTTCACCGTCAGTCCTTTCAGCAGTTGCGACTGCTGCGCAAAGGAGTAGGCTGCCTCGGCCATGAGGCTCACATTGTTTTGCGGGTTGGCCAGCGGATAGCGGTAAGAGCCCCATCCACGCTGGAAGGAGCACATAAGTCGGTAGCGCAGTTTGGCCACCGGTGTGCCCGTGGCGGCTAAGTGCCAGGCGGTGAAACGGTTGTTGAACACGGTGATGCGCCCGTTGTCATTATAGAGCGGTGAACGGTAAAGGGGGTTGCCCATCACCTGTCCCCAGTGCTGCCAAGCCCCATAGACGGTGTGGTTGTAGTAGTCGTCGAGACCGGAAATGTGGTCGAGCAGTCGCTCCGAGTGGTCATGGTTGATGGGTCCGCTCTGGTACTTGGTGTAGAGATATTCGGTCACGAAGGACTCCAACCAGGGGCAGTTCTTCAGCCTCAGCTCCAGACCGAGCATCATGTCCTTGAGGTCGAACACGATGTAGCGGTTGCCTTTCTCCTTCCAGCTGCGCCCATCCTGTCCGTAGCTGTTGTTACTGAAGAAGAACATCATCGACTGGTCATCGAAGAAATGGTCAGCATAGACCGACACGCCCCATGCAGGCTGGTCGTAGTTGATGCGTGCCACGTAGCTACCCACATGGTTGCCCGAAGTGTTCTTGTATTCGATGTCTTTCTCCAGCACCTCCTCACCTCCAGGCACGAGTGCATGCCACATGCCTTTCAGTCCTGCCTCGTTATCAAACACTGTCTCACCCCTGTAGTCAAAGAGGTGGGTCTTTCCGCCATACTGGCATCCCATCTCCAAGCCCAACTCTACGGTGAAGGGTTTCTGTGGCCGTCCTATGCGTATATAGCCGGCCTTGGTGTGCAGGAGCACGTTCTCGCTGTAGGTCGACTGCCGGTCGGTAAAGCTCTTCTGCCAGCGCGTGTCGGTGGTCATTCCGTAGGACAGATGACCTTTCAGCCCCAACCATTGGTTCAGCCCGGGTATGTCCCAGTATTCGGGCATCGACAGCCTCACGGCGGGCGCCGGCCGGGCATTGATGCCCAACGACTGCGAGCCACTGCTCAGCCGCTGGTCTTTCAGCTCCAACGGCTGCTCCTTGCTGCCCACGGTGAGCAGTCCCTTCAGCCACCGCAGCTCGGCGTAGGCCTGATGTATGACGAGGGTACTGGTGTAGCCTCCGGCCACGGCCACGTCGGCACCTGCCGACCACGCCCAACGGCGGGCAGAGTCGGACTCCATCGAGCGGAAGGCACCGACACGTACATAACCGTTGGTCTTGTCAAGCGAGCTGAGTCCGTATTTGTTGGCATTGAGCCAGAGCGGCGTAGTGCCGTCGGAGACCGATAGCTGGGCCTCGGTACGCAGCTCTGTCTGGGCAGAGGCCGACAGGGCAGAGAGCAACACCAAGCCTGTAAAGATTATCTTTTTCCTTAAATTCATTACACTGTTTTACCTGACAAGAACTTTTTTCCCATTGACGATGTAGATTCCCTTGGGCAGGTGCTCATCCGACAAATTGCCTGTCGACAGCCTCATGCCCTGTAGGTTGTAGATGGATGTAGGTTTTTGGATGACGGATGCCGGATGGCTGGAGAGATCCGACGATGTGTTCGGCACGAGGTAAACGCCTTTTACGTTAAGCGTCTTTCCCCAGTCCACCTTCAGTGCATGCAGGTGTACGAAGCTGTCCACGCGGTCGTTGTCGCTGGTGGTGGGCATGGTTCTCAACTGCTCCAGGGGAACGACGACCGCCCCCAGTTCATAATTCCAGTAAGGGTCGTAGCTGTCGAGGCTCACCACAATCTGCTTCCACTCGCCGTGCGCCACCAGGCGGTTGGCCAATATGCGCAGCCCTTGTCCCGCGCCTCTGATCACCATGCTTTCATACTGGCTGATATCTGCATAACGGTCATGCTCCACGCCTACGAATCCGGCCACGACGCCACCACTGCCCACATCGACGCCTATATTCCAGTCGGCACTGACCCTTTCCCCTGTGGGCTTGGAGTCAATGCTGTTGCCGTCCCACTGGCAGAACATATCGGGATCGAGCTTCACCCAGTTGGCCGGCACCTCATAGTCATCGATGTTCAGGTAGCTGACGATGTAGTCACGCACGATGTCCGTGCGCAGGGGGAAATAGTCGTTGAGCAACCGTCGGCGCTCCGACTTGTAGGTGCCGTCGACGGTATAGAGGTCGCCACGCGAACTGTAGGGATGCACGTCGCGGCGGTAGTCGCCCCATCGTGCGGCCTCGGCATAGAGGGCCGAGGATATCGTGTTGTAGAGACTGTCCCAGACGGCCACCACCGATGGCTCGCCCAGCAGCCCTTCATCGTTCAGCAGTTTCTTGGCACGGTTGAAGTAGTGGTACGCAAACTCGTTGTTATGCAGCAGGTTGCGGAACATCTTCGAGAGGGCACCGTTGTTCCTCGAGCCGGAGGAAAGGTTCTCGTAGACGTTCTCGAAGATAATCTCCGTGTCCCAGCAGAGGAAGCGGAAGCCCTGGCTGTCGGCACCATGGCGGCGCAGGGCATACCAGTTGTGGTGGTCCCAGTCGGTGTTGCCGGCATACTGGTTGATGAGCATGTAGTCAATGAAGTTGCCGATGTCGAGCAGCGAGTCTTTCAGGGTCTCGTAGGCCTCCAGCGCAGTGATGCCCTGGGGGATTCCCTTGACCGAGCTACTGGCCTGCTTGCCACCCACGATATCGGCCAAGGCCGTTGTCAGCTGCCAGGCATCGAGCGTGCCTTCGGTGGCCTCAATATGGTTGCCGCCGTCCTCCTCTATCTTTATCACGTCGATATCTTCCTTCTTGCCGCCCAACTGCTGCTTGCCGAAGAGGTCGTCCACACGTGGGGCAATATTATAGATGCCCCAGTACATGCCGTTGAGGAAGAGGTTTACGTAGAGGGCGTTGACGCTCGTGTGGCCTATCTTGCGCTGCATGCGCCGTGCCCACACGTCGCGGGTGTACTGGGCCTTATTGCGGTTGCCGCCGTCCCAGTGCTGCCAGGAGTTGCCGAAGTGGCAGCGCACCACCAACTGGTTGAACTCCAACGGCTCATCGAAGCCGAAGAGCGGATAGACCAGCTTCCCTGGCCCGTACTCTTTCTTGAACACCAAGCGGAAGGAGTGCTTGGGGTTCTTCTCTGCCAGACGGCCGTGACCGCCATGAAGGCGCAGTCCACAGTTCACGCTCAGGTCGTGTTCCTGCTCGCCTCCGAAAAGCTCGGCACTGCCAGGACGTGTCCATCCGTGGCCGGTAGGGTCGCCCACGGGAGGGCCGGTGAAGATATAGATGCCTCCATGTTCCTCGTCGTTCTCATGGCTGAAGAGGTTGTCGCGGTCGGTGACAAGACTCAGCACGGGCAGACTGCGCAGCCCCTCCATGATTTTCGGGCGCAGGACCGGGTCGTTGGTCATGTCGGGATCCATCTCATAGTCGGCGATAGCAGTTCCGCTGATGGTGGCATACTGTCCCCATGTGGAGGGATAGCCGTCGGGCGTGGCACTCTGTGAGAGCACCGACGACATGAAGAGATAGGTTGCCGTGGCGCTGGGCGAGCACACCACCCCGTCCTTCACCTCCACGGCGCGCAGGATGGTCGTCTCGGAAAACGTCAGCGGAGCCGTGTAGAGCGTGCTCTGCGCCGTGGGGTCGCTGCCGTCGGTGGTAAAGCGCACCTCGACCGATTCGCTCTGCGGCGTTATGGACACACTGAGCTGCTCCACATCGTATAGGCCGTGGGGCTTGCTGAACTCTGGCTGTGCCGACACGGCCTGGCATGTCAGCATGACTAATAAGGTGATGGAGAGCCTACCCATGACAAAAGTTGATGTTATTTCACTTTCCAGACATTGAGGACGATGCCCTTGAACAGCTCCGAGAACTCAGGGGCACAGACGAAAATAGCCTCGTTAAGCCATGCGTAGGGGCTGTCCTCTGGGGCCTCAAACTGCGGAGCGGCCCTGAAGTAAGGCTCCTGTCGGTTGGAGATGATGCCACGGTTGCGCACATGGATATAATACCCGTCGTCGGTCTTGATGGTGTAGATGGCCTCTAACGACGTGTGCTTCCCGTCGAGGGTGGCCATCTGATAGTCGGCACCGCCTGAAAGGATGGTGCCCTTGAGCAGGGGACCCTCGAAGGTACCGCCGGTGATGGGGATCACCGTGCGACGGCCCTTGGGTGTTTCGCCAAGGGTGAAGACGCTGCCAAGCGTCACGCGCAGTTTCATGACGAACTCCAGTTCGAGTGTCGTCGACGGGGTGTCTGCACACACCTTCGTGACAGACATCAGCAGGATGAGGGATAGGATGATAACGTGTTTCATATATCGGCTACAGTTTCTTTAAGTCTATCAGCAGCTTGCCGATGAAGGCACCGTGCTTGCCGTTCTGGTCCACGGGCACGGGCTTGCCGTCCTTGTTGTCCACATATTCTAAGCGCTTGAGATAGGTGTGCGAGTGACCGCCGAGCACGAGGTCGATGCCGTTGGTGCGCTCTATCACGCGCTGGTCGGGATACTCCGTGGTGCCCCATCCCAAGTGGGTGATGCAGATCACCAGGTCACACTTCTCCTTGTTCTTCAGCAGGTCGGCCATCCGCTGGGCCACCTCGGCGGGGTCGAGGAACTGCAGCGGGCCGTAGTTTGCGGTGGGCACCAGTCCTTCGAGGGGCGGACAGAGGGCGAACACCCCGACTTTCACGCCTTTCCGCTTCAGCACGATGTAGGGCTTCACGATGTCCTTCAGCTCCGTGTCGGCGAAGTCGTAGTTCGAGCACACCACGGGAAAGTTTGCCTTTCGGAACAGGCGTGCCATGTTCTCTAATCCGAAGTCAAACTCATGGTTGCCGATGGTCACCGCGTCGATGCCCATACGGTTCATCAGCTCTATCTCCACGTCGCCCTTGAACATCGTGTAGTAGCTCGACCCTTGCGAGAAGTCACCGCTGTCGAAATAGAGCAGGTCGGGGTCTTTCGCCCGTTCCTCCCTGAGCATCGCGATGCGGCGCAGGAAGCCTCCCCTACCCACCAGCGTGGTGTCGGCCAAGTGGGGGTTCAGCGGCATGATGCACGAATGGGTGTCATTGGAGTGCAAAATGGTGAGCTGCTTCTGGGCAAGGCCAGAAGTGACGAAAAAGAGGGAAAACGACAGTGCTAAGAGTAGTCTTTGCATAATCTATGCTACAAAATTGCTGCAAAGTTACGCATTTCCAGCGTAATAGCCAAATTTTTTTGTCAGAAACGTTTCCCATGTTAAAACTTTGTCGTACCTTTGCACCCATGAAACTGAAATTACTTACTTTTCTTATTGTCCTGACAGTCGGATGCGTGTGTGGCAAGCACCTCTCCACTGCTACGGCACAGGAGCGCACCACCATGGCCACGCTCTACCAGGAGTTCAAGCCCTCGTTGATTTATCTTTCCGACGGTCGTAAGCTGAAGCAGAACCTTACGAACGTTTTCCTGAAAAACAGCTCGCTGGTCTACCTCAAGGGTACCTACACCATGGAGGCCAACATGGACAACATCGTCCGTGTGGAGTTCGACGACCGTCAGTACGACGTCATCGAGAAACAGTTGGCACAGGTCGTGGACAGCCTCAACGGCAGTGTCGTCTACCGCGTGGACTACCTCGACATGGATGCCTACCAGGCTCAGCTGAAGAACAACATCAACATCTCCAACATCTCATTAGGTGACCAGATAAGCACCAGCACCGTAGACCTCAACAACGAGGAGGACTTCAAGTTTCCCCTCGTCCACAAGTATTACCTGCGCTATGGCGGCGAGATCTTCCCTGTGCATGAGCGCGAGATATGGCGCCGCCTGCCCAAGGACAAGGACGTGCGCCGCATGTTTAAGACCATTATCAGCCAGCAGGACTTCAGCTGGACCAGTGACAAGAGCGTCTCGCAGCTGATGCGAGCCATCGTCAACGTCTCCGACGCCAAGTAGCCACCCCCTTTGCTACACTGTTGCGCATGGTTTTCAAAATGACCCCAAGACTTTTTTTGTTATTCCTCTCACTCATCTTCTCGCAAGCTGGCCTCTGCCAGTCGCCGAAGCATGAGGTGAGAGCCGTGTGGCTCACCACCATCGGCGGTATCGACTGGCCACACTCTTACTACGCCTCTGCACAGAAGGAGGAGCTGCGGCTGATGCTCGACCGCCTCCACGACGCAGGCATCAACACCGTACTTTTCCAGACCCGCATACGGGCCACCACCGTCTACCCCTCCACGATAGAGCCGTGGGACGGATGCATCACCGGCACGCCAGGACGCGCGCCGGGCTACGACCCCTTGCAGCTGTGTATCGACCTCTGCCATGAGCGCGGCATGGAGTGCCACGCCTGGGTGGTGACGATGCCCGTGGGCAAGTGGAACGCCACGGGATGCCAGCAGCTGCGCCAGAGACGGCCAGGACTGGTGAAGCGCATCGGCGAGGACGGATACATGGACCCTGAGCAGTGGCAGACGGGCGAATACCTCGCGCAGATGTGCCGTGAGATCACCCATAACTACGACATCGACGGCATCCACTTGGACTACATACGCTATCCCGAGACATGGAAGATGAAGGTATCGCGACAGCAGGGACGTGAGAACATCACCCGTATCGTGCGCCTCATCAGCAATGCCGTGAAAGGCGAGAAGCCCTGGGTGAAGATGTCGTGCTCGCCCGTAGGCAAGCACGATGACCTCCGCCGCTACCGCAGCGGCGGGTGGAACGCGCGCACCGCCGTCTGCCAGGATGCCCAGGAGTGGCTGCGGCAGGGACTGATGGACCAGCTCTACCCCATGATGTACTTCAAGGGCAACAACTTCTTCCCCTTCGCCATCGACTGGCAGGAGAACGCCTACGGGCGCACCGTCGTCGGCGGACTGGGCATCTACTTCCTCGACCCCCACGAAGGCAACTGGACGCTCGACATCGTGGAGCGCGAGATGAACGTGCTGCGACAGTTAGGACTGGGCCACTGCCATTTCCGTGCCAAGTTCCTGTGCGACAACATCAGGGGGGTCTACGGTATGGCCAGCCGTTTCTGTGCCACGCCGGCGCTCGTGCCGCCGATGACGTGGTACGGTGTGCAGCCACCGCGTCAGCCGGCTGATCTGACCCTGAAAGGTCACACCCTGTCATGGCAGGGTGTCGCCGACGTGACCAGTGGCAGCTACACCTATTATAATATATATGCCTCGGAGGACTATCCCGTGGACATCAGCCGCGCTGAGAACATCGTCGCCACCCGACTGCGTAAGACCAGCGTCCACGTGCCCGTGACGGGTCGCATGAACTATGCCGTCACCGCCATGGACCGCTACGGACAGGAGAGCGCGCCGGCACAGCTGCTCATCAATGCCGGACCGACCTTCCACGCCGCCCCGTCTATCGCCATCACCGACGGACGGCCCGTGAGGATTCCTGACATCAAGACCCTCGATGCCGACTTCATCATCATCGAGGACCTCGCCGGACGACAAGTGGCCATCAGGCGTCATGCGCCTACCATCAACGTCAACGGTATCCCCGACGGTATGTACCAGTTGCGCACCCTCGGACGGAAGGGCCGCAACCACCGCATCGGTTTCTTCTGCATCAAGCGAAACTCAGGACTTTAGGAAAGCTACGCGCCAGCCATTCCTTAATTCCTCGATTCCTTAGAATTTTATCTGGTTAAAGAACTATCTCGTCTAAGGAATTAAGGATTTTAGGAGTGCTAACGCAGTAGAACGCCGCGCAGCCATTCCTTGATTCCTCAATTCCTTAGAATTTTATCTGGCTAAAGAACTATCTCGTCTAAGGAATTAAGGAACTTAGGAGTGCTAACGCAGTAGAACTACGCGCCAGCCTTCCTTGGTTCCTTGATTCCTTAGAATTTTATCTGGCTAAAGAACTATCTCGTCTAAGGAACTTAGGAATTTAGGAGTGCTGACGCAGTAGAACTACGCGCAGCCATTCCTTGGTTCCT
>ERZ809472.140-NODE-140-length-19615-cov-6.344888_pt1 | contig 19615 bp, 29 predicted proteins | sample MGYA00521274_ERZ809472 | MGnify/ENA primary metagenome ERZ809472 (study PRJEB31581, sample SAMEA3312791) | metagenome | study: EMG produced TPA metagenomics assembly of the PRJEB8939 data set (Metagenomic analyses of Rumen microbiomes reveals... | reverse complement strand
GCTAGTCTTCCAAAATGCTCCGGGGGAGTCTTTTGGAAAATGTTTGCAGTATCTTTTAGGAGGTATGCCTATACAGATTCGTTTTCGGGCTCCTTTCACGTGTCTACAAGTACGGTCATGCCTCTTAAAAGATACTGCAAAGTTATCGAAAGTGCATGTGAACAAAATGAAAGGGGTTGACAAGTAATGGGAAGGGCTAAGAAAGTCGAAGACAAAATGCCGATGAAGCCCATTCGACCCGCCGAAACAATAGAGGCGAGGGAGAATCAGATGATTTCTCTCGCGATTGATTGCGCTGAGCAGAAACTTAGAGATGGAACCGCTCCTGCGCAGATCATTTCACACTATCTTAAGCTTGGTTCTAAGAAAGAACGGCTTGAGACAGAAATATTAGAGGAACAGAAGAAGCTTGTAAAGGCTAAGACCGAGGCTCTTGAGGCGGCCAAGAGGGTCGAGGCTCTTTATCAGGATGCTCTCGTTGCGATGAGAACTTATACGGGAGGCGGTAATGATTAGGTGCTACTCAGAGCTGGTCAAAATGAACACGTTCCTTGAAAGATTCGAGTATCTCAAACTAGGCGGAGCCGTTGGACAACAAACATTCGGCTACGATAGATGGATCAATCAGATTTTCTACGGTTCTAACGAATGGAAAACATTCAGAAATCAGATAATACTCCGAGATAACGGCTGCGACCTTGGTGTCGAAGGATATGACATCCATGGACGCGGTATGCTATTAATACATCACATGAATCCGATCACCAAGAGACAGATCTTAGATCGCGATCCATCAATTCTTGATCCGGAGTATGTGATAACCGTGTCGAGGGTGCCAACACATGAAGCGATTCATTACGGCGATGTTAGTTTGCTCCAGGGGAGAGAATTAACAGAACGAACACCAGGAGACACATGCTTATGGAGGAATAAACATGAACGGTAGATCGTTAGTTCACTATGGAATCCCCAGACGTAGTGGACGTTACAAATGGGGATCAGGAAAGAATCCGTATCATCATGGAAGAATCGATGGCAAAGCTATAGCTAAGAATACGGCTAAGGGAACAGCGAAATTTATAAGTCCGATCGGTGCTTCAGCGGTTTCTAAATCGGTAAAGGGAATTCCAAGAAAATTATCAGCCGAAGATAAAGACCGCATGACAAGGCGCGGCGATGCCCATGCGATTCTTAAAAACAAAGAACAGTTCGACGATAAAGAACTTCAGCGAGCAGCAAATAGATTAGACTTAGAAAGAAAGATATCCGCCAGGGAATTCGAGCAGAAACATAAACATATGAAAACTGTTCAGGATATTGCTAAGTCTTTAGACGAAACAACTGGATCGATAGAACGAGTTAGTAAGCGAACAATAAAACTTGGACGCAGAGTGGTACTCGGTGTTTGATTGGGAGGTATGGCATGAACGACAGCATACTCGATACAATCAAGAAGATGCTCGGCGGTCTTGATTCGGAAGACGATGGGTATTTCGATACTGACATCATCGTTCATATCAACACCGCGTTCGATATTCTTCACCAGTTAGGTCTCGGTCCTGATGAAGGATTCTTTATCGAAGACAATTCGTCAAAATGGAGTGATTTCTCGACAAATGGGAAACTCATCAACATGGTGAAGACTTACATTTATCTATTAGTGCGTAAAACATTCGACCCGCCGTCAAACGGGTTCGTGATGGACGCAATTAATAAAGATCTTGATGAATACGAATGGCGTCTCAACGTCTTAGCGAACGAGGCGCACAATTACACAAATGTTTAAATTCTACAATCCCAATCCCGCTAATACTTTAGTAGGGGATTGTGTTATCCGGGCGATTTCGAAACTCACTAACCAGACCTGGGAAGATACTTATACCGACATTGCTCTTCAGGGTTTTGTCATGCATGATATGCCGTCGGCTAATCGTGTCTGGGAACGGTATCTTTCAGGTTTAGGTTACAAAAAAGTATTGCTCCCTGATTCCTGCCCGGACTGTTTTACGGTAAGAGATTTCTGCCGAGAATATCCATATGGCAAGTATCTGCTTGCTATAGGAAACCACGTGGTTGCCGTCGAGAACGGTGATTACTATGATACATGGGATTCAGGGAGTGAAATTCCGATTCACTATTGGAAACGAAAGGAGTAACGATGGCTAATTATTATCCTTACTGGCAATGGAACAATCCGAGCCCGGTAACAGGGCCGTGGAATAATCCACCATTCAGAGAGAATTCATATACGTATGATACGACGGTTCTTTCACAGCCACGCAACGGCATCATATGGGTCCAGGGCGAAGAAGGCGCTAAAGCGTATACCGTCGCTCCGGGAAACAGAGTATGTCTTTTCGACAGCGAGAATCCGGTCGTCTATATTAAATCAGTAGACGTAAATGGTCGCCCTTTGGAAATGGAAGTTTACGACCTCGTTAAAAGGGATCCATCACCCGTCCATAACACGGATCCCAGCCTCGATATGTCAGCATATGTTACACGAGACGAACTGGATTCGATCATCGAAGCGAGGACTAAGGAAATAATGAAGCGTAATAAGCACGGAAAGAAAGGGGATGACAAGTAATGAATCCTCTTTTTTCATTGTTTACAAACCAGCCCCAGCAAATGCCGACCCCGAACCAGAACCTGCTTAGCCAGTTTAATGCGTTTCGTTCGGCATTTCAGGGGGACCCGCAAGCCAAAGTCCAGGAACTGCTAAACTCTGGACAGATGTCTCAGCAACAGTTCAGCCAACTCAGTGAGATGGCTAGAACATTCCAGCAGTTTCTTAAATAAGACAAATCAATGGCCATGATTTGAATATTACTTATTACTCCTGTTAGATTTTCAATGGAAGGAGAATCTTCAAAATGAGTTTCACAGAAAATGGTCTAAGTGCAGCGGATGTTGCAGCCGTAGCGGGCGACAATCGTGGTTTCGGTAACTGGGGAGACGGATCGTTCTGGATCATAATCCTGTTCCTCTTTGCCTTCATGGGCAACGGATGGGGAAACGGATATGGCGGCGGAAACGGCGCTGAAATCCAGAGAGGATTCGATCAGCAGTCGGTAATGGCCGGCATTGGAAACCTCAACAACACCGTAGCCAACGGTTTCGCTAACGCTGAAGTTGCAAGATGCAATACTCAGGCGAACCTTATGAGCCAGCTTAATGCAATTGCTATGAATCAGCAGAACTGCTGTTGCGAAAACAGAGCGGGACTTGCTGATCTTAAGTACACTATCGCTACAGAAGCGTGTGCTGATAGAGCGGCAGTGAACGAAGGCGTCAGAGATATTATTGCGTCCAACACCGCGAGCACACAGGCCATACTTGATAAGCTGTGTCAGCAGGAGATCGATGCACTTAAGACTGAGAATGCAAATCTGCAGACTCAGATCAACCTCGCAAATCTCCAGGCTTCGCAGACTAATCAGACAGCCAGAATCCTGGCAGACAACGCTGCTCAGACGGTTGCTCTCGAGCAGTATCTCAATCCTACACCGGTTCCGGCTTATGTTGTCCAGAACCCGAATTGTTGCGGACCTACTCCCTATAATGCTTGCGGTTGCAACGCTTAAGGGAGGTGGACAGTATGGCAGAATACACAGCTAATGCTGTTCAGGTAGTCAATCCCGGTGAAACAGTAGTATTCACTGAATCACCGATTCCCTGCGACAGAGGGTTTGTTCGTCATAGAGACGGATCTGGCAATTTTCTTCTTAGCGGTTGGACTCCGAATCGTCAGAGGGCGTGCAGGTGCTTTAGAAATAAGAGTGCGAACTATCTTGTAGAGTTTGGAGCTAATATTTCGATTCCTGCAGGCGGAACGGTTGAACCGATTTCCGTTGCGATAACCGTTGATGGTTCGACGATTCCGGCTAGTACAATGACAGTTACTCCGGCAGCGGACGAAGAGTATTTTAATGTAAGCAGAGCAATAAATGCTGATATCTGGAATGGATGCTGCGAGACCGTTGCAGTTCGCAACACAAGCGCTCAGCCGATTCAGATTCAAAATGCGAACATAATATTCACTAGACCTGATCTGGCAGTAACATACTAAGGAGGAGATAGCCATGAACGACGACGTACTCAGAAGGATTGATGAGCTCATAAGAAGAGAGCTCGACAAAATGGTCGCAAACGGTACTATGTCTCCGTCGGAGTTGGAAGTATGCTCTAAAGCTGTCCGCACTCTTAAGGATATTAAGAAGTGCGAGCAAATGGATATGGGCGAGTATTCCGATTCGATGAGAAATTATCGTGACTCGTATGCCAGAGGGAGAAATCCCATGAACGGTAGATATATGAGCATGAATAATGCGTATGGTCATGATCCGTATATGGATCAAGGCTACAGCGGACACAGTATCAAAGACCGCATGATCGATAGCCTCGAGAGGATGATGGATACAGCACAGACCGACTATGAAAGACAGACGGTCGCTGAAGAAATCAAGAAACTTCGCGAAGGCTGATAGTTGAGGATGAGGCAGGGTGTCGCGATCTTGACGCCCTGCTTCAAAATACTTAGGAGAGAAATTATGTCAAACATAATTAAAGAAATAGACAGAATGAGCGGAGCGGAAGTTCCTTCGCATACAATAACCGATGCTCTGAAGAAACTTGGAGCAGGCCCGTCGAAGAATATTACTGATGCTTTGAGCAGAGTCGATGTTAGTGGTGGGATATCTTACGCCACAGTAACTTTTGAGAATGCCGATTTAAGCACTTCTTATGACATCAAAGTTCCTTATGTTGATAATTCGGTCTTGGGTATAATCGAAACAGAAGTACGGCCAGGTCCTGAGGTTGTTCAAGTTCCGCTAGGTCCAATCGGAACCATCGTTACGTTTGGCAATTTTGATAGGACGTACGAACCGGTACTCGTCGGAGACGCCGAATTAACATCCGATGGAATTTTAATCACAGGTGATGCTACTATAACGGTCAAAGGTTTGAACTAAACAACCGGTGGTGTATAAATATGAAAGTAATGAAAGGCACTACGCCAACATTTACGTTAACTCTTCCGGAAGATATCGATCTTGATAAAGCGACAACGGTATATGTAACGTTGTCATATATGAGCAGTGGGCGTGAAATTTTTACAAAAAGAACCGAAGAATTGGTTATTGATAAAAATGTAATATACGTATTTCTTACACAAGAAGAAACACTTTCTTTTCCGTCCTCTGCGCAGTTACAAGTTAATTGGGTGTATGACGACGCAGGTGTCAATAAAAGAGCGTCTTCTGAAATAGTTAATATTGAATTTGCAAATAATTTGTTAAACAAAGTAGTAGAATAGGAGGTTCTTTATGGCGGATATTAATATACCCATAAAAGTCGCCCTATCTACAAGTGTATCGGAACAGTTATTCGAACTCGGAGCATCTGGTGAAAAAAATATTCATGTTCCTGTCGCTATAAGTAATTCAATTTATACTATAAATACGGATGGTTATATTGCAAGTACAGAAACATGGAATTCGCAGCCAGAGCTTGTCGCGAAAAAAAATGTAGTATATATCTATACGGATCATCATATAGACAAGCACGGCCGTCCTGTACCAGGCTTCAAAGTAGGGGACGGTTCTTCGTATTTAATTGATATGCCATTCAATGACGAAATGGTAGTCGAACATATCGAGAATAATGAGATACATATTACTAACGAAGAACGAGAATTCTGGAATAATAAAGTAACAACAATTATAAGCGAAGTGGACAACGAAGAACTAATATTTACGAGGGAAAGAATATGGCCGACAAACAAGAATTAAGTAAAATAAAATTGCCGTCTGGGTCACTATACTATATCAAAGATGAAGAAGCAAGAAATATGATAGCCGCATTAGAAGGTTATACGGTCTTTCTTGGCGTAACGACGACCGCTTTGACAGATGGAGCACAAACGAATCCTATCGTTATAAACGGAAACAATGTTACTGCGACTTCAGGCGGAATAGCAACATATAATTCCAAGGAATTTATTTTTAATGGAACAACATGGCAAGAATTTGGAGATTTATCTGGTCTTGGAAGTCTGGCATACAAAAACAGCGCAACTGGATCGTTTACTCCGCAGGGTAATGTTTCTCAGCCTACGTTTTCAGGCAACGAGCTTACGTCTACGGGCTCTTTTAAGCCAAGCGGAAGCGTAACGATTTCTAAGGGCACAGGAACTGCAAATTATACTCCGGAAGGAACGGTTTCTAAGCCGACTTTCACTGGTTCGTCTTCTACATATACTGGAAGTTTTACTCCCGGCGGTTCTGTTGGAGTAACGGTTTCGCCTACCGTAGCTGGAGCAACGCCAGACTTTCAGGTTGTTGAATATGTCGATGTACTGAATTCAGATTCAGATTCGAATACGTATACTCCTAAAGGATCAGTAAGCGCCCCGACAATAAGCGTAAATACCGCTGGGTCAACAACGACAATACAGAATCCGGCTTCAAAGACTGTTGTGACTGATGTTTCGGTGTCGAATCCTGCGGCCGGTACTGCTACAGGTGAGCTTGTATATTGTGCCGTTGAAAACGAGACGCTATCATTATCAAAATTTATCGAAACAACAGGCGCGTCAATCACGACATCTAATGTTACTGTAAAAACTGGAGACGCGTCTTATAGAGCTACCGCACCATCGTTTACTGGGACGGCCGTTCAGTTCAGTTCAGAAGCTCCAGAGTCTGCGTATACAGGTTACAGTGTGTCTGCTTCGTTTACAGGAACACAGGGCTCGGTATCTGTATCTGGTACGCCTACTGGATCTGTATCGCAACCAACATTTACAGGCACTGGCGCAGAATTAAAAGGTTCATTCACTGGAACATCGGCTACAGTTACAGTTAAAGGCACGCCGAGTGGTTCGGTTACTAAACCTACGTTTACTGGAACACAGGGTTCTGTAACTGTATCTTAATGGTGGTGTTATGGCTAATATAAAGAAAATAATATTGCCGTCTGGAGACGAATATAATTTTAGAGATGATAGTAAAGTTCCGCTAAGCGATTTGCTTGATTTAGTGTATCCGGTAGGCTCCATTTATATGAGCGTTAATAATACAAGTCCTGAAACATTCTTAGGAGGATCATGGACTCCGATAAAGGGCCGTTTTCTCGTCGCTCAAGGAAACAACGGAGCATCTGGTAATGAGGCGTTAAATTTAACCGCTGGAGGTACTGGCGGATCAAAAAACGCTGTCATTGTGTCGCATACGCATAAACCCAATGGAACAACATACCCGTACTTTCTGCAAGCGGGGGTTTCTGTACAGAGCGGTGATATGGGATCGCAGTCTGGTTCTGGAAGGCATTATCCGTTTGTGCCGACGACTACTGCGGCAAAGTATTGGGCAACATCAAGTGCCACCGCGGATGCAACCAATGGTGTAAGCGGAACGAATATGAATTTGCCTCCTTATTTAGCGGTATATATGTGGAAAAGAGTTTCATAGTTATGAGGAGGGTTCAAAATGTCAATAGTAAAAGAAATAGATAAGATCTCTGGAACGGATACGAGATCAAAGAATATAGAAGATGCTGTTAAGAAGCTTGAGCTTGGTGGTGGAGAAGTAGGTTATAGGTGTACGGAAACTATGGAAGAACTGTTTGAGGAAACGGTTACTACCGAAGTGGATGGCGATATTGCCGCGGCAAATCTTTTTTATTCAGAGCGAATAACTGCAGATGAACTTACTGTTATCTTTAACGGCACACAATACGTTTGCCCGAAGATTATAAGTCATGGTGCGGTGTTTTACGGCGGAGTGAACGAGATAGACGACTTCGATTTCACGAATTATCCGTTCTGTATTAGTAGTATGTCTGGTGCGAATGTTATAGTCACTGAATCTCCGATGACTGTTACTGTTGGTGTTTCGGTTCCTTCTTTAATTGTTGAAACAACAGAGTGCTTCAGACGTGCGGTAGAATCTGTACTCACATCTATTTCCGAAAATGGAGGCAAATAAAAGGAGATACCAAAAATTACGAATTAAAGGACGAATCACAATGTTATCAAACACGGCAACACCGATCTACTACGGTCAGTTTCGGGACGCCGTGTTACGCGGCGAGATTCCCGTCAACAGAGAGATCTCAATGGAGATGAACCGCATCGACGACCTCATCGCCAATCCTGAGATTTATTACGATGACGAAGCGATCGAAGGGTGGGTGGCTTATTGTGATAACGAGCTCACCCTGACTGATGGCTCGGATATGAACCTTCTTGACACGTTTAAACTCTGGGGAGAACAGGTTTTTGGATGGTATTACTACGTTGTTCGCAGCATATACGACCCAGACCTCAAACAGTATGTCAACCGCAGAGTCAAGAAACGTCTGGTCAACAAGCAGTATCTTATCGTAGCCAGAGGCGCTGCGAAATCTATGTATTTATCTTGCATACAGAACTTCTTTCTCAACTGTGACACGTACACGACTCATCAGATAACCACCGCTCCGACCATGAAGCAGGCTGAAGAGGTTATGTCGCCAATCAGGACATCTATCACACGAGCGCGTGGACCGCTGTTCAAGTTCCTTACGGAAGGTTCGCTTCAGAACACGACAGGCTCGCGGTCTAAACGAGTTAAGCTGGCGTCCACTAAGAAGGGAATCGAGAACTTCCTGACTGGTTCGCTCCTTGAAGTCCGTCCGATGAGTATCGACAAACTGCAGGGATTGAGATGTAAGATTGCGACAGTCGACGAATGGCTTTCAGGAGATATCAGAGAGGACGTTGTCGGCGCTATTGAGCAGGGCGCATCCAAACTTGATGATTATCTTATCGTCGCAGCAAGCTCGGAAGGAACTGTGAGAAATGGTATCGGTGATACCGTCAAAATGGAGTTGATGGACATCCTTAAAGGAGAATACATCAATCCGCACATCTCGATATGGTTCTACAAGCTCGACGATGTTCAGGAAGTCAATGATCCGGAGACGTGGGTCAAGGCGAATCCGAATCTCGGCAAGACGGTGACCTATGAGGTTTACCAGCTTGACGTGGAAAGAGCCGAGAAGGCTCCGGCTACGAGGAACGATATCCTTGCCAAGAGGTTCGGAATACCGATGGAGGGTTACACATACTTCTTTACTTATGAAGAAACCCTTCCGCATTCGAGACGAAGCTTCCGAAAGATGCCTTGCGCTATGGGTGCAGACCTTTCGCAGGGTGACGACTTCTGCGCATTCACATTCCTGTTCCCTCTTCGGAACGGGGCTTACGGTGTGAAGACCAGGAGTTACATTTCGTCCCTTACTTACGACAGGTTGCCGATGGCGATGCGTCTTAAGTATGAGGATTTCATGAAAGAAGGAAGTCTTGTCGTTTTAGAGGGCACAGTCCTCGATATGATGGAGGTTTACGAAGATCTTGACGACCATATCATCAAGATGGAATACGATGTTCTGGCTTTCGGCTATGACCCGTATAATGCTGCCGAGTTTGTCGACAGATGGGAGAAGGAAAACGGGCCGTTTGGAATTGAAATAGTCAGACAGGGAGTCAGAACAGAATCAGTTCCTCTCGGAGAATTGAAGATGCTGGCTTCAGAGCGAATGTTGGTGTTTGACGAAGAGTTGATGGAGTTCGCTATGGGCAATTGCATCGTCGTTGAGGATACTAACGGAAATCGCAAACTTCTTAAGAAGAAAAAACAACAGAAGATAGACAATGTGTCAGCGTTGATGGACGCATATGTCGCATATAAATTAAATAAGGAGAATTTCGAATGATACAGTGGAATCAAGAGCTCTATCATTACGGCATTCCTAGACGATCTGGCAGGTATAAGTGGGGGTCCGGTGCCAACCCTTTTCATCACGGATCAGATGGTGGCGCTAAGAGAAAACGACGTTATTCGTCTCTTTCTCCATCGGCAGCGATAGCAAGACGTCAAAATGCAAAGGTTGATAAAAGCTTTAAAAAATGGAGAACTGGAGCGGCGAATAGAGATAAAGCTATAGAGCTCGGAAAGCACAGAAATGAACTTAAAATAGCAAGTTCAAACGATAAACATAATAAAGACTTAAAGAAAGAATATAGAAGCGCGAACAAAGAATACAAAAGTGCTTTAAAACAGAATACAACTTATCGTAAGGGCACTGTGAGACAAGAAGTCGGAAAAGACCTTGCGAGAAAGCATTTGTCGGAAGCGCGAAAAGCAGACAAAATACTGAGGAATGATCCTAAAAACAGAGCCGCACAGAAACAATATAGTAAGAATATGCGAGCTCATGATGTGGAGAGAGCCAAGGCTCGAAAAGCACAGGCGGTTGGTTCTAAGAGATCTCAGTATAAAGCTGGTATAAAAAGGCGTATGACAATGACGTTGAAAGCAGCGGCGGCTTCAGGAGCAATAGCTGGTGGAGTTTATGTTGCTAACAAGTATGGTAATGTCGATCTCGACAGTGATAAGGTGAGGTCAGCTATTCGCACAGGAAGAAGAATGATGGGAATGGGTGGCTATTTCTATTAAGGAGAAGTTCGAATGATACAATGGAACCAAGAACTCTATCATTACGGCATTCCAAGACGATCTGGTAGATATAAGTGGGGTTCTGGTAAGAATCCTTTTCATCATGGCGCGGATGATAGTTCGAAACGTGCCAATAAAAAAGCGACTAAAGAAAAACAAAAGCAAGATAAAAAAGAAACCAAGGCCGCAAAAAGAGCTGAAAGAAAAGCTGAATTAGAAAAAACTATCGCGCTCAACGATTATCGACGTACTTGGACCGAACCATATAATGCTGCTAGCGAAAAATTCAATCGTGATATACATGATATAAACGAGAAATATAAAGACGAAAAATTTGACGATGAATTCAAAACAGATGCCGGCCAGCGTTACATAAGAGAAGTGTCGGCTATGTGGAAGAAGCATTACGATGAAGAATTACAAAAGCGATATGGTAAATATGGCGATGCCTTAAATTTAGAAAATGCTTTGATGAGAAACCAATATGATGAATTCATCATACCCGGATATTTCGACGCAAAAAAGAAAAATGTTTCACATTCTATGAAACAAAATGAAAGGCACAAAATGAGTATACAGTGGAATAAGGAACTCTACCACTACGGCATTCCTCGTAGATCTGGTAGATATAAATGGGGGTCTGGAGAAGATCCATATCATCACGGAGCGTCCGCGCCGTCTAGAAGAACAAAGCGTTTGGAGAAGAAGACTGCCTATGCAAAACGCGCTCGAGCTATGAATCGTAGGGAAGCGTCTATAGGCGGTCATCCCCGTTTGGACAAAATAAGTAGCAAGGCGGCGGACGTATGGGATAAGAAAGCAGACAAATATGGTCGAAAATTAGCGGAGTCTAAAGAAAGAGATGAAGCTAGGGCTTCGAAAGAGAATGCGAAACTTGAACGTAAAGAGGCCATCGCAAAAGGCAAAGAGCAGCTTAAATCAAAGAGTCGTTTAGAAAGAAAAGCAATGTTGGCAGAAGCGCAAGCTAACGTTCAGCGTCAGGCTGCTAATAATGCGAATAATCCTTTGCGCGCTTTGAATAAATCAAATGCTAATTACTATAGTAAAAAAGCTGAAAAATATAATGCTAAGATCGAACGTAAAGGCTATGAGGCTAAAAAGAAAGAAGCTAAAAAACAGTATCGCGCTGAATACAGAAAGAAGACAGAAAACGATCGCGATAAAATATATGAGGAACTGAATAATCATCGAAAACGTCGTGAGCTTAACAATCAGATGGGCGCAGTGTTTGGCGATAGCTACAAAAACACGTTTGGCGCATGGAATGAACGTAATAATGATAAGCAGCTTGCGAGAAATACAGAGGCCGCCAGAGAGAATATTCGTAATGCGAATCGTGAAAGAAAAAAGAAAACGTTGCAATCTAATATTCGATATGACAAAAAGATTTATGGCGAGAATAGCAGAAAAGTTAGGCGCGGTAAAAAGAAGTTAGCTAGATACAGATAGAAAGGAGGATTTCGAATGATACAATGGAACCAAGAACTCTATCATTACGGAATTCCTAGACGATCTGGTCGATATAAATGGGGGTCTGGCAAGAATCCTTTTCATCATGGGTCGTTTATTCCCAGAAAAGTTAAAAATGCTAGAGATAATCATAAAGCTAAAATAGAAGCCATGACTCCCGAAGAGCGCAGGGCTAGAAGAAATCGCAATATCAAAATAGCAGCCGGAATTGGCATTACAGTTGGTGCGGCTATAGCAGCTAAGAAAATGTACGATAATGATGATATTCGTCAGTCGGTTCGCGATATAAGAAGTCGAATGCGTAATGTCGAAAAACCTAGCGATTTTGCGACACGAAAAACTGCGTCGACCATCACAAGTGCCGCAAACAGGACTATAAACAAAAAAGCGACAGAAACCAGAGCGAATATTAATTCGATTCAAAACCCAGCGGCTCGTAGAGCGGCTCAAAGAGCATCTAACAAGGTCGATTGGGAAGTTCGTAAATATAATGCTAACGCTGAATTTGACTTTAAAGCCGATCCTAAAACAAAATACAATGGGGGCTTTAGATACAATAATGTCCCGACGACAAAGCCTTTAACTAAGAAAACTCCTTGGGCAAAGGCGATGGACAATGGTGACGATCCCGGACGTTATAATAAGAACTTGATAGACAAGTATAATGGCGGTTCTTATAGAAAGTTTGCCCCAGCGTCTCAAACAGGTCAAACTATTTACGGCGGTAAAAAAGTCAATCGTTTGAATCAGTCGAATGACGTCCGAAGGACATCGGTTGACCGAATTGATGTTCCAAGAGCTACCGTACAAAGAGCCGAAGTTCATCGGGCAAATGTTAATGTCAATCCGCATATAAAAACCAGAAAACGTCGTAAATAAAGGAGCATAAAATGCCAACACTAACAGATCGAATTCGTTCGGCGTGGAACGCTTTTCAAAATAAAGATCCCACGCCATACAACAGGTATCAGTATGGCTTCGGATACGCGACGAGACCGGATCGAGCTCGACTAAGTCGAGGAAACGAACGGTCTATTATTAACTCTATATATAACCGAATAGCTATTGATGTAGCGGCCATTCCAATCGAGCATGTAAAGCTTGATGAGGATGGTCGTTTTAAAGAACCGATGGATTCTAAAATCAACCGAGTTCTTAACGTCGAGGCGAATATAGACCAAACCGGCAGAGAGCTTATGCAGGATGCTGTAATGTCCATGCTCGATGAAGGCTGCGTAGCATTAGTTCCAGTTGATACGACCGTTATCCCATCAGATACGGGAGCGTTTGACATCGAGACGATGCGTACCGGCAAAATATTAGAGTGGTATCCAAGCCATGTAAGATTACAGGTATACAACGATCGTACTGGAAGACGACAGGAAATAACTCTTCCAAAACGCTTCGTTAGTATAATAGAAAATCCGTTGTATTCGGTAATGAACGAACCGAATTCAACACTACAGCGTCTTATAAGAAAATTGAATCTTTTAGACGTTGTTGACGAGCAAAGTGGTTCCGGAAAACTGGATCTTATTATCCAGCTTCCGTATGTTATTAAGACCAAAGCCAGACGTCAAGAGGCTGAGCAACGCAGGGCAGATATAGAGATGCAGCTGGCCGGATCGAAGTATGGCGTGGCTTATACAGACGGAACAGAAAGAATCACACAGTTGAATCGTCCGGCAGAAAACAACCTTCTCGCACAGGTCGAGTATTTGACCAATACATTGTATGGCCAGCTCGGCATAACAGAAGATGTGTTTAAAGGCACAGCCGACGAAAAGACGATGCTCAATTATTACAATCGTACGATCGAGCCGATACTTTCAGCGTTCACGAATGAATTCACGAGAAAGTATCTTACACAAACGGCTCGCACTCAGGGACAGGCGTTCCGGTTCTACAGAGATCCGTTCAGGCTCGCTACTGTTGAAGACATCGCAGAACTCGGCGATAAGTTTACAAGAAATGAGATCGCAACTTCCAATGAGATGCGTTCGGTTCTTGGTTGGAAACCTTCGAGTGACCCAAAGGCCGATCAGCTTGTAAACAGCAACATAGCGCAAAAATCCGATCAACAACCACCGGAAGAAATGCCGTACGAGGAAGTTAATGAACAGCCACAATAGGAGGTTATAATGAGAGGCACTTATGACTTTTCAGGTTGGGCTACCAAAAACGACTTCAAATGCTCTGACGGAAGAACAATTCGAGAGGGAGCGTTTAAGGGGAACGACGGAATGGTAGTCCCGCTTGTATTTTCGCATGTTCATGACAGTGTAGACAATGTACTTGGTCACGCACTGCTTGAGAACAGACCTGAAGGCGTCTATGCCTACGGAACATTCAACAATACGTCTTCTGGACAGAAGGCTAAAGAGATGGTCCGCAATGGTGATATAAGACATCTTTCTATTTATGCGAATCAGCTTACAGAAAAGAATGGTGATGTTCTTCATGGAAACATCAGAGAACTAAGTCTTGTCCTCGCAGGAGCAAATCCAGGAGCGCTTATAGATGTTCCATATCTCGAGCACTCCATGGATGACCTCGACTTCGAGGGAATTGTCTATACAGACGAACCCATCATAATTCATTCCGATGATGGGGATTATTTTTATGACGAGTCTGATGAAGATGGCGATGGCTATGACGATTATGATGAGTACATGGATGACGAAGATGACGAGGAAGTTTATGACGAAGATGACGTCGTAGAGCATGCAGATTTCAATAAATCAATCGGCGCCATAATCGACACCATGAACGACGAGCAGAAGAATGCTCTTTATTACATTGTTGGCGATCTTACTGACGATGGATCGGATGATGACTTTGAGGGAGAATCCGATGGAGAATCCGATGGCGAATCAGAAGGAGATTCTGAAGGATCCATGGCTCATGCCGATGGCGAGAACAAAACCATTAGAGAAATAATCAACACCATGAATGAGGAGCAGAAGAACGCTCTTTATGCGATAGTTGGTGAACTCGTTGGCGACGACGAGGAAGAAGATGACGAGGAAGGGGAAAACACCGAAATGAAACACAACGTATTTGATACAGATATGCAGACTTCCAATTACCTCAGCCATGAAGATATGGAGGTTATTTTCAAGGATGCTAAGAGCTTTGGAAGCCTTAGAGACGCTGTAGAGTATCATGAGAATCAGGGCGTTCTTATGCATGCTGACGATGATATGCCGGAGCAGATGACTGCGACATATGGCATCGACAGAATGGACTATCTGTTCCCGGAAGCAAGACTTGTAAACAATATGCCGCCGGAATTCATTAAAAGGAACACAGATTGGGTCCAGAAAGTAATGAGCGGAGTACATCATACACCGTTCAGCAGAATCAAGTCCATGTTCGCAAACATCACGATGGATGAGGCCAGGGCTAAAGGTTATCTGAAGGGCCACCTGAAGAAGGAAGAGGTCTTCACTCTGCTCAGAAGAACAACTGACCCGCAGACGATCTACAAGAAGCAGAAGATGGATAGAGATGACATGCTCGACATCACAAGCTTTGACGTAGTTTCGTGGCTGAAGTCCGAGATGAGAATCATGCTCGATGAGGAAATCGCAAGAGCTATCCTCATTGGCGATGGAAGATCGACAGCTGACGAAGACCACATTTCCGAGGATCACATCAGACCGATCTGGACAGACAAAGAGCTGTATTCGGTTAAGTGCACGGTTCCGAAGGGTGGAGACGACGCTGAGACTGCTAAGAACATGATCGAGACTGCTATCAGAAGCAGAAAGCTTTATAAGGGTTCGGGACAGCCGAAGCTCTTCACAACAGAAGACTTCCTTACAGAGATGCTTCTGCTTGAGGACGGCATCGGCCACGCTCTGTACAAGACAGAGGCTGAACTGGCTACAAAGATGAGAGTAAGCGAGATCATCACAGTTCCGGTAATGGAGAATCAGACAAAGGACGGTAAGACACTCGCTGGTATCATCGTTAACCTCAGCGACTACAACGTTGGTGCTGATAAGGGTGGCGAAGTCAACATGTTCGATGACTTCGATATCGACTACAACCAGCAGAAATACCTGATTGAGACGAGATGCTCCGGCGCTCTGATCAAGCCGTATTCGGCACTGGTCCTCGAAGTACCGACTGCATAAGGAGATTGATATGAATAAGTGGCACGGCAAGATAGGATTTATTAAAACCGTCGAGACCGTTCCCGATGTTTACGAGGAGCAGGTTACCGAGAAACTTTATAGAGGCGATGTTATTCGGAATTCGTCAAAATGGAGTCAGAAACAAGATTCCACGAACAACGATCTGAATATCAGCAATTCGATAAGCATTATCGCGGACCCATATCTCAATAACAACATTCAATCGATTCGGTATATCGAATTTATGGGCGGTCTCTGGGATGTGACGAGTATCGATGTCCAATTCCCGAGACTCGTCCTGTCCATAGGGGGTGTTTACAATGGAAAGACGGCTTGAGTTTAGAAACAAACTCACCGATGTAACTGGGTTACAGCATCTTTACTTTAATCCCCCGGAAACAATCAAGCTCGAGTATCCTTGCATTATTTATCAGAGACAAAATGGTGATTCTAAGTATGCTGATGATAAATTGTATCGATATATCAAGAGCTATACAGTAACTGTTATCGACAAGAATCCAGATTCCGAAATCCCGAGAAACATTCAGGAAGCGTTCGAGCTATGTCAGTTCGAGCGCTTCTTCGTTTCCGACAATCTGAATCATTGGGTTCTTAGGATCTATTATTAGGAGGAAAACATGAGTTTCACACCAAAACTTGAATGGGACCAGTCTGGCCAGAGAAAGTATGAAACAGGCGTAAGAAAGATGGCTCTGTACCTCAAGAACGACGACGGCACATATGCTAACGGCGTTGCATGGAACGGCGTTATCTCTGTTCAGGAATCTCCGTCAGGAGCTGAGTCTAACCCGATTTACGCCGACGACATGAAGTATCTTGACATCAGATCGGCTGAGGAATTCGGAGCAACAGTCCAGGCGTATACGTATCCGCCAGAGTTTGAGCAGTGCGATGGATCGGCAGCTGTTATCGATACAGTTCCGTTTATCACTGTCGGACAGCAGTCGAGGAGAGCATTCGGCCTCGCTTACACGACAAGAGTCGGTAATGATGTCAAAATGAACGACTACTCGTACAAACTGCATATCGTATATGGATGTACGGCTTCTCCGTCGGAGAGAGAATTCCAGACAGTAAACGACAACCCCGAGGCAATCACATTCTCGTGGGAAATGACGACAACGCCTATCGAGCTTCCGTCGACACTTGGAAGCGGTACGCTTAAGCCGACAGCACAGCTTACGATCGACGTATCGCAGGTAGCAGCTATGACGGCTGGAGCAGAGAAGACACACTGGCTCGAGTGCATCGAAGCTCTTGAGAAGAAGCTTTATGGCGTTAAGGCTGGCGATGGTCAGCAGGCGTCCGAACCACAGCTGGTTATGCCGGAGGATATCCCGGCAATGTTCCCGGCATTTGTTGCTGGCTAATATCAAAATAAATTTTAGAGCGCTCGTAAATAATCGGGCGCTCTATATTTTTTCGCAACGAAAGGAGTACAAAATGCTTAAGAAAACAATCGAATTCGTAGACTATGACGGTAATAAGCGTAAGGAAGATTTCTGGTTCAATCTCTCCAAAGCAGAAATTATGGAGATGGAGCTTCTTCAGGACGGCGGTCTTGAAAAGCTTATCCAGAAGATTATTTCGACACAGGATCTGCCAGAGCTCGTCAAACTGTTTAAGGCTTTGATCCTTAAGTCTTATGGCGAAAAGTCTCCGGATGGAAGAAGATTTATTAAAAGCGATAAACTCACCGAAGAGTTTACACAGACAGAAGCATATTCGCAGTTGTTTATGGAACTCGCAACGGATTCTGACGCAGCAGCGAAATTTGTTAACGGCATCATTCCCAGCGATGTAGATATCAGCGACGAAAGACTTCAGGCAGAAGTAGCAGCTATGCTCAACGAGGAAGATAATGCTTAAGATTGTTATTCCTGCTGGGGAATTTTTCAATCAAGATACATCTGAATTCTATTATACAAAAGAGCAAACGTTGTTATTAGAGCATTCGCTCGTATCTATTTCAAAATGGGAATCCAAATGGAAGAAACCGTTCATTGATCAGTTCAATGAAAAAACAACTGAAGAGATAATAGATTATATTCGATGCATGACTATAACAAAGGGCGTAGACCCTTTGGTTTATCAAAATATTCCTGATGAGGCGCTGAACAAAATACTGGATTATATTTCTGATCCGATGACAGCCACGACGTTTAACGATAACAGCGCGCCTACAAGAGAAATCATAACCTCCGAAATCATCTACTACTGGATGGTCAAGTTGAGGATTCCTTTTGAGTGCGAAAAGTGGCATTTCAGAAAGTTGCTTGCATTGATAAAAGTTTGTGCTTTAAAGAATAATGCTCAGGAAAACAAAATGTCTCAGCGACAAATCATGGAAAGTAATCATGCATTGAATGAAATGAGAAAGAAGGAACTAGGCACGAGAGGGTGATTCAAATGGGAATGTTCAAAATAACGTCCAAAGGGAATTTTGATAAAACCCAAAAGTGGCTTAGAAAGGTGCAATCGAAGGGTTACATGCAACGGCTTGACCAATATGGTCAGCAGGGTGTGGAAGCCCTTCAGCAGGCAACTCCTAAACGATCGGGTCTCACTGCGTCGTCATGGAGTTATGAAATCAAAACTGAAGGAACCAAAATAGAGATTTCCTGGAAGAACTCAAACGTTGTCAATAACGTGCCGATAGCTGTAATCATCCAGTACGGGCATGGCACAAGAAACGGCGGGTATGTTCAGGGAATCGATTACATTAATCCGGCTATGAGACCGGTGTTTGAAGATATAACGAACAAAGTGTGGAAGGAGATTGCGGATCTATGAGTAACTCAGTAGATGAGAAAGTTGTCGCTCTACAATTCGACAACGACAATTTTGAACAAAATGCGCAGACATCTCTCAGCACGATAGATCGTTTGAAGCAGGCACTTCAGTTTAAAGAGGACAGTGGAAAGGGACTCGAAGGGATATCCAAGAGTGTTAGAGACGTCGATTTCTCAGGAATGGAACAGTCGGTGAATACAATCGCCGATAAGTTCAAAGGTCTTGGAATAATCGGTGTAACGGCACTCCAAAATATCACAAATAAAGCAGTCGATACAGGAACAAGACTTATTAAGTCCCTGACCATCGATCCAATCGCATCGGGTATGAGTGAGTATGAGCTCAAACTTAACTCGATGAGAACGATTATCGCTTCTACTTCTAAAGACTTCAAGAACAGAGGCGAAGCGATAAAGAAAGTAAACGAATATCTTAACGAACTTAATACATACTCCGATAAAACGATTTATTCGTTCTCGGATATGACTGCAAATATTGGTAAGTTCACGAACGCCGGTGTAAAACTTGAAGACGCCGTCGGTGCTATCAAGGGTATCTCGAATGAAGCTGCGAGATCTGGCGCAAGTGCCCAGGAAGCATCTCGTGCGATGTACAACTTCTCGCAGGCTCTGTCGGCGGGTTATGTAAAACTCATTGACTAGC
>ERZ809472.139-NODE-139-length-19721-cov-15.183667_pt1 | contig 19721 bp, 13 predicted proteins | sample MGYA00521274_ERZ809472 | MGnify/ENA primary metagenome ERZ809472 (study PRJEB31581, sample SAMEA3312791) | metagenome | study: EMG produced TPA metagenomics assembly of the PRJEB8939 data set (Metagenomic analyses of Rumen microbiomes reveals... | reverse complement strand
CCCCGGCCCTCTCTCCCACTTTCCCCGGCTCTCTCTTCCACTCCCCCCGGCTCTCTTTCCAGCTTAGGAGTAATATCAAAACCGCCGCCGGGCACACGGGCGAAACTACCGGCACCATCGGTACCGCCCCACGGAAGAAAAATTCATGAACAATTCGTGTCCATTCGTGGCATTTCGTGTTAAAAATAACTGCCTACAATAGAGGTATTTCAGATAAAATGATTAATATTGCAGCCGGAAATGAAAGTAACGGAAAATAAATATAAAACTCTGGAATTATGTAGAGAAGAATTCGTGAGAAGCTCGACATGCGGGTTGCAGAGCTCCGCGACAGCGGACCCAAAAACTTTAAGACGATGAAACACTTCATGAGAACGCTGTCCCTCGTGCTGGCCATGATTGCCGGAGGAGCAAGTAGTGCCGCCGCGCAGGCGGGCTACGTTGCCGGCAATGGGGACAACGTCGGCGAGTTCATCCCGACGGTTACCTTGCTTGCGGACGTCACCGGCCTCACCTCGGGCTATACTATCGGGCACGGCGGCACGGCGACGAAGGTGGAGCTGGACCTGAACGACCATACGATTTCGGGCGCTGTCAGTGGCGGTGTGATTACCGTCAACAGTGGCGCGACGCTGACGTTGGTCAGCACCGATTCCGACCCGGACAAGACGGGCACCATCGAGAATACTAACACCAGTTCTGCCAACGGTGTTAAGGTTGATAGCGGCGGCGCGCTTTTTGCCCATGGCGGCAGCATCGTCAGCAGCAAGGGAACTGCTATCAGCAACAGAGGCACGGCCGACATCAACGGCTGCGACCTTAGTGGCAATACGGGTATCAGCGCCCAAAGCACAACCACCGTTGCCAACTGCACCATCGGCAATGGCAAATTACCAAGAATGTCTATTCGTCCGAGGAAGATATCGATTTCTACACTGACGGCCTCGACGACGACTACAGTGATAATTGATGCGTCGGTAAGAGAGTCTCTCTTATCTTGTTGTGCCGCGCAGGATGAGCCGCGTACGGACGATGCGGCGCTCGGCATGGTTCAGCGGGATTGTACCTTCGACGTGGCCGATGAGGATGTCGGCGGCCTCCTCGCCGACCATCACGCCACGCTGTTCTACGGTGGTCAGCATGGGGTCGCACGACGTGGCGCGGTCGTCGTTGGTGAAGCCGCAGATACTTACGTCTTCAGGAACGCGCAGGCCCATGCGCTTCACGGAGTAAAGGATTCCAATGGCCGTGTCGTCGTTCACGGCGAAAAATGCGTCGGGATAGCTGTCTCCGTCAAACATCAACGGGGTAATCATCTCTGCGTCGCGGCGCGTGTCGCAGATGCGGGTAAGCTCGGGCGCGAACGGCAAACCGTGCTTCAGCAGTGCGTCCTTGTAGCCGTTAAAACGATTTTTGGCTATCTCAAGGTTCATCTGCGAACCAAAATAAGCGATGCGTCGGCAACCTGTGTTAATCAGGTGGGTCGTGGCATTGAATGCGCCTAAGTAGTCGTCGACCACCACACGGCTGGCATTCACACCCGTACAGATGCGGTCGTAGAACACCAGCGGCACACCGGCCTCCTGCAGACGGAGGAAGTGGTCGTAGTGTTGCGTGTTCTTCGCCTGGGAGACAATGATGCCGCACACCTTGTTCTCGAAAAATGTGCGGCACAGCTGCACCTCGCGCTCGTACTGCTCACCGCTCTGGGCCACCATGATATGATAGCCGTGGGCTACCGCTTCCTCCTCGATGCCCTTCAGGATGGAAGCAAAGTAATAATGAACAAGCTCAGGCAAAATGACTCCGATGAGCTTGAGGGGCTGCACACGGCTGTGGCGCAGACTCTCGGCCAGCGCGTTGGGAATGAAATTATGCTTACGGGCATACTGTTGAATCTTCTGCCGCTGCTCTACGGAAATACGTGGAGAGTCTTTTAGCGCACGTGAAACCGTAGCCACGGAAACGCCCAGCTCACGAGCGATGTCTTTCATCGTCAGTACCATAGTTCTTTTCAGTTATTAGTTCACAGTTCACAGTTCATAGTTTAGAGTTTGTAGTTCTTCGACAAGCGAAGCGGGAGGACAGAGCGCACAGTACAGTTTTCACGTTTTAGATTTGATGCAAAAGTAAAATAAAGTTCACACGCGAAACAATGCCCTTAACATTTCGTTACACAGAACGGGATGCAAACGTTTGCATTATATCTATAACGAATTTAATCCCCAAAAAGTGTTATAGCATCTAAATATGACCTATCTTTGCCGAGCATATAAGGGCGGACACGCAGGGATGGTAAATCACCTGTAACATCTGCCCCTACACCATGAATATAATTACCAATATTAATTACTAACAAAACAAAAATCTAATGAAATGATGAAGCAGGTAAACATTCAAGTACCGCGTAGGCTGATGACCCTCCTGTTGGGTCTCTTCCTCACGGTAGGAGCCTTTGCACAGCAGATTACTGTGAAAGGCCATGTGAAAGATGCCACTGGTGAAGGAGTCATCGGAGCTACCGTCCGCGCTGAAGGGACTCAGGGCGGCGTGGTGACCGACTTTGACGGTAATTTCACCATTCAGGCAAACAAGGGAGCAACGCTCACCATCACCTACATGGGTTACCAGCCAGCCACGGTGGCCGCTGCGCCCACGGTGGAGGTGACGCTACAGGACGACTCGCAGCTACTCAATGACGTGGTGGTCATCGGTTACGGTGTGGCCAAGAAGAACGACCTCACTGGTTCGGTCACCGCACTCAAGCCCGACGAGAAGAACCACGGTATCATCACTTCTGCTCAGGACATGATCCAGGGTAAGATTGCCGGTGTGAACGTGAATACCGCAACGGGTGCACCTGGTGAAGGCGCACAGATCCGTATTCGTGGCGGTGCGTCGCTGAACGCCAGCAACGACCCGCTGATTGTCATCGACGGTATGCCCATGGACCCCAATGCCACTAAGGGTGTTAACAACCCGTTGTCGCTGGTCAATCCTAACGACATCGAGTCGTTCACCGTCCTGAAGGACGCATCGGCAACGGCCATCTACGGTAGCCGAGGCTCTAACGGTGTCATCATCATCACCACGAAGAAAGGCCGTAGGAACCAGTCGCCGAAGGTGTCGTACAACGGAACGCTTTCAGTGAGCACCATCGCCAAGAAGCTCGACGTGATGAATGCCAGCGAGTATGTCGAGCAGATCAGGACCCAGTATGGTGAGGACTCTCCCGCCTATCTCGGACTGGGATGGAAGCAGTACAACGAGGACGGCACGCCCAACTTCGCCGCCGGCACCTACGAGACCAAATGGCAGGACGAGATTTTCCGCGGCGCCGTCAGCCACGACCACAATGTGAGCGTCACCGGCGGTGTAGGTAATGACAAGTGGGCCATGCCTTATCGCGTCAGCGTAGGCTACACCAACCAGCAGGGTATTCTCAAGGGCAGTGACTACAGCCGTTTCACCGCAGGATTCACACTGAACCCCTCGCTGCTCAACGACCACCTGAACCTGAATATCAACGGTAAGTACTCCTACTCGAAGACCAATCCTGGTGGACAGGGAGCCATCGGTGCTGCTTTCATCATGGATCCCACACGTCCCATCATGAGCAACGATGAGCAGTACAAGAACTGGGGCGGTTACTGGCAGTGGGTGACTCCTACCGATGCTTTCGACCCGACCTACCCCTACCAGCGCAACAGCGATGCTCCCGAGAACCCAATGGAGAAGGTGGATCACTACACCTTCAACAAGAGTGCAAACATTTTGCTGGGTAACTTCGAGGCCGATTATAAGATTCACGGTCTGGAGGATGTACGTCTGCATGTCAACCTCGCTGGTGAGTATGCCAATGGTGGTGAGTACACCAACAATAATCCTTACTCCACCTACGGCTACTACTATGGTGGAACAGGTGACAACAAGGAAAAGAAGTACAACCTCATTGCAACGGCTTACGCACAGTACTACAAGGACTTCAATAAGGACCACCACTTCGACATCATGGGTGGTTATGAGTACAGCCACATGAAGTACTGGGGCAACAGTTGGTACAAGGACTACTATCCCAGCACTTATCTGGGCACATACGATGATGGCACTCCCAAGGCCGGCACCGTGAACAGCGAGTCGGAAAGCCGCTGGAAGGGTCAGACGTTCATCGTCTCATGGTACGGACGTGCCAACTATACCCTCATGGACCGCTACCTCCTCACCTTCACTGCCCGTTACGACGGCTCCAGCCGCTTTGCCGACGGACACCGCTGGGGCTTCTTCCCCTCGGGTGCCTTTGCATGGCGTGTGAAAGATGAGGCCTTCCTGAAGAATGTTGATGCCATCAGCGACCTCAAGCTTCGTATTGGTTGGGGTAAGACTGGTCAGCAGGACACTGGACGTGAGTACTATACGCCTATCTACCGCGTGAGCACCAACCCCTACTACTACTATCCCGTAGGACCCGACAACGAGGGTATTCTTTACAGGCCGCTCGTCTATAACAATGACCTCACATGGGAGACCACCACGACGTGGAACCTGGGTCTGGACTTTGGAATGTTCAACCAGCGACTCACCATCAACGTCGATGCCTATAAGCGCAAGACTACCGACCTGCTCTGCACACCTACCATCCCTGGCGGCATGAACTTCGACAACGCCATGATGCTTAACTCTGGCTCGCTGAAGAACACTGGTATAGAGGTGGCCATCACTGGCAAGCCCGTGCAGACCAATGACTGGTTTGTGGAGCTGAGTGTGAATGCCGCTTACAACAAGAATGAGATCAGTGAGCTCTACGGCGGACGCGACATGGTGGAGGCCGGCATGCAGGTTGGTCAGAACCAGGCTATAACTTATAATAAGGTGGGCAAGCCTGCAAGTTCCTTCTGGGTATATCAGCAGGTCTATGACCAGAACGGACGCCCCATCATGGGAGCATACGTTGACCGCAACGGTGACGGTGCCATCGACGAGAACGACCGTTACTTTTACAAGAACATCACCGCTCCCTGGACGGGTGGCTTCAGCTTCAAGGTGGCTTACAAGAACTGGGATCTCGGCACGAACTTCCGTGGCAGCTTCGGCAACTATGTCTATAATGACATTGAGCAGGGACGGGCCAACTCGGCAGTGCTCTACAATTCGAAGGGATTCTATGAGAACAGCACCAAGGACTATGTTTCCCTTAAGTGGAACTCCTACAACTACCCCTTGACTGATTATTTCGTGCAGAACGCTTCGTTCCTCAAGTGCGACAACATCACACTGGGCTACAACTTCGAGAACCTCTTCAAGGCAGGTAATTACGATGGCGTGTCAGGACGTATCTATGCTTCATGCACCAACGTATTCACCATCACCAAGTACAAAGGAATCGACCCCGAGCAGACCTCTGGACGTGAGGGTAGCATCTACCCGCGCTGCCGCACCTTCCTCATGGGTCTTAACCTGAACTTCTGATAGACTGAGAATCGAACAATATTTATTATAATTGAAAAATGATAGTTATGACAACCAAGATATCAAAATTCCTCACCTTCGGTCTCGTATGTTGTGCTGCCTTCACGAGTTGTATGAAGGATCTTGACAATGGCAACATTGACCCCAATGTGCAGGCTGAACCCAACATCACCGCCCTATATAGCAAATGCTATGCGGGACTCATCATGGAAGGCAATGACGGTAGTGCCGACTTCACTATCGACGATGCAGGTAAGTCAACCCTGCTGCGCAACATCTTCAACTTTAACGACCTGCCCACTGACGAGGCCATCTGCTGGTGGAGTGACGGTGGCATCGTGGATATCGGCTTCAACAAGTGCATGCCAGGAACGGCATCGCTGCGCTTCCTCTACTACCGTCTCGTATCGAACATCTCCTACTGCAACCACTATCTTGAACTGAGCCAGTCACAGGAGAACCAGACGATGCTGGCAGAGGTGCGCTTCATCCGTGCCTTCAACTACTACCAGATGCTCGACTTCTTCGGAGATCCCCCATTCACCACTGCTATCTCCTCCGAGACTCCGCGTCAGGCACACACCTACAACGACAAGTTCGTAGAGGGACAGCAGTACTCACGTGCCGACCTGCTCGCCATGGGTCGTGAATTCCTCTTCAACTGGATAAAGAACGAACTGGAAACCGCTGAGGCCAACATGCTCGAGCCGCAGCCGAAGACCGACAGCGACTCCAATTATGGACGTGCAGACAAGGCTGCTGCTTGGTTCCTGCTCAGCCGCTTGTACCTTAATGCCGGCACATACCTGAACAACGACGGACAGAACAACCCCTACTGGGACAAAGCTCTTGAATACGCAGAGAAGGTTATCAACTCTGGTTATTCCCTCTTCGATGACTCGAAGATGCCACAGGCTGCCAAGGTTAACGGCTACCAGCCATACGATCTGCTTTTCATGGGCGACAACGGTTCAAACGGTGCCAGTTGCGAGGCAATCCTGCCTCTGCTCCAGGATGGTAAGAAAACAAAGGGCTGGGGAGGTTCACTCTTCTTTGTCGCCGCCATGTGGAACAGCAGCATGTCTACCGTTGTAGGCCTTGATGCCGGTACCACGGGCAACAACTGGAGCGGTATGCGCTGCCGTCCGCAGCTCATAGAGAAGTTCACCAACAACCCCGCATCTTTCATCGGAAAGACTACTGCCGATATCCGTGCCATGGGCATCGACGACCGCGCACTTTTCTGGGGACTTGGCTCTGGCAACGACAAGCGCACGCTTGACCTTGGCGACAACTCGAACTTCTTCCAGGGTATCGTAACCACGAAGTGGAACAACAACTATTCCAACGGCGGTACACCACATGACACTTACGACGTGGACATCGACTTCTTCCTCTTCCGTATCGCTGAGGCTTACCTCACAGCAGCCGAGGCAGCACTCCACCTGAACAATCCTGCAAAGGCAAAGGAGTACGTCGACAAGCTGCGCAACCGCGCTCATGCCGTACCCAGCACCAGCTACACCCTGCAGGATGTGCTCGACGAGCGTGCCCGCGAGTTCTACTTCGAGGGACAGCGCCGTGTTGACCTCATCCGCTACAACCAGTTCGGCGGACAGACGTCATACATCTGGGACTACAAGGGAGGATTCCCCAACGGTGGTTCCTTCGACAAGACGCGCAACGTATTCCCGCTGCCTTCATCGGAAGTGCTGGCTAACAAGAACCTCACGCAGATAGACGGCTACAACGAGGCCGAGTAATCATTAATTTATTAACAGAATCTTAATAAGAACGCAATATGAACAACAGACTATTGCTTGGCGCACTGCTCTTAGGCACCGTCAGCTTATTTACCGCTTGTTCGGATGACAACGACTCGAATCCCACGCTGATACAGCCCACGAAATTCGATTTGAACATTCCTGCATACGTCAACGAAACCGTTGACCTCTCGACAACCAATGCGCTCACCATCACCTGGTCGCAGCCAAAGTTCACCGCCGACAACGCACCCATCAACGCCACCTACGAGATTCAGGTGTCACCAACGGGGCAGTTCAACGTTTCATTGGCTGAGGCTGAAGCTGACGAAGAAGGCCAGCTTGTTGCCGACTATGCCATCATCGACCGCACCACGCAGCTCTGCCGTTACGACCTTACCTCAGAGGACCTCGACAAGGCTCTCATGCAGGTGGCCAAGTGGACGGAGAGCAGCCTTCCCGAAGAGCACAAGGCTTACATCCGGGTGAATGCCTATTTCCTCGAAGGAACAAACAAACTGAACTCTGTGATTTCAAACGTCATTGAGTTGAGCATCAATCCTTATTACATTGAGCTGAAGGATGCCGCCCCGATCATGTGGTTCCTCGTGGGTAACAATATCGGCGACGGAGGCTGGAGCAACAAGCCCGGCGAGAGCAGCTTCCCGATGTTCGTGCAGAGCGGTTACACCTACGACAAGAAGACGGGTGCAGGTGAGATTACCTACCTGAACTACTTCAACACCGATGGTTGGAAGATCCAGCCTACCGACTTCAACTGGGACTACGGCTTCATGGGCAATGGTGCCAATCAGGCGATCTACCGTGACGGTGGCGGCGACAACGGAAACATCTGGTGCGAACCGGATGGCTACTACCTCGTCACCGTGAACACTGGAACGATGGAGTGTACCATCACTCCGCAGGACATCACACCTGCCAAGTACGACCAGATTTGCATGGCCGGAAGCTTCAACGACTGGAGCGACACCAATATGCTCTCAGTGAACAAGAGCACAGAGAACCATGTTTGGTGCTACACCATGACCGTTGAGGAAGGTGTCGTGGAGCAGATCAAGTTCAAGATTGCCGGTTCGTGGGACACCAACTGGGGCTATGGAGCTGCCGACGGTGAGGTGAACACCTGCGGAAAGGCTACTGCCGGAGGAAAGAATATCGGTGTGGCAGAGGGAACGTGGATCATCATGTTCAACGATATCACCGGTGAGTTCAGTATCATTCCGAAACCGTAATAATCAGGAGCGCGGGCGTCCTTGCCCGCAAAACAATAACCTTTAATCGATAATAGCATTATGACAAAGAAAATATTCATGGGCATGGCCTTGGTAGCAGGACTCTGGTCCTGCACCAAGGACTACACCGACTGGCAGTCACCACAGAAAAACGACGAAAACGATCCCGTGCAGAAATTTGAGATGACCGTCCAGCCCACGGTCCAGGCCATTGATTTCGCCACGGAGAAAGCAGAGAACATCCAGCTCTTTACTACCAACGCCTCAGAGAAGGTTGACGGTTATAACCTGACATTTAGTGCCAACGATACCAACAAGGAAGCTGTCATCACTGCAACTCCTGATGGTATAGTCACTGCCAGCGATCTCATCGGTGTGGTGAAGAGCATCTACGGCAATGCCCCAGAGGAACGCACCTTCAACGTGGCTGTTGCTGCCGATGTTACCATCGCTACTGCCGACGGTAATGTGAAGGCCAAGAAAGCAGCATTACCGTTCACATTGAAAGCCAAGCTGGAGGCATCCTACATTGCTCCCGCATACTACGTTGTCGGCGGTACCCTCGACTGGGCAGCCTCAGCAGCAAGCAAGGAGCAGAAGTTCAACCACAGCGACAAGAGCGTCTACGACGACCCGATTTTCACCATCACTATCCCTGCCTCTTCTGGCGACACATGGTTTGCTATCGGCGATGATGAGGCCCTCGACGCTATCACCAACAACGGAGACTGGAGCAAGCTGCTCGGCACCACCGCAGGAAACGGTGACACCAGCCTTACCGGTACGCTGGCTCCACGCAGCGAACTGGGCAACGACGGTAGCATCTGCATGCCTGGCTCACTCGGAGCTTCGTTCTTCAAGATCACTATCAACATGGAGGAGTACTCCTACGAGATTACGCCTGTGGTCGTTGCTGCACAGTACTACGTTGTAGGTGGTGTTCAGGGATGGAGCGATACCGCCAAGACCTGTCTGTTCACTCCGGGCGAGAACGATGTACTCTCCTACACCACAAAGTGGACTGGAGCCTGGGATTTGAAGATTTGGGATGCCAACAACTTCGGCAACTGGGATGCTGCATACGGCTGTGTCGTCGATGGCGACAACTCGCCCAGCGGTACTCTCATCAACAGCGGCGCACAGGCCATCTCTGCTCCGTCGGCTGAGTTCTACACCTTCTCCATCGACCTCTCGACTATGACCTACACATGGACGAAGCTCGATAACCAGTCTCCCACTGAGTACACCAACATTTCACTCATCGGCGAGTTCAACGGCTGGGGTGGCGACTTTGAGCTTACCCAGGTCACGCCTCACAACTGGTACGGTGTGTTCACCCAGGAGACCGACGGACAGCTGAAGTATCGCGCCAACCACGACTGGAGCGTCAACTGGGGCTATGGCAACGACAAGGACTGGAACGTGGCCGACAGCTTCAACAAGATTGGCACCAACGGCGGTGGCAACATCTTCGTGCCTGCCGGCACCTACGCTGTCTACCTGAACGATATCACCAGCTCCATGATGATTGTCGCCCAGTAATAAGGTCTTATAATCTAACAGCAACAGTCGGGTCGTGCCCCATCATACAGGGCGCGGCCCGACTTTTTGTTTGTCACTTTGCACAAATGACAGCCGCATACGATGCGTTGGTCGGCTTAAACGACTTTGGCGCTTTGAACTTCATCGGATAGTTCAAAGCGCCAAAGAATTTGTCAGGTGTCACACGTGTCTTATCGGATGAAGATTACCTTCATGTTCTGGATGTAGAGTCCTGGACGGGTGACGTGCTGCACGCGGCGGCCGTCGAGGGTGTAGATATATTTGTCGATGGGCTTATCGGCCATAATGCCGTCGATGCTTGACTCCACGATGCCGAACAATCCCTCCTCGGTGTAGTAGCCTCCGTTACTGAAGTCGAGGTTTTTCGTCTGCGGTGCGCCGTTGCTGCTGAAGATGATGTGCGACGGCTGCTTGGCTGCACCAGCGGTTCCCTGGAAGTCCTTTTCAGCGAAGGTCCACTTCCACACGGCATTTCCATTGGGTGATTTGCCCAACCTTACACACTCCACGCCTGGCCAGGTGCCGCCCGTATAGTTCACATTGTTGGCTTTTTCGTCCCAAGCCCAACACTTAATGGTCTGTGACCATGTATTCGGAGCCTCGAAGAAAGCGCAAACCTCCTCGTTGTTGACTTGACAGAAGTCAGGGATGACAGTTCCCTCGATCGGAGCCTCGCTGACGGTGTAGGTGCGTGTCACCATGCCGCTGACGGCATTACCTTTCAGCAGGGCGACTTTCAGCGTCGTGGTGCCCACGGGGATGGTAACAGCCGTGCCGTTGGCCACCTTTGTACTGCTTGCTGTGGGGTTTGTTCCATCGATGGTATAGACGAGCTGTGCGTCCTTGCTGGCGGTGACAGCCGAGAGCCGCACCTTCTGTTCGCCCACATAGATACCTGTCGGCAGGGCAGCGTAGGCTGTCTCCATTGTCGTGGGGAAATAATAGGCGTAGTGGTATCCCTCCAGCACCTTCACCCAAAGCTCGGGATCGATGTTTTCCTCGTTTAGTGCGACGTTTCCGACTACAGAAAGCAGACGATTCTCGTTGTTGGTCTTTGTCACGGTGGCATAGTAGGTCACGGCACTTCGGAAGGGCAGATAGCTGCTCTCGTTGTTCACTCCGGCGGCCTTTCGTGCGGCCACCATCGCCTTGATGTCCGTGGGATATTTCTGCCAGTGCTTCATAAACACGCACGGTGTGCCAGGCATGGCCAGCATATAGGCGTTGGCGGCAAGGGTGTCGCGCACGAGTGGGCCGTTGGAACTGCCGTCAGGACGTACCTCCGTGTCGTGGTTCTCCACGAAAGTCACGGCATAGCGACGATACTGTCCCTGGTCGAAGTTGCTGCTGATGAGCGGCCAGTTGCCGTCATTCTGCGTGGAGAGTCGGCTCCAAGCCCTGTTGTCCACGGCATTACGCACGACATACTTGAACTGGAAGTCGAAGGCTGCACTCTGTATCACGCCGTCGACCTTCGTGCCGTTGATCCAGTTCCTGATGGTGTTTGAGCCGTCCCAACATTCGCCCACGCTGAATTCCGGCTGCGAGGAGGTGTTGTATTGTCCTGTGAACGATGCCGAGTAGCCCTTCACCATGTCGTAGCGGAAGCCGGCATAGCCCAGGTCATTCTTCAGGAATCCGAGGTAGGCCTTGACAGTGTTTTGCACGTTAGTGCTCTTATGATCTAGGTCGCGCATACCGTCCCAGCCCTCTCCAGTGTCGGCATTACCCAGTTCTACGCCTAAGCGTTTGGCCTCGGTCTGTGCCTTGCCGTTATCGTCGTTAGAGCATACGTCTTTAGAACTCATGGAATAGGTCACACCCTTGTATGTCTCTGAAGGGAAGCCGAACCATCCGTTGTTGCTCCTACGGTGGTTGATGACCACGTCGGCGATGGTCTTGATGCCTTTTGCCTTGTAGGTGTTGATGAGCGAGCGCAGCTGTGCCTCATTGCCGAAGGAGCTGTTGTAGTTGGTAAACCAGTAGAGGTCGTCGTAGCCCATCGACTGGCCTCCGCAGTTACCGCTCTGTGGCAGCCACACCAGATCGAAGGTGCCCGCCAGCTCGTCGGCCTGGCTTTCGAGGAGCGTCCACTGTGTGTCGTTGAAACTGTCCCAGTAGAATGCCTGGAGCATCACGCCGCCATATTGCGACGGCCATCCCTGCGACCAGCCGTTCAAGGTGAACAGCTGACAGAGAGAAAGAAAAAGTAGTACACGTTTCATAAGCATGTCTGATTAATGGTAAAGAAAAATGATGTTGCAAAGATAGATATTCTTTCCGATATGGCCAAACATTTTTCTAAATCTTTTCAATTATAGCCGATTATGATGTATGATTCCCCTATGATTATTTTGCCAGGACGGAAATAATTGTTACCTTTGCGCCAAAATCAAAAAGCTATGAAAATCTGTATATTCTGTTCGGCCAATGCCGAACTTCCTTCCGAGTATTTCGAGCTGACCCGCGAACTGGGGCTCTGGGCCGCCCGCAGTGGTCACACCATCGTCTTCGGAGGTGTCAACCAAGGCCTCATGGAGTGTGTGGCCAAGGCTGCTCATGAGGGCGGAGGACTCGTCATCGGCATCGTGCCGCAAATCATTGAGAAGAACGGACGGCTGTCCGACTATGTCGACGTGGACATTCCCTGCGACAACCTCAGCGACCGCAAGCAGCTGATGATAGACCAGAGCGACATGTTCATAGCCCTGCCCGGAGGCTTGGGCACCCTCGACGAGATCTTCACCGTCGTGGCCTCGTCGACCATTGGCTTCCACCAAAAGCGGGTCATACTCTACAGCATGACCCGCTTCTGGGAACCGCTCGTCCAGATGCTCGATGCGCTTCAAGCGCAGGGTGTGATGCGCGGCTCTTGGCGCGACCACATCGACGTGGCCTACAGCCTGGCCGACATCGAGCAACTTCTGCAGCCTTAATCCTTTACTTCACCTGAATGACCAGATACTTGCTGGCACTCCAGAACTGGTCTGGGTTCAGGATGCGCAGCACGTACTGCTTGTTGGCATCACGCTCCAGGGCGTAGGAGCCAGCGGGATGGTTGGTCAGCAGACGGGCATCGCGCGACATGAGCTTGATTTCACGATCCACACGGATGTCTATCTTCGTGAAATAGTCCTTGTTGAAGTTGCCCTTCAGCACCTCGCCGCTCTTCAGCACGTTCTGCTCCTTCAGCTCTTTCTTCGTACCGAACACATACCAGGCCGTGTTCAGGTCCTTGTCCTGTTTCGAGATGGTGGCCTCCTTCTGGGCGTTGTCGTCCTGCAGGCGTGTCACGTCCTCGTTCAGCGTTGCCACCTGCTCGTCGAGCTCCGAGATGTGGATATCCTTCTTGTCCAGCTCTGCCAACAGCGTATTCACCTCCTGCTCCTTTTTCTCCAGTTGTTCAGTAAGCGAGGTGATGGTCTTTTTAAGACGCTCATTGGTGATGCTTCCGTCACGCACGCGCTGCTGCAGGCTGTTGATCAGTTCCTTGTTCTGGCTCAGCGTCTCCTGGATGAAAGCCATGTTCTCCCTGATGCGGGCCACCGAACCGGTTCCCTCGCCGCTACGCTCTACGGTGACACGTTCCTGGGCATCGTTGATGGCCCGGAACCCCTCTTCTATCAAGTCATACGTGTCCATCAGGTCGTTGATCTCATTGTCCTTCTGAACGTTTACACGAGTCAGCGAGTCTACACGCTGGTTCAGCTCTGCCAGCTTGCGCTGGTTTACTCCGTCCTCGCACGACGCTAATGCAAGGGCGCAAAATGCAAAAATAAAAAGTTTTTTCATATTTCTCGTTTGTTTACAGTTTGCATCAGTCATGCAAAGGTAGACATTTCAACTGAAACTCCACCTGCTTTTTGTAATCTTTAACACAAAAGCGGCTTTGCTAAAGCGATTCCGCCCCTTCCTTTCTTCAAATAATCGGCCATTTATTTGGACGGTTCGAGGAAAATCACTAAATTTGCAGCCAAGTTCGAGAGTGCGGATGTCTCCGTTGGCCACGATCACGCCCATCCCTATCCCGGCTTTTCTTAAAACGTTGTAAATATGAAAACAAAACATGTCCAGTTTGAGACTCGCGGAACATGCTCAAAATTGATTGACGTGACTGCCGACGAGCACGATGTCATCCAGCAAGTATTCTTCTTAGGTGGGTGTAACGGTAACCTGCAAGGCATCAGCCAGCTGGTGCGGGGGCAGAAAATCGACGACGTGATACCACGTCTGAACGGTATTCGCTGCGGAATGAAGGGCACCTCATGCCCAGACCAGCTCTGCCGTGCCCTCGAGCAACTGAAGAACTCGCCAGTGGTGGAAGATTCGTAAGTTGACAATATGTTTAACGAATCCTGAATGAAGAGAAAAAAGAGAGCTTACTTGAGTAAGAATCATAAAAACAACACCATTAACCCTTTAACACCATTAAATTATGAAACACCTAAAGCTACTTAACGTGCTCTTGCCAGCAGGAGCCAAGACGCGGTTAATCCGCATGGCCACGACGTTGTTCCTGACTCTTATGACCACCGCTTCGGTATGGGCAGGCAATCTGCCAATGTTTCATTTGGACGGTTGCCAAGGAAGTGTGAACAACATCATCGTATACGGATGGGCATTCGACCCCGATGACACTTCTAAATCATTAGACATTCATGTCTATGTCTACAAGGACGCAGCTTGTAGTGATAATGTCCTCTATAAATTGGTGAACATCGGACCGGCTGACTTTCCCAGACCCGACGTGAACGAGGCATTTGCGTCATTAGGTCTCAAGGGCTATTACGGTTTCAAGACCAACGTTCCCATCGATGATGCGGGCACCTACTACGTGAGGGTCTTTGCCATCGATGCAACAGGCGACAAAAATCCTATGATGAACAGCCCCTACACGGTAGTGAACGTAACGACCCACGAGGGAAAGGGCACCCCCGTTAATCCCTTCGTCATCGGCAGCAAGGACGACTGGGACTTGTTCGCCCAACTCACTAACGCCCCAGGGACAGGTTTCTATTATGGCACTCTTCACTACAAGATGACAGCCGACGTTGGCTCTGCAGAGAATCCCGTCAGCCAGATGTGGGGCACCGCTGACAATCCTTTTTGTGGTAACTTTGACGGTGACGGCAAGACGCTCTACGTGAACATCGTCACCGACGAGGCACAGGCAGCGCCTTTCCACGTCGTCAGCGGGCCCACCATCAAGAATCTGAACGTCGCCGGCCTCGTCGCCGTCAATACCGACGTCCACAACAACCACGCTGGCGGACTGGTGGGCCACTGCAAGGACGGCGTGACGCTCATCAACGGCTGCAACGTGGCCACCCGTGTCGAAGCCAAAATGTATTGCGGCGGCATCGTCGGTCACGGCGGCTCAACGGGACTGACCATCCGTAACAGTATCTTCAGCGGCTCCATCGCAGGCTTTACCAAATGTGCCGGAGGACTGGTAGGCTGGTGTGACTGGCTCTCCATGACCCTCACCAACTGTCTGATGAAAGGTTCCTTCGAGCCAGGCGCCGGAGGATTCTACCACCCCATTGCCCTGACCAACAACTCGGGCAAAGCCTCTGCCGCCACCTACGACATCTTCTACTCGAACACCGCCACCCCAACGGCCTCGACCAACCTCGTGCCGGGTGGCACAGGCATACCCCTCAGCAAGACCCGCGTGCCCGGCCAGTGGACTGCCAGTGTCCGTGCTGTCGACGGCAACTTCTGGTATGCAGCTGGAACCGACGGCTATGTATCCTTTGTTGAAGGGACTACAGACGCAGCACATTGGACCATCACGCCGGAGAATCCCATCGACTTAGGCGTACCTGTCACGCTTAGCTATACTGGCAACTGGATTGTGAAAAGTGTCTCTGGCGTCATGCAATGGCATGGCGACCTGGCCGATCTGAACCGCAATGTGACCCTCACCGACGGCATGGTACTGACAGGCCGATTGGCAGCAAATGTAAAGGTGTCTATCGCCAACGGTGCCACCGTGACGTTGCGGGACGTGACCATCGAGGGCGTGAACCAGGAGAGCTGCCCCTGGGCAGGCATCACCTGCGAGGGCGACGCCACCATCATCCTCGGCGGAGCAAGCTATGTGAAGGGCTTCCAGCAGAATTATCCCGGCATCTTCGTGCCGGAAGGAAAGACACTGACCATCCACGGCAACGGCTCTCTTGAAGCAGTTTCAGGTGGAGCTGCTGCCGGCATTGGCGGAGGCTACAACATCAATTGCGGCAACATCGTCATCGAGAGCGGCACCATTGTAGCGCGTGGAGGTTATGGTGCGGCATCCATCGGTGGTGGTCTGGGAAGCAGTTGTGGCGACATCACCATCGGCGATGCCGTCGGCGATGTCAAAGCCTACGTAGGATGGAACGCTCCCTACAGCGTGGGACCTGGCGAAGGCGGCACCTGCGGTACCATCACCGTGGGCAAATCGCAGAGATCCCCCATCGAAACAAATTTAATCTACTTAGGAGTACTCAATTCATCGATTGAGCCGTCGGCAGCATTGTCCAGTGAAGTCTTCATCTCCTTACCGTTTGAGGTAAAGCAGGGTGAGGCAGACGGCACTTGGACTTTCACCATGCCTTCCTGCAATGTGGTGTTGAGCACGGAATACGACCCCGCAGGCTTTGTTACCTTTGCCGAGGGAACAAAGGACGTGAAGAACTGGAGCATCACGCCAGACAACCCCGTTCTCTATGATGCCGACGTCACCCTCGCCTACACAGGAATAAGGATTGTGAAAAGTGTCACGGTCAAGAAGCAAGGAGATGGCGACGAGGTGGAACTGAAGCAGGCAGTTGGAGGGGATTTGCAATCCCTGACAAACACGTGGACTTTCACCATGCCTGAGGCCAACGTGGAGGTGAGCGTGGATTACGAACCCGTAGGCGTGATCACCTTCGCCGAAGGAACAAAGGATGTGGTACACTGGAGTATCACACCTGACAATCCTGTGCCATACGATGCCAACGTCACACTCACCTACTCAGGCAAGGTTGCCGTGATAAGCGTCACGGCAAAGAAGCAAGAGGACGACGACCTGATTGTGCTGAACCCGGGCGAGACCGATGGCACGTGGACTTTCACCATGCCTGAAGACGATGTGGAGTTGAGTGTGGAATATGAGTCCATAGGCGATGTCACCTTCGCCGAAGGTACAGAGGATGTGAATGACTGGATCGTCACGCCTGACAATCCCGTGCGCTATAATTCGGAAGTCTCTCTCACCTATACAGGCAGGAAGATTGTGGAAAGAGTCATCATCAGAGATGGATATTGGAATGGCGACCTCGCCACGCTGGTAAATCATGTGACCGTCACTGACGGCATGACGCTGACTGGGAGATTAGGAGCCTACTTGAAGGTGTCTATCGCCGACGGCGCCACCGTGAAGCTGCAGGACGTGACCATCGAAGGCATTAACTGGGCAATACTACCCTGGGCAGCTATCACCTGCGAGGGCGACGCCACCATCATCCTCAGCGGGAAGAACTATCTGATGGGCTTCCATTCCTGTTATCCCGGCATCTTTGTTCCTGAAGGAAAGACCCTGACAATCCGAGGAGACGGCTCGCTTGAAGCACACTCAAGCGCACAAGGGCCTGGCATTGGCGGAGGCGACGCTATCGACGGTGGCAACATCGTCATTGAGGGTGGAACCATTGATGCCTATGGAAGTTTTGTTTCACCAGGCATTGGTTGTGGGGTTTTAGCTAATTGTGGTAACATCACCATTACTGATGGCGTCACCAGGGTCACAGCTTACAAGGGTCCTTATGCTTCTTACAGCATCGGTCCTGGCGATGATGATAGCACTTGTGGCACTATCACCATCGGCGGCGTAGAGACCGAACCCATCAGCGAAAGCCCATACACCTACACAGGAAAGGGCACTTCGACGAGTGAGATGCCCGCCGGACTACCCGACAACCCCTTTGTATGCACCTCATTTGCATTGACTCCAGACGAGACAGGCAACACGTGGACCTTCACCATGCCTGAGAGAGATGTGGTGGTGAGCGTGGCATATAGCTGCGATGTGAATAACGACGGCATCGTTGACGTGGCCGACATCGGCGCCATCATCGACGTCATGGCAGGGAAAGGCAGTAAATTTAAGGATAGGGCCGACGTGAACGGTGACGGCGTCATCGACGTGGCCGACATAGCCCGCATCATCGACAAGATGGCTGGGAGATAAATGAAAAGAATGAATAAGACTCGAATACTCTTCGTCTGTCACGGCAATATCTGTCGCAGCCCGATGGCAGAGTTTGTGATGAAGAACCTCGTCAAGCGTGCAGGCCGCGAGGACGAATTCTATATCGAGTCAGCGGCGACATCGACGGAGGAGATAGGCAACGAAGTCTATCCCCCCGCCCGTCGCAAGCTGGCCGAGCATAGCATCACGTGCAAGGGAAAGACGGCACGGCAGATGACACGCGGCGACTACGACCGCTTCGACCTGCTCATCGGTATGGACGAATGGAATATCCGCAACATGAACCGCATCTGCGGAGGAGACCCCCAAGGGAAAATCCATAAACTGCTCGACTACACCGACCGTTCCGGCGACGTGGCCGACCCCTGGTACACTGGCAACTTCGAGGCCACCTGGCGCGATGTCCTCGAAGGCTGCCAGTGCCTGTTAAGCAAGAAGTATGCCTCTCAACGTGTACATTCTAATAAATAGGCATCTTTCCGTAGTGTTAGCCTTTGATTCCCTTTGTTTGGATGTATTCCTGCAGTTCCTCCGCTGTCCCGTTGAACATGTCAATATCCACCACATTGTCGATAATGCCCCAGACATGCCCTTCATGGGTGAACTGCCAGAACAGGCACTTCGGCTCGTCAGGCATCTCTCCACTGAGCTTTGCTAACCACAGGTCGCGAGTACCCAGTATAGGGTCGTTCTTTATCCAAGTGTTATAGACATTCATGTTGGAGTAGATGATGGCTTTCGTGCCACATTTTTCCTCTACTATCTCCAGCCATTCTTTTGCTATTTCCACGATTTTGGGGGAATTGACTTCCACATCGAGCACAGGCGGCAGGTCGCCCTTCTCCAGCTGGGCATGGGCGAGGAACAGTTCTGCCTGCACCTTTCCCGATACAGTGTCGGTGAGGAAATGGTATGTTCCGCAAGGAATGCCCAACTGCTTTGCCTCGTTGTAGTTCTCCTGATAGAGCGTATCCACGATGGAGTCACTCTTCGTAGCCCGGATAAAGATGAACTGCACTGGACGCTGCTGACGTGGCGAAGGTGGAGTGCCGCTCACGCTGCCGTCTTCATTACAGGGCAGAAACAGCTGGTCCCAGTGGACAAATCCCTGCCAGAGCGACATGTCAATGCCATAGACCTGCGAATAGGTCTGTGAATACTCCGTTTTGGTTTCCGTGACGCTTTCCGAATCGCCTTCCACCGTGTTGCCACTCTCGTTACCACCCATTAGTGACACTACTGCGCCACCAACAACAAGTCCACACACGAAGGTGCAGACATGCATCATCAAGTTTTTCTGTTTCATATTAATTCTTCTTTATTGTTAGTATAAACTGTGAACTCTGAACTGTGGACTCTGAACTGTGAACTATCATTGGGGCTCAAAAACATAAAACAATGCCTTTGTTTTAACATCCATTGCCTTTGTTTTATCAT
>ERZ809472.138-NODE-138-length-19867-cov-12.113870_pt1 | contig 19867 bp, 9 predicted proteins | sample MGYA00521274_ERZ809472 | MGnify/ENA primary metagenome ERZ809472 (study PRJEB31581, sample SAMEA3312791) | metagenome | study: EMG produced TPA metagenomics assembly of the PRJEB8939 data set (Metagenomic analyses of Rumen microbiomes reveals... | reverse complement strand
CGAGATCTACACTCTTTCCCTACACGACGCTCTTCCGATCTGCTAGTCCCCCCGTCGCTACATCCGCAAGCTGACACTCATCAACCCCATCACCACTTTTGCACGGTTGGAGAAGGGCGAGCGTATCACCCTGAACTGGCTCATCCGTGAGACAAAGGCGGCCGACTATGGTGACTTCGTAGGTCAGACATGGCTCTACAGTATGGAACGTCTGAACCCTCAGCCGTTGAAGCCGCTCTTCACTCCTGAGGAGGCCAAGGCTCAGATGGCCGACTACTTCCGTAAGGCATACGTGGATGACTATGCCCTGAAGTATCATTCAGGCCACGGTCTCCGTACAGACGACTGCAAGCCTGTGGACCATGTGCAGTTAGGTTTCTGTGGCCGCGTGCTTCTTAATGGCTTCAATGCCTTGGAGTATGGTGAACAGAAGGGTGATGCCGAGCTGGTGCGCATGGGCAATGCCATCTTCGACAGCTGGCTACAGAACGGTTTTACGTCGAAGGGTTATTTCAAGGAAGACATGCACATCCGTAACGGTATTCCCTCTGATCAGGACTGTGTTCATAGTATCCGCCAGCAGTCGGAGGCTGTCTATGCCGTGCTCCACTACCTGCGCTATGAGAAGTTGCACGGACGTAAGCACAAGGAGTGGGAGCAGAAGATGCGGAGGCTACTTGACAACATGGTGATGCTACTGAAGGACGACGGCCACTATCCTCGCAAGTATCGCGACGATGATTCGGACGTGGATGCCTCTGGCGGCTCTACTCCCTCGGCCACCTCAACGCTCGTCATGGGTTACAAGTATTTCGGCGACAAGCGCTACTTGGCTGCTGCCAAGCGCACGGTGGACTATCTGGAGCGTGAGATTATCTCGAAGAGCGACTATTTCTCTTCCACTCTCGACGCCAACTGTGAGGACAAGGAGGCAGCCATTAGTGCCGTTACCGCCACCTATTATTTAGCCATGATGACCAAGGGTGATGAGCGCCAGCACTATACCGACCTTTGCCGCAAGGCTGCTTTCTTTGCCTTGTCGTGGTATTACCTGTGGGATGTGCCTTTTGCCCAAGGTCAGATGCTGGGTGACCTTGGTTTCAAGAGTCGTGGGTGGAGCAATGTCTCGGTGGAGAACAACCACATCGATGTGTTTGTCTTTGAGCTGCCCCACATTGTGAAGTGGCTGGCTCAGGAGACGGGTGAGCAACGTTTTGCTCAGATTTACGATGTTATCAGTTCTTCGCTCACGCAACTATTGCCCACCAGCGACCGTCTCTGCGGCATTGGTGTGGCGGGTTTCAATCCTGAAGTGGTTCAGCACACGCAGTGGGACTATGGTAAGAACGGGAAGGGTTTTTATAATGACATCTTTGCCCCCGGCTGGACGACCGCCTCGCTCTGGGAGCTTTTCTCGCCTGCACGTACCTTTGATTTCCTCACCGCGAAGAAATGACAGGGCAGGCGAGGTGCAAAAATTTGCCGTTGCCGTGCCTCTCCTTGAGAAAAACCTACTTTTTCTCCAAGAAAGACCTACCTTTTCTCATAGAAAAACCTACTTTTTCTAACCCATGACCTGTTTCCCTCTCAGGTCTTTGTAGTTAACGGGCTTGAAATATCAGCCCGTTAACTATTTTATAAAGCGGCTGAAAGGTGGAGAAATGAGACATTTTGACGGGATGAAGTGTAGATATTTCCATTATACAAAGTGGTGGTGCCGGAAAGTGTAATATGTTGATTATCAGTGGTGATGAGTGTTGTATTACTTGCGAAAGCTAATACATTTCTTTTTTTAGCGTGCGTGTGTCGGAAAAAGTGAGTACCTTTGCACCAGTGAATCGATAACTAAAACACTCTTTTGTATGACAAAACAACAATTTTTGAAATCATGTCGGGCAGCGTTGCCCGCCGCCTTTCTGATGATGGGCGGTGGTACGCTGCTGTTTTCTGCCGCGACATTTACGCCTGTCTATGCGGGTGTGGAGCAGTCGACGGGGCAGGTGACGGGTCTGGTGACGGACCAGGAGAAGCAGCCGCTCATCGGTGTAACGGTGACGGTGGTGGGTACGCAGGTGATTGCAATCACGGATGCCGACGGAATGTTTAAGATTCTGGCGCCGGTGAAGAACAACACTTTGCTTGAGTTCAGCTACATGGGCTTTAAGAAGAAGCAGGTGAAGGTGAACGGTGCGAAGTTGCTTCAGGTGGAGCTGGAGGAGGACAAGACGGAGATGAATGAGGTGGTGGTGACGGGTTACAGCTCCCAGAAGAAAGCCTCTATCATTGGTAGTATCGAGACGATTAAACCTGCTGAGCTACAGTTTGGTACTACGAGGACGATGTCTAATAACTTGGCTGGTAAGCTGAGCGGTGTGATCGGTATCCAGCGCTCTGGCGAACCGGGCTATGATGACTCTGATTTCTGGATAAGAGGTATGTCGACGTTTCACGGGAGCAATGCTCCGCTGGTGCTGATCGACGGAGTGGCGCGTGATTTAAATAATGTGGATATTGCGGAGGTGGAGTCGTTCTCGATCTTGAAGGACGCTTCGGCGCAGGCGATGTACGGTGTAAGAGGTGCGAACGGTGTGATTGTGATCACGACGAAACGTGGTAAGATCGGTGCGCCTCAGGTGCGTTTCCACGTGGAGCACGCCATCAGTGAGCCCACGATGTTTCCGGAGTTTCTGAACGCTTCTCAGTATATGAGCCTGTTGAATGAGCTGGCGGCGAGCGACGGCAAGTCGTTGCCGTTTACTCAGGAGGCCATCGACCGTACGGCGTCGGGCTATGATCCTGACCTCTATCCCGATGTGAACTGGATAGATGCGATCACGAAGGACTATGCGCACACTACGCGTGCGAACGTGGATATCAGTGGCGGTAGTGACTTCCTGCGCTACTCGATTGTGGCGAGCTACTTCCAGGAGGGTGGCATTTTGGAGCAGGATAAGAGCCTGATCGTGGACAACGCGACGAACAACCAGCAGTATAACCTGCGTACGAATATAGATATGGACGTGACGAAGACGACGCTTCTGCGGGTGAACATCGGCGGTTACCTGAACCGCTTCAAGAAGCAGCGCGTGGATACGAACGTGGCTTTTGACAATGCCTTTAAGACGCTGCCCTTCGTGCACCCGGCGCGGTACAGCGACGGTGCTATTCCGCTGATCTCGAACCGCGTGAATCCGTGGCGCGATGTGACGCAGGGCGGCTACGCTTTCCGCACGTCGTCGAAGATCCAGACGCTGTTCAGCGTGGAGCAGGACCTGCGTCAGTTGACGAAAGGCCTGAAGGCAAAGGTGCTGTTCAGCTTTGACCGCTGGAACGAGAGCGAGCGTGGAAGGACGGCGAACGTGGGCACGGTGTTCCCTGCCACAGGCCGTGACGAGGAGGGTAACCTGATCTACACCCAGTTTCAGACGGGCGACGACTCGATGGGCAGCTACAACAACGGCAACTATGGTAACACGAATATCTATCTGGAAGCAGACCTGATGTATAACCGCCGCTTTGGCAAGTTTGACCTTGACGCCCTGTTCCTCTACAACCAGCAGGCCTACGACGACGGCGACATCCAGGACTACCGCAAGCAGGGCATCGCGGGAAGGCTGTCAGGCACGTATGATGACCGGTACGTGGCAGAGTTCAACTTCGGCTACAACGGTTCGGAGAACTTCGCGAAGGGCAAGCGCTTCGGCTTCTTCCCCTCCTTTGCCTTGGGATGGCTGCTTAGCGAAGAGAAGTTTATGGAGAGAATGAAGAAAACCCTGAACAAGGTGAAGTTCCGTGCGAGCATCGGTCTTGCCGGTGACGATAACATCGGGAGTAACCGCCGCTTCGCTTATCTTACCAAGATAGACACCTACGACAACGCGTACACATGGGGTACGAACGGCCAGCGTACTTACGGCGGTATCAACGAGGGCGAGTACGGTGTGGAAGGCCTGACGTGGGAGACGGTGCTGAAGAAGAACTTAGGTGTTGAACTGGGTATCCTTAACATGATAGACTTCACCTTTGACATCTTTAAGGAAAACCGTAAGGACATTTTCATGCGCCGTAACAGTATGCCGACGCAGAGCGGTATTCCGGCGGAGAAGCTGCCTTACGCTAACTATGGCAAGATGGAGAACCACGGTATTGAGTTCACGCTGAACTTCCATAAGCAGTGGAACAAAGACTGGTTTACATCGGCTTACGCCAACTTTACCTTTGCGAAGAACAAGGTGACGGAGTATGACGAGCCTGCATCGAAATTAGGCACGCACCGCGCACAGACGGGGCGCTCATGGGGCGAACTGTTTGGACTGACGGCGGAGCGCCTGTTTACCGCCGAGGACTTTAACGAGGACGGTTCGCTGAAGGAGGGTATTCCCATGCAGCAGGTGGGCGCGACGGTGCTACGGCCGGGCGACATCAAGTATGTGGACCGCAATGGAGACGGCATCATCACGGAGGAGGATGAGGGCTTTATCGGCGGTACTGTGGACCCGCGTATCGTGTACGGCTTCGGTGGCGTAATCAGCTATAAGAGCATCGACCTGAACTTCTTCTTCCAGGGTGTGGGCGACGTGTATCGTATCATCGGCGGTCAGCCTTACTTCATGCCCGGCGGCGGCACGACGACAGAGGGTAATGCCTACGCGAAGTATATAGATGACCGGTGGACGGAGGAGAACCCGTCGCAGGATGTGTTCTGGCCCCGCCTGAGCTATGGCCCGAACCAGAACAACTACCGTGCTTCGACTTGGTGGAAGAAGAGCATGAGTTTCTTGCGCTGCAAGACGATTGAGCTGGGCTATACGCTGCCGAAGGCATGGATAGAGCCTATCTATGGGAAGAGCTGCCGCGTGTTCGTAAGCGGAAACAACCTCTTCTGCCTGACTCCCTTCAAACTTTGGGATCCCGAATTAGGCACGAGCAATGGCTTGCAGTATCCGCTGAACCGCTCCATCATGTTCGGACTTGACCTCAATTTCTAACAATACAGTTTGAGGGGATTGCAAATCTCCTCGAGCTGCAAATCCCCTCGAACTGCGGCGATGCCGCAGTATACAGTTAACAGTTAAACAATAAACGTTATGAATAACAAGAACAAACAACATATTATTGCAGCGTTTTTCGTAGGTTGCGGCTTTGTAGCAACAACGTCGCTTAGCAGCTGCAGCGACTATCTTGACAAGGAACCGGATACGGAGCTGACGACGGAAATGGTGTTCCAGAACCGTGACAAGGTCTACGCCTGGTTAGCGAATATCTATAACACGATCCTGCATGCTCCGGACAAGTGGAGCCTGACACGTGACGGCTATGAGGTGATGGCAGACGACATGGTGCCGTCGGAGCGTTGGCAGCAATGGGACTGGGCTGAGAGTATCGGAAAGATTACGGGTAAGTGGACAATCAACAGCACGTGGGCCGGTGACCTTTGGGCGCGTATGCCGCAGGGTGTAAGGCATGGTTATATCTTCAACAACATGATACAGCCGATGCCTGACCACGACCTGCCGCAGAGTGAGGTGGACAACATGAAGGCTGAGGTGAAGTTCCTGACGGCGTACGCGTGGTGGCTGATGGCGGAGAACTACGGCGGCATCCCCTTTACTCCCGGGTATATCACTCCGAGCGACGCTCCGATCAGCGAGCTGCTGGTAGGTCAGGCAAAGTTTGATGACGTGGTGGACTATTGCGACAAGGAGATGCTGGAGGCTGCGAATGCGCTGCCGGCGGTCTATCAGGACCCCTCGAAATATGGCCGCATCAACAAGATCATGGCGCTGACCCAGCGTTCGCGTATGCTGCTCTTTGCGGCGAGTCCATTGGTGAACGGTAACCCCTGGTATGTGGACTACAAGAACGACAAGGGGGAGCAGATCTTTAACCCGACCTACGACCATGAGAAGTGGGTGAAGGCTGCTGAGGCGTGCAAGCTGTGTATCGACGAGGCGGAGGCCGCTGGCTACGAGCTTTACAAGGAAATGGGTCCTAATGGGAAGATCGACCCGTTTATGTCGACCTACAATGTGCATATCAAGCGCTGGAGCGAGGGCAACCACGAGATAACCTTCCCTATTACGAAGGGCAACGACTATCATGGTACGTTCCTGCGTGTGGTCTCAGTAAGAGACTTCGGCGGTGGTAACGGATTAGGAGTCTATCAGGGACTGGTGGATGCTTTCTTTACGGAAAACGGTTTGCCCATCACGGATCCGAGGTCGGGCTACGTGGAGGAGGGCTTTTCGACGGCGGTGGAGTCACGTCCAGACCAGACCGTATGGAAATATGGCACGGGCAAGGAGGGCGAGATTACTGCGCGCAATACGTATAATATGTATACGCATCGTGAGCCACGTTTCTACAACGCCGTCTCTTTCCACAATGCCTGGCTGGCTGTAGACAACCGCGCCTATAACTTCCTTTACAACGGCAAGGACAATATCCAGAGCAGCTCGCCCCATGATGCTCCTCAGAATGGCTACTTAGCCCGTAAGTCACTCTGCGTGACTGATAACTATAAGACTGGCGAGGTGACACAGCGCCAGGGATTCACCTATCGTCTTGCCTTCACGTACTTAGACTATGCGGAGGCGGTGAATGAGGCATACGATGATGCCGGTCACCGGATGGAGGCGCTGAAGTATGTAAACATGATCCGTGAGCGTGCCGGTGTAAGGAAATATACTTTCGAGAATGTTGCCGATGACGACCCCGACTACATCCAACTGCTGAACACGCAGGGGGAGGTGCGCCGCGTGGTTCGTATGGAGCGGCGCGTCGAGCTGTGCTGCGAGAACAACCGTTGGTATGACATCCGCCGCTGGAAGATTGCGGAGGAGATTCCAGAGATGTGTGGCGACTGCTACGGCATGAATGCGCTGGACCGCGGAGGGCGGACGAAGGAAGGTTTCCATGTGCGCACGAAGTTCTTCACCCGTGTGTGGAAGCGCCAGTATTACTGGTTCCCCATCTACGTCGATGAGTTTGAGAAGAATCCCAATCTGAGAGAGGCTCCCTTCTGGCTGGAAGGGGAAGAGTAGTATACAGTTCACAGTTTATAGTTCATAGTTCACAGTTTTTAGTTTATAATTATGATTACCAAAATAAATAAAATCATCGCTGCTTTCTCTATATGTTGTGGCTTTGTTGCAGCACTCACCTCTTGCAACAAGGATCCTGAGTACTTCCAGCTTGTGACCTATCCCGACCAGATGCACATTGAGGTCTCACAGGAGGAAATCGTGTTCAACAAGGGCATTGCTAACCAGACGGCGCTCACCTTCAACTGGCAGAAGGCAGTAAGCCCGATCAACAGTAATGACGAGGTGACCTATAAGATTGCCTTCTACGACACTAACCAGAAGGCGGAGAATCACTCCGACTACATCGACCTGGGCGATGTAACGTCCGTATCGTTCACCCACGATGAACTTAACGGCATCGTCTCCCGCTGGGTCATTCCCGGTCAGCCGCTGCAGGTGACGGCCCAACTGCTGGCGAACGTTCACAACAATGAGAAATATGTCAAGCCCATAGAGTCGACCGTCGACTTTACCGCTACCTGCTACGAGAAATATCCGACGTATATGTATTTCCGTTACACGGATGACGCGACTCAGACGACGAAGACAGAGCGCATGGAGCAACGGCAGATGGGAACGGGTATCTATGAGGTGACGCTGAACCTGGAACCGTGCCACTTCTATTTCCTCACCACCCTTGAGGACTATCCTGCCTATGGTGTGGCCGCCAACCAGCCAGAGAAACCAGGCATCTACAAGATGGATTATGTGACCAGCGGCACCATCAATGAGTTTTCTACCCTTGAGTATGGCCGTCGCACTATCGTCATCGACACCAATGCCGAGGAGAACAACTGTCGCATCTACCTGCCACTGCCCTCGTCGAACATGCCGTGGATAGTAGGCAATGCGACGGACATCGGCTGGGAGACCAATCAGCCAGCCGGTAAGTTCACTGTTGCCGATCCGCTCCACGAGCCTTACATCTACACCTGGACGGGCAATATCATCGCCGGGGGTGAGTTTAAGATTGGGCTGGGTTCGAGCTGGGGCGACCAGTTCTTCTACGCCCCATCGGCTAACGAAGACCCGCTGGAGAACGAGACACTTCTGCCTTACCGTCTGCAGGATGCCGGCGGTGACCTGAAATGGGTGCCGACGCAGAGCGGTGTCTATACTGTGAAGCTCTCGCTGCTGATTGGCGATATGTATATTAAGATGAATAAACAATAGGCAATAAAAATGAATATGCTCTATAAATCATTGTTTGCATTTGGCCTGGCCATGATGACAATCGTGGCCTGTGCCGACGGCGACGAGCAGGTGACGTATAACAACCCTGTGATCAACCGCAGTCTGCCAGACCCCACGGTGATACGTGCACAAGACGGTTATTACTACCTCTATGCCACGGAGGATACGCACAACGTGCCCATCTACCGTTCTTCGGACTTAGTGAAATGGCGCTATATGGGAACAGCCTTCACCGATGCCACACGCCCGATGGACATGGTTCCTGACGGAGGGATCTGGGCTCCCGACATTGTCTACCTCGACGGCAAGTATCTGCTCTACTACTCCAAATCAACTTGGGGTGGGAGCTGGGAGGCTGGCATCGGCGTCGCTACCTCCACCCGTCCCAACGGCGGTTTCGGCAATGCCCACAAACTCTTTGTCAGTAATGAGATAGGCATCGAGAACTGCATCGACCCCTTCTTCATTCAGGACGATGACGGTCGCAACTACCTCTTCTTCGGCTCTTTCCACGATATCTACGGCATTGAGCTTACGGCCGACGGCTTGCAAGTGAAGGAGGGTGCTGAGCTGGTGAAGATTGCGGGAGGACTGATTGAGGCCACTACGATTATGAAGCACGATGGCTATTACTACCTGATAGGTTCGACGGGAACCTGTTGTGAAGGGGCGAACAGCACCTATCGCTTAGTGATGACGCGCTCGAACAACCTTTTCGGTCCATACGTTGACCGCTACGGACGTTCTGCCATCGGCGATAACTTCTCACCGCTGCTCAATAAAAGTCCTTACGTCTACGGTCCTGGCCATTGTTCGCGCTTCGTGACGGACGATGCAGGCCAGACGTGGATGCTCTATCACGGCTATCAGGCCGACGATGTGGACGGTGGACGAAAGGTGTATCTCGACAAGATTACCTGGGGGCGCGATGGTTGGCCACAGGTGCAGGGCATGAGGCCGTCGACTGAGGCCGCCATCCCGCTCTTCGGCGAGGCTGTAGGGATAGAGCGAAGCGGCAAAGCCGAGCGGGCGGACGTCAATCCTCTCATTTTGCCGACAGGTGTACGTGGCATGTATCGCATTGAGTGTGCCGACAGGAAGCCGTTCCAATGGCAGCTTTATAGCGCATCGGGACATTTGGTTCAGAACGGAAGCGGAAGTCAGACGGTCATCGTCGACGCATCGGAGAATGTTCAGGGGCTTTATCTCCTTCAGATTAACACGGTGCATGGGGCATATACTGAGAAAGTGCTGAGATAATAGCGCAGATAGACGTATTAATTGTAATACCGTCGGGGGTCAACAACCTCGACGGTATTTCTTTTAATTAAAGTTAATTATTCTGTGAATTAGTCGGTGGTTCCGTCCGTTTTAATTACTTTTGCCATCAAAGTTAATGTTAAGTTAGAAACTATACTTGTATGAGACACTATATATTTGGTCTTTTGTTCCTGTTTCTCCCTGCCTTTTCGTTGGTAAGCATGGCAGGGGAAGGTGTGGAATACTGGTTGAAGAGAGTAGACGAAAGCCTTGAACATCGTGACCGTTTCGAAAAGGAAAAGTTATCACGCATAGAGAATCTGAGCGCACAGTTTGCGGATGTCAGCGATGATACCACTGGCTATGACTTAGCTTATAGTCTTTACGATGAATACAAGAACTTTTGCTACGATTCGGCAAAATACTATGCTTATTACAGCTTAGACCTTGCCCAGCTATTGAAGGATCAGGACCGAGTCGTGAAGTCGCAGAACGCTGTTGCCTTCTCACTTATCTCGGCGGGCATCCTCAGCGAGGCTCGTGATGTGCTTAGTTCTATAGACCGTTCACAACTGAGCGGGCAGGCGCTGAGCGATTATTATGAGCACCAGAGTCAGTTGTGGCGCTCGATGGCTGACTATGTGCATGAGGAGCCGTTCTACACCAAGTATATCACCATGAGCAATGCCTATCTCGACTCCCTGAAACAGATGATTCCAGAGGGAACATTGCGCTGGTATTCCATTACAGGTTCGCGCCTAATGCGTGATCATAAGTATGAAGAGGCATTGCAGTCGTTTACCAAGGTGCTTGAATATGGCGACACCATCGACTTGCATGTGCGGGCAATGACGACAGCCGAGATAGCATGGGCCTATATCTGGTTGGGTGATGAGGATAAGGCCATAGCGTATTTCGCACAGTCGGCCCTTGCGGACAACGAGTCGGCCACCCGTGAGATTACGGCACTCTACCATCTGTCACGGTTGGTTTACAAGCAGGGCGACTACGACCGTGCGAGCCGTTATGTGCACCAGGCCTTGGAGGATGTGAACTTTTACAATAGCCGTCTGCGGAAAGTGGAAATCAACGATATCCTGCCTATCATAGAGCAGGACCGCTATGATGCCGTGCGCAGTCAGCGTAACTGGCTTTTTGCCACCTTGGCCCTTTTTGTGGCCCTGTTGGCTGGCATCCTTTGGAGCTACTGGTTCATACACAGGAAGAACGCGAAACTGACGGCTGCTCGTGCTGAGATTGCTGCCCGTGCCGAGCAATTGCAGGAAGCTAACAGCCGGCTGGTGGAGGCCGATAAGATCAAGACTGCCTACATTGGCCGCTCTTTCTACTCGAATGCTGAGTTCATTGAGAAATTAGAGAAGGTTTACAAGGCCATTGACCGTAAGATTACGGCTCACCAGTATGATGACCTTCGGTATACGTTGAGGGAATCAACGCTGAACAGCGAACGTGAGAGTATGTACGAGGCCTTTGACGAAACTTTCCTGAAACTGTTCCCTAACTTTGTAGAACGTTTCAATTTGCTTTTTGAAGAGAGCGACCGCAAGATGCCACCCAATGACCATTCACTGACGAGCGAGATGCGTATCTTCGCACTTATCCGCCTCGGCATCACCGATAGTGAGCGTATCTCAAAATTCCTTGATTACTCTGTTCATACGGTAAACACGTACAAGACACGTATCAAAAACCGTTCAACAGCGGATAATGACAAGTTCGAAAGCCTGATAATGCAGATTTAGGGGCATTGATTTGATTGATACAAGTCGCTGATTCTTCAGTTTACAACAAACTAAGAATCAGCGACTTGTATTTTGTATTATGGCAATACTTGTTATACATTCATTATTATATATGCGTGGGCGCAGGAAAAGTCTTAACTTTGCATCGTGAAAATTAAAACAAAGTCCTACGATATGAAACAAATCAAACTATTTCTTTTCATGGTTCTTGGGTGCATGACGAGCGGATTAGCACAGGGTCTGCCCCTCCAGAAAAACGATCCAGTGGCCAATCCCGATGCAGTGGTAAAGGCCGGCAAGGCCCGTTTCACCGTTCTTACACCTGAGATGATTCGTATACAGTATAGTGAGAACGAGAAGTTCGAGGATCGTGCCACCTTTGCTGTGGTGAACCGTCGTCTGCCGGTGCCTCAGTTCAGCAAGGAAGAAAAAGGCGGTTTCCTGTATATTAAGACGGAGGCGCTTACGCTAAAATATAAAATAGGTGAAGTGATAGCGGGGATTTCAAATCCCCGAGAACGGACGAAACCGTCAGATGCACAAGCCCTCACCATAAGCATGACGCTGAATGGTCGCCCAGTGGTGTGGTATCCTGGTAAGGAGGACGGTCTGAACCTGAAGGGCACGACGCGCACTCTCGACGGCCAGATAGGCGACAACAAGCGTCAGGAGATGGAGAACGGTCTGCTGTCTCGTAGCGGATGGGCCATTATTGACGAGTCGCCGAAGACACGTCGTGGCGACGGTAGCACCACCTTTGCCTTTGAAGGAGAGCAGGACGGCATTGAATGGGTGGCGCAGCCTGTGGACAAGCAAGCCATCGACTGGTACTTCATGGGCTACGGTCATCAGTACAAGAAGGCGCTGGGTGACTATATTAAGATAGCTGGCCGTCAGCCGATGCCGCCACTTTACGTGCTGGGCTACTGGTACAGTAAGTATCAACGCTATACCAGCGATGAGTTTATGGAGATAGTAAATGACGTGAAGCGCAACCAGATTCCTATGGATGTGATGATTTTCGACATGGACTGGCATACCCAAGGCTGGACGGGCTGGACGTGGGACCGTACTGCCATCCCTGATCCTGAGGGACTCATCGACTGGATGCACAACAATGGTCTCAAGGTGAGCCTCAACCTTCATCCTGCCGACGGCGTGGACGTCGACGAGGACTACTTCACAGAACTGCGCAACGACATGGGCCTTCCCGCTACTGAGAAGGTGGTGCCTTGGAACCTTTCTGACAAGAAGTTCTACCATAATATGTTCAACCGCATTATCCGTGCCCGTGAGAAGCAGGGTGTGGACTTCTGGTGGCTCGACTGGCAACAGAACCTCACCAGCAAGTATGTCGATGGGTTAGGGGAGACGTTCTGGTGCAACCACGTGTTCTATAATGACATGCGCCTGAACCGTCCCAACCACCGTCCTCTCATCTTCCACCGTTGGGGCGGACTGGGAAGCCATCGCTATCCCATTGGATTCTCAGGAGACTCCTTTACTACATACGGCACGCTGGCATGGCAGCCTTACTTCACCGCTACGGCCTCGAATGTTTGCTTCGGCTACTGGGGCCACGACCTCGGCGGACATCAACAGACGGGCGACAACGATCCTGAGATATACCTGCGTTGGATGCAGTACGGTGTGTTTACCCCTGTCTTCCGTACCCATGCCACCAACTGGCCAGGCATTGAGCGTCGCATCTGGAAGTACGACAACTTCCCCCTGCTCCTTGAGACGGTAAAGCTGCGCTATGCCCTTATGCCCTACATCTATACCGCCTGTCGTCAGGCCTACGACACGGGTGTCTCCCTCTGCCGTCCCCTCTATTACGAATGGCCTGAGCAGAACGAGAGCTATCTTTATGAGGATGAATACATGTTTGGCGACGACATCCTCGTGGCTCCTGTGGTAGCACCTTCTGGTGCAGACAGCAAGGCCGTCCGCCGCACTTGGCTGCCTGAAGGCCGCTGGTACGACGTGTGTCGTGGGGAAGTGAAAGAGGGAAACCGTGCCTTCACCGACAGCTACGCCCAGCAGGAGATACCCTATTTCTACCGTGCTGGCAGCATCATCGTCAACAATCCGCCCATGCTCAACCTGAATACACGTCCTGACCGTCTCATCCTGAAGGTGGTGCCTGGCGGCAACGGCCAGACCTCGCTCTATGAGGACGAGGGCGATACCGAGGCTTACAAGAATGGCGAATACACTACAACGGTGATGCGCCATCAGGGTGGCACGCTCACCATCGAGCCACGTCAGGGACGTTTCAACGGCATGCCCGAGGCTCGCGCCTACACCGTGGAGTTCATCGGTGCCGACCGTCCGAATTCAGTGGCCATCAACGGAAAGGCTTGCGCAAACGGTGTATGGAACTATGATGAGCAGCAGCGCTTAGTCACCGTCTATGTGCCTATCACTACCTGCGACAAGCAAATAACCATCAGTATTGAAAAGTAGAAAAGAAAGTGATATGAAAAGATTCTTATTATTCGCATTATTTCTGGTAGGTTGCGGCTTTGCCGTAGCACAGACCGAGTTGTGGATGGTGGGCACAGCCGTGCCTGGCGGAACACAGAAGCTCGAACAGGTGACCGACGGCGATTTCAAGTACGCTGGCACGTTGAACGTGGGTGAACTGCGCATACAGACGCAGCAAAAGGCCAACGGCAACACCCGCTTCCTTACGCCCACTCTGCCCGATGCCAACATCGTGAGCGGCGGAGCAGCATTTCAGGAAAGCACCAATGCGGGTGAAGCCTGGCAGGTGGTGGTCAGCGAGAACCGTTATAGCATCCACGTCGACCTGAACAGCCATACCCTCCGTGGTGAGCTGCTTCAGCCTTGGGGCGAGCTGTTCATCGCTGGTGGTGCCACCGAGGTGGGCTGGAAGTGCGAGGGCAAGATGTTGCTCATGCAGCAGAGCCTCGACAACCCCTTCGTATGGACTTGGGAGGGCGAGCTGAGGAATCATCCTGACGTAGAGGAGAGTCGTAGCTTCAAGTTCCAGGGCCAGGATCGCTGGGGTCCGAAGAGTCTCCACCCCTTCAAGCAGGACACTGATATCCTCAACGAGAGTCGTCTGCGTCGTGGAGGCAGCGACACCAAGTGGACAATCACCAAGGAAGGCCGCTACAGCATCACCGTCGACCTGCTCAACGAAACCGTTTCTGCAAAGCTGGTGAGTACTTCTTCCGGCCTGTCCAAGGGGAAGTAGCCCCAACTCTTCCAAGGGGAGGAAAAGAAAGAACGGCTTTTTCCTATAGAAAGAACGGCTTTTTCTCGTAGAAAAACCGGCTTTATCTCATAGAAAAACCGGCTTTTTCTCCAAGCCAACATTATTTAAAGTTTGAATAATAATCATTTTGCAATAACTAAAACAATTCAAAATCATGAAAAAGAATTTACTTATTGGTCTCCTCTGCGCCGTAGGGACCATGTTCGCAACTGGAGCTATGGCTCTGGAACAGAAAGACGGTGTCTATCAGATTTCTACTCCTCAGGACTTAGTCGACTTCTCGGCTGTCGTGGCTGGTGGTGCACAGGATGCCAATGCAGTCATTACTGCCGACCTCGACATGACCGAAGTGACCGACTTTACGCCTATCGGTTCCGTCTCAATGCCTTATAAGGGTACGTTCGACGGCCAGGAGCACACCATCAGTAACCTCTACATTAATCTGCCCGAGCAGGAGTATGTGGGTCTTTTCGGCGTGCTCAACGGTGGTGCATACATCAAGAACATCATCATGGATGCCCTTTGTGAGATCAATGGTCTGCGCTTCGTTGGCGGTTTCGCCGGAGGAACCAACGGAGGCGGTTCCGTTACCTTCGAGAAATGTGGTAACGCTGGTATCGTGGGTGCCCAGGAGGAAAACGCTGCTGGTATCATCGGCGTGAGCATGGGCAGCCAGTGTGGCATCAAGCTTATACAATGTTTCAACATCGGAGGCGTGGCCGGAGCGCGTGAGAGTGCTGCTCTCTGCGGATGGGTTGGCAATAATGGCAGCGAGATCACAAACTGCTATAATGCGGGTTGGGTCTCTGGCGTTGATGGCTCCAACTATCTCTGGCGCAACGGCAATGGCAAGGGAACTGGCAACTTCGACAGCTACGGTGCCCAGGGCGAGTCCATCAGCGACAACCCCATCGACCTTGAAAGTGGTGCTGTGGCCTATAAAATGAATGGCAACCAGTCTGAGCATGTCATCTGGTATCAGGCACTTGGCTCCGATGCCTTCCCCGTTCCCTTCGCTTCTCACGGAGTGGTTTATGCCGTGGGCGACCTGAATTGCGACGGAACCTCGAAAGGTGGTGAGACAACCTTCTCGAACAACAATGAGTCGAACCGTGACCCCCATCAGTTCAGCAATGGTATCTGCACGGTCTGCGGCGAGGTCAACGTTGACTTCCTTCCTAATTCTGGCGGATTCTACACCATTAATACTGCCGACGAGCTGGCATGGTTTGCCGCTCTTGTCAACCACGGTCATAAAAATGTGAGCGCACGCTTAGGTGCCGACATCGACTTCTCTTCCTATACCCAGCAGGATGTGATGATTGGCGGCGACGCCTACGCAGCCAACGAAAACGACGACAAGATGGCCTTCGAGGGCGGTACCTTCGACGGTCAGGGGCACAGCATCACCATCAACTATAATGTAAGCTACGACGGTGTGGCCCTCTTCAAGGTGGTACGCGATGCTAACATCCGTAACCTTGTGGTGAAGGGTGCCATTGAGAGCACGGAGCGCTTCATCGGCGGTCTGGGCTACGTGAGCCGTGGAACCAGCACCTTCGAGAACATCATCGTTGATGTCGACATCACTGGAAGCTATGCTGGCGACGCTACGGACGGCGGTTTCTTCGCTGTTTGCCATGAGCACGCCACCTTCCGTAACTGTGCCTTCATAGGCTCTATGATTGCTCCCGACAGCGAGGGTAGCGCTGCCATCATCGGCTATGCCCACGGTTCTGTAGAGACCATCATCGAGAACTGCTACGTGGCTGCCACCGATATGCAACTCACGGGTAACTCCACCCTCATCGCACGCCACGTTGACACCCGCAAGAACTGCTTCTTCACCGACAACATCCTGCTCTACGACGAGGATGCTACTATGGTTGCCTACGAAACCCTCGCCTCGGGTGAGCTCTGCTACCTTATTGACAAAGGCGGAAACAACGATGTCTGGCGCCAGAACATCGGACAGGATGCCTATCCTGTGCCCTTCAGCAGCCATCTCATGGTCTATGCCAACGGTGGCGAATACTGCGACGGCACCTTGAAGCCCGACGTGGTTTACAGTAACACGGAGGCTTCGGTGGTTCGCGATGAGCACCAGTATGATAACGACATCTGCACACAATGCGGCGCACGTATCATTCGCAATGTCAACCAGCTGCTGGCCCTTGCCGACGCTGTCAATAGCGGTGAACTGACCGCCTATACTATCGTTGACATGGTCGCTGATATGGACCTGAAGGGAATCAACGACTTTGAGGGTATCGGTGTACGTTTCAGCGAGGAGACTGGCGAGACAAATGAAGCGGGCGATCCCATTACCCGCGACGTGAAGCGTCCGTTCTACGGCTCCTTCGACGCTCATGGTCATAAGGTATCCAATATGATTATCGACGTGCAGGGCGGCAACAAGGGCTTCTTCGGCTTCGTTCAGGCTGGCTCTACCATCAAGAATCTTGTGGTCGACAACACTTGCGAAATCTACTCCATCGGCTGGTCGGCTGGTATCGTCGGCGCATCCACTAGTAAAGGTATGCTTACTATCGAGAACTGTGGCAACGAGGCGATGGTCAATGTGGGTGCCGACGGTGTCAATGCAGCCGGTATCTTAGGCGTAAACGACCTCAGCCAGGCCGATGTTCGTATCATCAACTGCTATAACACGGGCGACATCGTAGGTCAGCGCGAGTGCGGTGGCATCTCTGGATGGCTCGGCGACAACTTCCTCGTGGAGAACTGCTACAATGCTGGTATGGTGGCTCCTGAGGCCGTAGACGGCATACGTACCTTTGCCCGCTACAACGGCGGCGACGGCGACCCCCGCTTTGTCAACTGCTTCGAGGTGACGGGTTCACAGGTGCAGGTTGCCGAGTTCGAGGATCTGGCAAGCGGCAAGCTCTGCTACAGCCTCAACCAGGGTGCTGGCAAAACCGTATACTATCAGACGCTCGACAAGGACGATCATCCCGTGCTGGATAATACACACCTTAAGGTTGCGTTCAAGGATGGAAAGTATGTCAACGAAGACTCTGCCCTTGCTGGCGATGTAAACCTCGACGGAACCGTAGACGTGGCCGACGTCTCTGCCATCATCAGCGTCATGGCAGGTGTTGCTAACTATCCCGAGGCCGACGTGAACGTCGACGGTACCGTAGACGTAGCTGACATCTCTGCCGTTATCACCATCATGGCCGGCAAGTAATAAACTTCCAAAAGATAAAAAATGCCATAGCGATGGCTCTCATGTTAATAAAGTAAGGTTAGTAAAATTGTTTTGTTAGGATGACTCAGAGAACAGTCATTATCTGTTGCAGTTTGGCCATTGCGCTGGCGGGGGGGATAAAACCCCGCCAGACAATGGCCCAGACTCTTTCCGCCCCTCAAGGGCTTTGGAACCCGCGTGACAGCGTGGCCGTATTCTATCCACAAGACTACGATGCCTTGATGCATCAGCCGTCACCCATCTTTGTCAACGAGCCTTCTGCCGTATGTCCATTGACCGACGGCTGGCAGTTGCACCCGTCGTTCTACAAACGTGATGGCAAGAGCATGGCAACCATACGGTTGAACAACCGGACAACCAACACCCCAAGCGACCTTTACGGCAGTGGCGAGGTGACAGGCCCCCTTCGCCGTAACGGACGTACCATCAGTCTATGGAACATTGATACACCAGCCTATGGCGTTGACGGTGGTTCTCATCTTTATCAGAGTCACCCCTGGGTCATGGGACTGCGACCAGATGGCTCCGCCTTCGGCATCATTGCCGATAACACTTGGAAACAAACCATCAAGACCACCGACGATGAGGTGACCTTCGAGAGCGAAGGCCCTGCCTTCCGTGTCGTCATCATTGAGCGCAACAGTCCGAAGGCCCTTATGCAGGCCCTCGTCCACCTCACTGGCACCATGGAGCTGCCACCCCTTTGGTCGCTCGGCTACCAGCAATGTCGTTTCAGTTATCACCCTGACACACGGGTGAAAGAGATTGCTGACTTGCTGCGCCACCACCGCATACCTTGTGACGTGATATGGATGGATATCCACTATATGGACGCCTATAAGATCTTTACCTTCCACCCACAGGAGTTTCCTGACCCTAAGGGTCTCAACGACTACCTGCACCAGAAGAACTTCAAGGCGGTCTACATGATTGATCCTGGCGTGAAGGTCGAGCAGGGCTATTTCGTTGACGATCAGGGCTCCGCCGCTGATTACTGGGTGAAGGACCGTGACGGCAAGCCCTTCGTAGGCAATGTCTGGCCTGGTCCCTGCCACTTCCCCGACTTCACCCGTGAGGAAGTGCGCACCTGGTGGGCCACCCTCTACAAGGACTACATGGCTACTGGCATCGACGGTGTGTGGAACGATATGAACGAGCCTTCCGTCTTTGGTGGCCCTGATGGCACCATGCCCGTCGACAACCAGCACGGCAGTCCTATGCCCAGCGGTTCTGCTGCTGGCAATTCCCACCTCCGTTACCACAACATCTTCGGGCTTAACATGGTGCGTGCCAGCCGTCAGGGTCTCCTGTTGGCAAATCCCGACAAGCGCCCCTTCATCCTTTCCCGCTCCAACTTCCTCGGAGGCCACCGCTATGCTGCCACCTGGACAGGCGACAACCTCTCTTCCGTGGAGCAGATGAAGCTTAGTGTCCCCATGTCTCTCACCCTCGGACTCTCTGGACAACCCTTCAACGGTCCTGACATCGGCGGCTTTTGTGAGAATGGCAACGCCGAGCTTCTTGCACAGTGGACTGCTTTCGGCGTATTCTTCCCCTTCGTCCGCAACCATTCCATCGACGGCAGCGTAGATCAGGAACCCTGGGCCTTCGACGGCAAAGTGCTCGACGTATGCCGCACCGCCATTGAGCGGCGCTACCGTCTCATGCCCTATATCTACACTGCCTTCCGTGAGGCAAGCATCGACGGCATGCCCGTCATGCGCCCGCTTTTTATGGCCGACCCGAAGGATCTCTCCCTGCGCAGTGAAGAACAGGCCTTCCTCCTGGGCGGCGACCTCATGGTCACTCCCCGTTGGGCTGAGAATGTACCACAACCTCATAATGGTTCCTGGCAGCTTCTCCCCCTGTCCAGTATGTCGTCGTATCACGACGACCCCTACCAGGCCGAGCTGCGTCAGCGTCCCGGATCCGTCATCCCTCTCGCTAACCTTGCCCAGAGTACCACGGAGATGCGCACCGACTCCCTCACCCTCCTTGTCTGCCTTGACAGCGACGGCAAGGCCTACGGCCAACTTTACGAAGACGACGGTGACGGCTTCTCCTATCGTCACGGCAACTATCTGCTCAG
>ERZ809472.137-NODE-137-length-20273-cov-70.273865_pt1 | contig 20273 bp, 55 predicted proteins | sample MGYA00521274_ERZ809472 | MGnify/ENA primary metagenome ERZ809472 (study PRJEB31581, sample SAMEA3312791) | metagenome | study: EMG produced TPA metagenomics assembly of the PRJEB8939 data set (Metagenomic analyses of Rumen microbiomes reveals... | reverse complement strand
GAGATCTACACTCTTTCCCTACACGACGCTCTTCCGATCTGCTAGTCATCCCTTTTTTAGGGCTTTTTTTAATTGCCCTTTAAAGGGCTTTTTTAAAATTCACCATGAAAGGGGTTTTTTATGAAAAAATTCAATGTTTTAAATAACCAGCAGATAATTCACGCTGCTGAAAATGACGTAAAGGGGCTTTTATGCCCTAAAGGCGCGGCTTATGGCAAGCTGGCACTTAAATACACAGCGAAAATCAATACAGGTAAAACAGTGCCTGTAATCAGCAAAGGCGTGCCCGTTTTCAATGCGGACGGTACGCCTAAAACCCGCACTGTGTACCACTATGAAACTCACACACAACAGGTGTGTTTTGCGGTCTTTGATTTCAAGCCGCAAAAATTCGCGGACGCCTATGTATTTAAGGCGTTCGTTTTTACGCCTGAAGTCCCGCGCTGGCACGAAACCTTTTTGTGCCGCAACGCGTGGATGAAAGAATTGAACAATTTTATTTCATCCCGCGTGAGGGAATATTGCGCAAAAAATTCTGCAACATTGCCTGAATTATGGCTGGCTTGCAATGCTACGCCTAAAATTAATCAAGCCCCCAATGTTGCGAATATTGCGGCGGGACGCCGTGAGGTTCAAAAACAGTTCATCTTTAAGGGTGGCGAAGGTGGACTTATCCGTGCAAGCCGCGCTATCAATGAGGAAGTCCGCTTCGCACCTGATGGGGCTTCTATCAAAGGTGTCTTTGCCCGTCACAAAGACGCCTTTGGGGTCAAGGCTGTTAATGACCCCAAAAAGGACGCACCAGAGCCGCTTAAGCACGGCTTTGTGTGCGTCAACGGCAAAAACAGCCGTGTGGTATATCCCACGGCTGAAATGGCAATCGCCGCTAACCATGTTTATAAGCATGGTAAGGGGGACGATGCCGGTACTTGCCTTGATGCCGATAAAATCATGGCAGTGCGCAAGATTTGATCACCCGATTTTCAGGGCGTGTAACCTTTTGGTTGCACGCCCTTTTTTTATGCCTAATCGGACTCCGGTCATGCCCTTCGGCTTACGCTTTGGGTGTGGACGTGAAAGCGGTTCGACTCCGTTTGATAGGCTATCGGCGCATAACCTTTTTAAGTTATGCGCTTTTTTATGTCCAAACACCAGACACGAAAAAAGGAGTAATTATGAAACAATTTACAGGATTTACAGGGACTTTCACAGTCTCTAAAAAATGCATCGCAACTTTTCCCGATGCGGATGTTGTTGTAACTGGCAGCCCGTCTGATATCCGCAAGGTCGTGCGTGATATCGAAACGGCTGGCTACTATAACCTGTATGTGGACGCCCCGATTATGCGTGAGGGGCGCACCTATCAGGTGTGTTTTCCCGAAAACTGGAGCGTTGGAGATTGCACATATATTGTAAGCCGTAAAGAGGGGAGATAAAAATCATGCTGAGAATAACCATTGACGTGTCCTATGGCGGTTTCAACGCCGATGATACCGTCTTTTTTGCCATGGATGAATGGCAGGCACTCGACCACATTGACGCACTTTTCGGCTCCGATATGGTGCGCTATTTCACGTTTCATGAGGTGACGCAGGAATTGCACGACACTATGCGTGATGCGTGGGAAACCGTGCGTCAGTTGTGCTATCCGCATGAACTGGCAATGCGCACGCTCCAGACCATCAAGAACGCCCGTAATGAACACGATATTACCCGTGCTCTGATTACTGCAAGAAAGGAGTGTGCATAATGTGGTTCTGGGATGTTTCTCCCCGACACTGGACGCTTTTTCAGTGGGGGATTATGTTACTGACAGCCTGTCTTATGATTGCCATTATGTTTGTTGGATGCGGGATTGAGTCTATTGTAGATTTAATCCTGTAATCCATCACTATAAACCTGCGCTATCGGGTATACGGGCATATATATTTATATATAGACATAGGCGCATTTCTCTAAATATAGGTGAAATGCGCCTATTTGTATTTATAAATAATATAGTCCCCTTAAACGGGAGAAAGGAAAAAACAATGTATCAGAATTATTTCAATTTGTCTGAAGAAAAATTAGTGGAAACTATTGCGGAGAATTTCTTCGCAAAGAGTGATGACACTTTTCTTAATATCTTAAACCCCAATTTTGTTGAGGGGTGTATTGACGAATACATAAAAGGTCAGACGGTGTGTCTTGATCTGATGGATCTCCCTGAGAATCAGGAGGGATGGACAAAGCCGTCTCGCAAAAACAAGGGGAAGCACGACAAAAAGGCGGCACGCCGTAAGGGGTCTGCGAAGAGGTTTCGTGACCGCTCCCGCAAGTGTGCCCACGAGGAACACTTGTATAAAGTGTATAGCCGTGGGCTGGCTGGCGATTGGAATCGCCGTGGGCGTAGGCTGGAAGATGCTGGGCAGGTCGCTTTTAAGACCAGTCAGCGACTCATTCGGGATATTGAGGTTGATCCCGAAGTGCAAGATGAAGAAGAAACCCGCACCTTCACTTATACGGACGGTTTCACTCTTTCCATGTCCATGAGCAAAAGCGCATGGGAAAAAGAGGAAGAAGACGATTTCAGCCCCAGTTTTAACTGGGACAGAAAATATGCCTTTGAACAGATTAATAATGATGAAGACTGGCTCGATGATGATGACTGGGTTAATTGGGAAGAGGAATGGGATAATGAAGATGATGATGAGATCATCGATGCTCCCGATCCCAAGAAACCGTCATCGTCTTATGACACGTCAGAATTCACAGCCATTGAATTGGCGCAGATGAGCATGAAACTAGCATGTGCTGCTCCTGATCAGCGGGCATGTATCAGGGAGTTTATGAAAACTCTTTAATCCAACGACAACAGAAAATTTTCTGAAAATCGTTAATCCAACGACAACGGAAAATTTTTTGTTGTGGTCAAAGAAAATAAAAGGCGGTTTTCTAATTCCAACGACAACAGAAACGATTTTGTTTTATAAGGGAAAGGGAAACCGTCTTATTTTACGGCACACAAGCGAAATCATATAAACCGTTCGTACCGCCATAGACGTTGTACGAAGTCCAAAAGGCAGACGGACTTCGTGCAACGGAATGGAAGTATAAACAGTATAAAAAGAAAGGAGGTGTCACTATGGCACTTCACGATAATGACGGAAAGGGATATCGCACTATCCCTGACCTTATCGCCGCAATTCTCAAAATCACAGACCTGTTTTCTGCAAAAGAAATCAGGTCTGCTGTAATGGAAATGCACAGAGAGGGTTACGTCTTTAACGATCCTTGTAAGGGAGACGTAACTCTGATTTTGTGCGACAAGTCTCGCAAGTCCGGATATTATTTCGGACTTGAGGGAGTCCAGTCCTAAAAGAAAGGGGACAACAAGTGAAAGCAATTTACCACAGAGAAATTGGGACATATGCAACTCCGCATATTGTCCAGCGTGGCAAACGTCAGTTCCTTGCCACTCATTTTATCCTGTCCACTGTATCGGTGGACAATGGAAATAGTTGGTGGTATTTGGGTGAAAGCACAGATTATCCTTGTGCTTCTTTCACCCATGCAAAGGACATGCTCGACCACTTTGTCGGGGAAGACAATGATCCCGAAGTCGAGTATGTTATGAATCCCGTTATCTGGGCTATATTGCCCAAAGAGAAAGTGTGAGTGAAAGGAAATGAGAACAATCAACAGTACTTGGACTCATCCCGTTGACAGGTTCGCACTTTTTAATGCAAAGAAACGCTATATGGGTTCGTATCCTGACTTCGAGTCCGCAAAGGAAAGAGCGGATAGAATAGTAGGCACGTATGTTGTGCCCGACCCCAACAGAAACGGAGTCTGGTATTTGTGCAATTCTGGATTCAGAGAGTTCATTATTAGAGAGGTGTGATATGAAGAAATTTTTTAATGTAGAAATGCGTGCAAACGATCCCGATGCAGACGCACTCCGTGCATTCTGCAAGAGAAACGGAATCTATTATGAGGCATCCGATTGCGGAAACGGGTGCGTGCACTTTGAAATCAAGTGCGACAGAGAAACAGCCGACCGCATTGAAAAAGAGGTGTTTACATGAAAAAGGCAAACAATCACCCTGTCCGTATCATTCTCCGTGACTGGTCAAAAGCAAATAAGGCAAACCATCCAATTGCGGAAACACATACGAAAAGAAAGGAGACCAAAAATGGTAGAAGTTAAGCGTTTAGACGCAGGTGTCCATAGCCTTGCAAAAATTAATTGTCGAGACTACAACGGAAACACTGTCTTTCAAGCAGAATATCTTGTGACCATCCAGAAATTGGGAGAGCCTGAAAACGATACTATTCAGGCAATCTTAAACGATATTGGAGCCAACAAGAGAAAGTACGGAATCGACACAATTACTATGTATACGGAAAACGATTATGGCGAACGCCATGTTTTCTTTGACATGGATGATTGCGAAAACGTCCTCTTCCATATTACAAGAAAAGAGAGAATTAAACAGATGTGCGAAAATCACGACCGCAAGAAAAAGGAACTCCTTGAAGAGTATAACAGAAAATTCGGTCTGCTTCCTTGCACTGATTGCGGTGAACTTTATGCCGAAGATATTTTAGCATTAAACGAATGGTATGATAAGGAAAACAAGCGTCTTGTTCAAGAATGGACGGACGCAGTACTGAAAGCAGCTATGAACGCATAAGAGAAAGGAGACTAATCATGTCTGCAACAGAAATCCGCAACGCAACTATCAATGAATATCGTTGGCTGTACAGAATCGCCCTGAATAATGGAGACTGGTTCATGGCTGAGTATTATGACAGCCTTATCAGAGAGGAGACAGAAGAGAAATGACCATTACAATCAATGAAACCCAGATTGCAAAACTAACAGACCTGTATAATGCAAACGATAAAAAAGACGATTTGTATTATACACGTATGCTGAAAGCACAGGCAGAGGGTAACAATGTCGAAGCCGAAAGAATGGTAAGGTTTCGTCAAGTCATCGAAGCAAGAGAAAGAACGTTTGATGATATTCTGAGAATTCTTGGGCTGTATGTAATTACAGACACAAATGATCCTGAAGGGAGATATAAAATCGTCGAGTCCTAATCGCATCCTACGCATACAATCCACAAGAGAAAGCAGAATAGATTGTGTGCGTCAATGTGGAGAGGACTCCACAGAAACAATAATTAATTTTATCTATCGGGCAAAGCCCAGAAAGGAAAAATATTATGGCAATGTACAATCCTGCAACTATCAATGCAACTTCTGTTTCCGCAAACGTTATTGACGGAGAGTTCCGTGTTCCTGAAATGGCTACTCACAAGGGAACTCGTATCATTACTCTGCATGAAGCGAAAGGGGGTTTGTTCCCTGATCGTTCTTGGTCTGCTAACCGCTGGGACAACAGAACTCTTCCGTGGGAAGGAATTGGCAAGGATGTTTCACACTGCCTGACCACAAAAGAAATGGCAGAACGGTCTGGTGTCGGCTTCAAGATTGCAAAAGTACACGGCTATATCGAAGCTGACCTTGGTAATGGGGTTATGAATTATCTGGAAATGCCGAACAAAGCATTTTTCCTGAGAGTTGACAAGTCAATCAGTCCTGACGGAAGAGAAGTGTTCAAGACTTTCCTGCTTGGTGACGGAAGTGCAAATATGACACCTATCGAAAACAACGACATGCTTGCTCTTTGTGAACAGCTTCGTCAGATGGGTTTCCGTTATGAGAACGCAGGAATCTTTGATCAGGGACGCATTACCTACGTCAGCATGATCTGGGATGATAACCGCATCGTAGCAGAAGAGAAACTGAACTACTATGTGGTGATCGTCAACAGCTTTGACGGCTCGAAGCCGTTCGGTGTGTACATCACGCCTGTCAGAGTTGTGTGCAAAAATACGCTTGCGCTTGCTATCAAAAAGGCAGAGCGTTTCTGGAAGATTCGCCACACCAGAAACGCCCCGTTTAAGGTAGATGAGATTCGCCGTGGTTTGGAAGTTTTGAACTATTACAGACAGGGACTTGAGTCTCACATCAACAAGGCAAAACTCCTGACTATGGACAGGGATGCAGTTCGGGGGTTCGTAAACACGCTATTCCCGATTAACGAAAGCATGACACAGCGTGTTATTGCTAATGTGGAGCGTCAGAGAAGTGAAATGCTTCTCAGATATGATGCCCCTGACCTGATCGACATGGAGCCGAGTGTGTGGCGTGTTGAGTCCATGCTTACAGACTACTACAGTCCGAACCATGTTGAGCCGAGTCGTAAGACTGAGGGGGCGAAAGCAAACGCTTTCAAGAATAGTCTGGGTGGTAACGCCGAACTGGACAGGGCAATGGGCATCCTGAGTAATCGGTACGACCTGTTCTAACGCAAACCAATGTCCACTATTATTAACCAATGCTCATGTTGTGTTAATAATAGTGGACACAACAGAAAGGAGCATAAAATTAAATGAAAACATTTATCCACGAACTTGTTGATTCTCTCGACTACAGAAACGAATTCTCAACAAAAGAATTCGTTTTGTACACTGTCATCGCCACTGTAAGTGCAATTATTATTGCCTGTGGCGAATCAATTATCTTGAATTTGTTTTAATCGAAAGGAGATTAATTATGAATAATATCGCAGTTTTTGACGCAACTATCTTCATTGCCCTCGCAGATCATTATAATGAGGGCAAACAAAACCCTATGGTATTCACTATGAGGGAAATGATGTACAGACTTAGGGGTGAAGAAACTCTGTCTATTCCCGAAGAGCCTATACAGGTTATCGTAACAAACGAAACGAGTCTGTTTGGTGCAATTAATATTTACAACGAGGACTGCATCAAACAGGTACAAGAGAAGTTGCACGCAAACAACTTTTATGTCTTGCCCAGCAGTAAGCACGAGGTCATTTGTGTGCCAACTGAGGGGGTGGAGATCGATGCTCTGTTAGAAATGGTCGCAGAAGTCAATCAGACGCAGGTTAGAGAAGAGGATCGTTTGGGCGATTTTGTACTGTACTATGACGGAAATACAAAGCAACTTGTTAAGGTAGCTGGGTAAGAAAGGAGTAAGCGAAATGAAAGTAGAACGATTAATGAACATGTTGGTACAGCCCGTCTATACAGTCATAATCGTAAACGAAAATGGTTACGAGGAAGATTATGAAGACTGGGAAATGGACGAGGAAACTCGTGACTATATTAATGGAATTCGTTTTGAGTTTTTTGATATCTATGAGCAAGATGGTGGACGTGTCCTCAAAGTTTGGATGTAAAGAAAGTGAGGAAAATCAAATGGGCGCTATCATTAAAACCCCTGATGGAAAACAGGAAACATATGTCACCCTGTTCGATGCTATATCAAAGGCAAAAGAATTGTGTGGAGATGAATTAATCGACTTCATTCTGGAAGAGACAAGTGAAGCAGGTTACAACGAAGATGTAAAAGCGTTGTCTCCTGTAATGCCACTGGTTCAGGCGGCTTGCTTCTGGGATACAATCCCGAATGAAAATGAACCGAGCGAAGCTGATAAAGAATACAGCGTTGCTGAAGAATATCAGTCAATGCTGATTGAAATCAGGGACATCATTGATGAACGGATCATGCCCCTGATTGAGGGAAGACTGAATCGGGCTAAGTTGTCCGAAGCAGTTTCTGATATAAGAAAAATTTCCGTCAATTGGTAAGAGAAAGGAGCAAATAAAATGAAAAAATATATTCCCGTAAAAGCAAATGATAAAGGAACTACCGATCTGCGTGTTGAACTCACTTATGATCTGGGTGGCTACAACATGTTCGATTACACTCCAAAGGCAAGAGGATATTATCTTGTCGTGACCCCTGTAACAAGGGATGCACATATGGAGTCATTCACCGCATTCACTGGTTTACGAAGATGTGTTAAAGAAGTGAAACGTAAGTCGAAAAGCGCTGAACTTGCCGCAATCAGGGAAGCGGAACTTGTAGAGAAAGCAATGATCGGTCGTGTATTGGCACACAATCATCTGGAACTTGCTTAAATTAAATAATCATATCACAGAAAGGAAGAGGTAATTAAATCATGGCAAAGAAAAGAGGATTCGTAATATTCTCCCGTAAGGCAATTAATAATCGCATGAATCAGATGCGTCTCAAAAGAGATGCAATTATTGCGGACGGAGTTGAAAAATATCATGTCCGTCTGATGAGTGGAAACAGCAAAACAGGTATTAATTGCCGTACCTGTTCTCTTATTCCCGGAGTTGATTGTATAAACTGCGTGGGCAAAGACGGAAAAGGCTGCTTGTATGGTGGTTGTTATGATATACAGAACGTCTGCTGGCTTCCTGATGTACAGGAAACACGAGCTATTAACTCTGCTATCCACAAGGAAGATCCCGAAAGATATTGGGCAGAAATGGCAATGCAGGTTCGTGCACAGTTCGTAACGGAACTCCGCATCAATGTAGGTGGAGACCTCACCAATGAGGATTTCTTCTACATTGAAGACATGGGCAAGGCAAACCGCAATTGCCATCATTTATTCTTTACAAAGAATGACCACGGAATCGCCAAGTTTATTGAAGCCTGTGGTGGTATTGAGAACACACGTTATTTCAAAAACGTACATCCTGTTCTGTCCGCATGGAAAGGAATGGATTTGTACAATCCTTATAATCTTCCCGTTGCTCATGTAAAGTTCCCTGATGGAACTTGCACTGCGGAAAATTGGGAACTCGTATATGTGTGTGGCGGTAACTGCTCTGAATGCTTCTATCACTATGCCAATGACAACAAAAAGGCAAGTGGTTGTTGGGGGCTTAAGTGCGGTGAAGCGGTTCTATTTGACGCACATTAATTAAATATCGATCGCAGAAAAGTTCACAGAATATTCACAACTTAGTGGACTTTTCTGTGGTATGATAGATAAAGTGACAAGTGAAAATTAAATAGAGAGGAATTTAAAATGAAAAGAGAAACACTTTACTCTTATTTCGGTACACCTTATAAGATGGGACTTATTAGAACGAATAATAAAATCCATTCGTATAAAGTTCCCAATAAAAATAAAACCGCCTTTTATGCGGTATATTATTATCCGAATCATAAAGGATTCTACGAAATCCTCAAGTATGATCTCAACAGCTGTCAGCTTACGACAGCTTGGGAGAATTTTGACGGGTTTCTTATGATAGAAACACCTAAATTCAAGTCATTCATCAAAGCTGTAGCTTGGTTGAAGAAATATGTAAATGAATTAATTTAAAGAAAGGAGCAAAAGCAAATGAAACCAGTATTTACAAAAGAAGGAAAAGAAACTGTTAAAAACTTCATTATGAATCTTGTGGCACTTCAGAAAGAAGTAGTTGATGGTGGTAAAGCAGATATTGGGGATTATGAAATTCCAACAGAAGAAGATATTCTTCAGGACATTTTCTTTTATGAAGATGATTTCGAAAATGGAATCTGGTATCCCGTGGTCGAGGACAGTGATTATGGAGAATGGCTGTTTTTGAAACATGGTGAAGATTACATTTGGGAATAAGAAAGGAGCAAAAGCAAATGATCCTGAGATTTAAAACTATCGATGCAAAAGCAGGAAGTCACAGATATGACTGTGTGGCTTTCAATACAGAAACGGAACTCTATTGCAGTCAGGATTGGGTCAAGACCGATCCAATGACAAAATGTAAAATTGTCCAGTCCAACATGGACATTCAGGACATCATTTTGGAATGTGACTTTAACGGATATGGTGAAGCCCATTCCAGAGATGAATTCTTTGGAATTAAAACCGAAACAGAAGACCTGCCGTTTTGTTAAAGAAAGGAGCGAAAGCAAATGGAGTGTGAAGGATGCCTGTGCAAAAACTGCGAGAACCACAACAACTGGTGTTGTGACTGTGACATTTGTGAAGACGAAGATATGACCGTTTTTGCTTGCAATCACTATAGAAAAACGGTATTCGTTGGATACGATGAAATGGGTAGACCATGCTTTAAATTAGGTGAAGCCGTGCCTGAAAGGAACTGAAAGGAAATTAAATAATGCCTGACGAATTAAAAAAAGCGGCTAAAATCGTTTGTAAATATTGTTATTTAAAATATGAGTGTTGGTGTGACGCTTGTATCGTAACTAAAATTAAAAAAGAATTTAATGAAGAGGAGAACGAACAATGATTATGACTACAAAAATGGAAGGAATTTTCCTGTATTCTGATAGCAATAAAATGGGCATCTTTATTGCAGCCCAGAATGAAGAGAAAGAAGAAGAAATTTACGATGTAGCATCCAAGGCATATGAAGATTGGATGTGCTGTGAAAATGATTCCGAAGACTGGGCAATTGGTGATTGGGTAATGGAACAGTTAGCAATTGCGGGTTTTGAAAAGGAAGAGGATTATTATATGTTCTATGATAGTGATTGGGATTAAGAGAAAGGAGACATATAATGATAAAAAGGTACATGAAAGAATATGGAAATGACATTTTGAGAAGAAAAAAAGAAATGTCTTATCCCAAAGAAAAACTGACAGAAATACATATAAGAATTAATAAAGTCATAAAGTTATATGATAGAGGGTATCTTACAGTAACAGAAACGATGAGGGTACTTGTAGACATCGACAATGATTATTGAAAGGAGATTGTATAATGGGGAATGGTTACAGATTTAATGTAGCATACAATGGAAAACATCTTTTCGCCACTGATCCTGAAACAGTATGGATCAAGAAAGAGGCAAAAGAGTTATACGAAATATTAAAAAAGAAATTCCCTAAATCTGAAGGGTATGAAGTTTCGGTAACTCGTTGGGAATCGCTTGGACACCATGTAGATTTTGATTAAAAAAGGAGATAAATAATGGAGAAAAAATTACTGGAAGCAGTTGATATGGTGTGTCTGAACTGTGTAGAAGACACACTCACAGACAATTCTTGCTGTGAGAAGTGCCCAGTAAGACGTCTTGTGGATGTTAATACTGATTCCAAAGAAAAGGAATGGGATTTTGAAGCAAAAATAAGTGGTTATTTTCATACTGTAATCAAAGCTGAAACTGTTGAAGAAGCAAAAGAAAAAGGACTGGAAGCATATTATGAAACTAACTTTTCGAACATGGAAGATATAGAAACTGAACATTTATGTGTAACCGATGAAAAAGGAAACGATTACTATTATTAAAAAGGAGGTAATTAAATGAAATACTTTAAAGCAGTAATCGAAGAAACTCGTAGAAAAACAGTCTTTATTCAGGTTCCCGATGATGGTGACAGGGACTTAGCCATCAAGCAGATTGATGCCGGTATGGTGGGGGATCTTTCAGAAGAAGAAAGTGAAAAACTTGCGCTCTGCGACTTTGACAGGGATCTTGATTATGATGAGAACCGCATTGTCAGCATCGAAGAAGCAGACATGGAAAAGGAAGAAGAGTATGCCGAAAGGTATTACGAATTTCCTGAGTGCGTAATGTGGGACGAAAAACAGAATTGTATTACGAAAGGATGGTGTGATTAATATGTTACAATTAAAAAAAGACAAGACCGTAGGCAAACATTTCAGTTCTGATTGCCGGGTATATTCTGGCATCAAGGATGCGTTCGGGAACCGCTGTTATGTAGTAGAGAACTACAGGCTAAAAGAATTCAGAATAGTCGGAAAGAATCCACGCTATTCAACGGATAGAAAGAAATTACCCAAATACATTGTTGTGCCGAAATACTTGCCCGTAACTGACTTAAACAGAAGCGTGGCAAGAGAACTTGAAGCCACATTTCCTGATTATATTCATAACATGTGGACGATTTGGAATGATTAAAGAAAGAGAGATAAAAGAAATGACAGAACTTGAGAAAATCCTGAAACCCCTTATGGAAATTGCAGATGACGAAACATTCTGTGTAGAAGAGTACGAAGCTATTAAAGACTACATCGAAGCAAAAGAATTTATAAATGTCACCACTGAAGACTGGCAGGAAATCGCAGCTCGTGGTTATGACACAGGTTGGTTGATTGAGAGCTATGTCCCTTATTTGCCAAAGGAAAAGAAATTGAATATGGCAAAACAGATTTGGGATGAACTTGCTGACGTACCTACTATCGATGCAGAATATGATTTACTGATTGACGCCGATTTTAGGTGTTGGAATAAAGGAAGTACAGTAATTGAAATCTGGCAGGATATTGAACATTGGTTTGGTGTGAGTGTTGCTGTTGACTTAATGAATATGTAAAAGAGAGGTAATAAGAATTCAATTCTTTTATGTAATGAAAGGAGACAAAAATTAATTATGGGTAAAGAAGAAATGTACAGTTTAGGGGAAGTAATTTTTGATATGACACTTGCAGTTCGATTTTGGATGCCAGAAGATGTCGATATTGATTCAAGAGAAATTTATAACAACATTTATAATTGGGCGACAGAATTTGAAAAAACATATCTTCATAGTAACGAAGATTATTATGGCACCATTGATGAATTTATAGGAGAAAAACTTAGTGAAACGTATCCCGAGTGGTTTGATTAAGAAAGGAAGTGATAATTAAATGCCTACAATAACAAAACATGCATCAATGCGAATGTCACAAAGGTGTGGTATTCAAAAGAACACACAAGCCAAAGTAGTTCGGCGTGCGTGGCGTCATGGAGTCACGCATAGTGAATCATCTATAGATATTAATTTAAAGCGTTGGATCGATAGCCTTTATCTGTCACAGCGTAAACCGAATAAGATACTGCTTTATGGAAACGGAGCATATTTATTTAAAGATAATGTATTATTAACTGTAATACACGTCCCTGAAAACTTACAGGGAAGTGTAAATTATATAAGAGGCATAAAAGGGAATACATTAAATAAATAAAAGAAAGGAAAATTGAATGAAATCGTACAAATATAGTTGTGATGGTGGAACGATTTTATTTGGAAATGAACAGTGGAATATAGCAATTCCAAATGATTATGGAGACGGTACACATAATGTAAGAGTAATGTCGGAAAAAGAGTTTATATGTAAATATAAAAATAAAGGATATAGATGGAGAGGAGAATGTGAAGGTGAGTTTGATATTTATGATTATGATTATATTGAAGATGACCCGGAAGTATTAACTACTCTAAAAGGAAAATATAGTATTTACACTTGTTCTGGAAATGTATTATTCGTAAAATAAAAAGAAAGGAAAATTAAATATGAGAGCATATAAATTATTGAGACTGTTAAAAAGTGATAATCAATTACATCCTTTATTTATTAATAAAAAAATGCCCACTCCAATTGGAGAATGGCTTCCTGCTGAAGCCCACAGGACTCCCGGTTACGCTTTTAGACCGGGATGGCACTGTTGTTTTTTACCATATGCACCCCACCTTAAAACAGAACTCTCTAATGGAGAGAAACGAGTTTGGGTTGAATGTGAAGTCGAAGACACAACTATATATGACCGCCCTTGGAACCAGGGTGGTCAGTGGTTGCTTGCACAGCGTATGAAAATAAACCGAATCCTTACAATGGAAGAAGTTAATGAAATCCTTAAAGAAAACGAAAAAGAGAAAGGAGTCGCATGAAAACTGGATATGACTGCACAGCGGTGCGTAAGTTTATCGATCACTACAGAAATGAGTGCTGGAAAGCAGATAAAGAACCTGACATCATTACACTTCAGGAAGGAACGTTGGGATACGGAACCATGGTGCTGAAGTGTGATGGTTTTAAAACAGTCATCATTAAAGAGTTCTATGTAAACCATTGGTCAAGTTTACATACAATTCGGTGCTATAATAAAACGCCAAAGAAATATCTCATATTAATTGAGAGAAAGGAAAATGAATATGGAAATGATTAATTATGACGCCCGTCAGCCTTGGGAAGATTTAGCAAACGGAATTATCATCAGAGCAACTGATGATTATAAACAGGCTTTAAAAGATTTAAAAAAAGCCATAAAAGAGAGTTGGGAACCTAAAGCACAAAACATTCTCGCTCAAAAAATTCGAGATTTAAATCGCTGGTTCAGAGGGAGCTGGTACGGAACATTAACAAATGTCGATCCCGATTATCTGATCCAGCATTTAAATAAAGAATACGGAAACGATGAAACGACAGTTATTATTAACAATACAGTTTTTGAAAAAGAAAGGATATAATTAAATGACAGAAAGACTTATGAGCATTTGGAAACATGTTGACCGTATTGTTGACCCTGATCTTGCAGATGCAATTGAGGCGTCACTTGTTGACGATTATCTTGAAGAGAAATGTTATATTATCCCTGAAGAAGATTGGGAAGAAATCCAAACAAGGGGATATGACATTGAAATGATGTGTGCTGATGCAGACGAACAGCACGCAGAAGATCCTGTGTGGATTGAAACTGTTACAAACAGTTTAATTGATCAGGAAACAGAAATGTTTAAAAATGGAGATGTTTGCTTGATCGATTTTTGGAGAGGATATTATGCAGGAAAAAAAGTAGATGAAATTTCTATTCCTGATTTAGGTATAAATGGCGAGATATTGCTTTAATTAAAAGAAAGGAAAGCGGAATGATGAATCTATTTATTGTAACTCATAATTAAAGGAGATAAAGCAATATGAAAATGACAAGAGAAGATGCAATTGATTGTCTCGTAGATTATACTGGTTATTTTAATCGAGATGAAATTGGAACTCCAGCCATGGAATTCTGGATTAAAGATATGATGGAAATGGAGATCGGATGTGAATGTTTTTCAGACATTGATAGACATGCATGGCTAAATACGTTGTTTGGCTATGATATCGGTTTTGATAATGCAATGAAAATTGAAGATTGGTTATGGGGTGGTGAAATTAGACCGAAACAGTATAGAAATATGGAAGCACTTGATATAACTATTAATGACAAACCACTTATTCAGCAATGTGTAAAAGAACTTAACCTTAACCTATCATTTAATAAGTGGATAACAAAAGAACCTGATGTTTATCGATACGATTTTAATTAAAAGAAAGAAAGGTAAAGGAGAAAGCGAATGTTAAACAAAGATATTTACGCTATTTATACAGAAAACGATGAACGTAGCGGAAGCATAAAAGAATTGTTTTTCTCATTTGAAGAAGCTAAAGAAAATAGATTCAAATATGCTAATTGGTTTTGTCCAAATGGAGATATTTGGATAGATTTGTATAGAGCAGAAAAACCTTTTTATTCTTCTCATAGATGGCATATTCTTCCAGACGGCACTATTGATTATGAACACAAATATAATTTTTGATAAAAGGAGATAGTTAAATGGAAAAGAAAAACGAAAAACTCATCCCTGTGTGCATCTATTGTGATTCTACTGGTTTGTTTTCTGAAGAAGAATGTTGTTCTGAAAACTTAACAGATATGTTATTTCCTGAATGGATCGTCAGAGAATGGTATAAGGAAAATGAAAAAGCATGCATTGAAGATTGTAAAGCAGAGCACGAAGAACCGTGCTTTGAGAATTGGATTAATAATTCATATACAGCCGATAGCACAGACGGTCTTTATAATTTTGCTGTACAGAAAGGATTTGATCCATTCTTTTGTATGTCGGAAGGTCATAAAGATGCTGTTGTATATGAAGATCATGAAGGTAAAACGATTATAGTATATAAAGGTAAATATCTTGACTGCCGTAAATGGGCAAGAGAACATGAATGGAAATATGAATATTATTATACATCCTTAGAAACACTTGAAGAAGAGGAAGAAGAAGTTAATTTGAAAATGCTGTTTGGTTAATTAAAGGAGATTTAAAAATGACAAGATATGAACAACTTACAAAGAAAGACCTTGAAGACCTGACCCCTGAAGAAGAGAAATATATGACGGATATAGAAATCGCTTATTATAGAGACAGAGTTAATCAGTTAAGGAAAGCAGATATTTCTGATTACAAAATTAGTGCTTATCTTCATGATCTTTATGAAGATTATGTAATCTTTGATGATGTTCCTCTTGCTGATGCATATGGTATTTCCGATGATGATTGGTCTAAAGGAATGGATTATTATTGGAATGACATGGAAGAAGACAATCCATTAAGAGATTAATTGAAGGAGATGAATAATGAATAAATTTGAAAAAATGTACAAAGGTTCTTACTACACAATCATTGGTTGTGGTGGTGACTTAGAAGAATGGAAAGATGGATACAATAAACTGCTCAACAGACGTGGAATTGGAATCCCGAAAGAATGGGTTCATTTCACAGGGAAGGAAATGAATGAGGAATATGATTTAGAGGGAAACAATGCGTATCCTGACGATCTTAACTTCTTGGCTTTTAGCCTTGAAGGATTAGATATTGGAAAACTTGCAATATTTAAATTACAGGCACAAGATAGATGGTTTGATGATATTGTAGATAACAACAGAAGCAGACAGGAGGAAAGCAAATGAGTAGAAGGGTACTTGCATTTGAAACACACAGAACTGGATATGAAATTGATCAGATTGCTGATAGCGCAATCACGGTAAGAGAACTTAAAAACTTTCTTGAAGATTATCCTGATGATATGTTGGTCATTTTTAAAAATAACCATGGATATACATATGGAAATTTTGATCTTGATACTTGGGCAGATGGTGTAACAACTTATAAAGAAAGATATGATGAAGAGTATAATGAAACGGAATTTGTTAAAGAATAATTAAAGGAGAAAAATAAATGATTAATTTTGATCCTAAAATTAGTGGTACACGAGTTACAGGAAGTGAAATTGATGAGATAATGCAGAATATTATCTTTGCTTCACAGTTTATTACATTAAAAGACTGTATAAAGAAAATTCACCGTCAGGAATCAATGAACTGGATCCTTGATACTTTACGATTTTATAAAGGACAATATGCGGGTGATTGGTGTGCTATCATTGAATGGGATTCTATCGCAAAATTAACTGTAATGGAAAAATATCCTGAAGTAGAGAAACAGTTCATTGAATATTTCGGTGAAAATTGGATGAAACATTATATTAGATTTAATCATTAATAAGGGAGAATAAAAATGAAAATTAAGAGTGTTGAAAAATTTAGAAATGAACTGTATAAGAATCTTAAAGAACTTTGGTTTGGAGCTGAATACACAATTTATGAAGCATCAAAGTGTATGTTTAAAAACGAAGATCTTAAACCTGAAAATAGAAATATATTAGGATGCAGATCTCTTGAAAATGTTCTGGTAATACAGAAATCTCATCGTGATGAAAATTTTAAACAAATCATAGATGATGAATTACTTGTCACGGTTTGTGACGATGGCGTTTATTTCCATACAAAAAATACAAAAGAACAAAGATTTTGTTGGTGGGATGAAGTACGCTTTAAAGATTGTTTCACTAAAATGCTGCTTGTAATGGAAATTACAATTAAAATTGTAAACTTTACAAGATAAAAAGGAGAACGCAAATGATTAAAAAAGAATATAAGAAAATCTGCAAACGTTTTGATGATGTAATGTGGGATATCGGGTGTGAGTATCTTACATTATCCGATGGTAAAAGCGAAATCTTTTCTGATCGGCGCTATTACAATGTTGAGCATGGAGTCACATTACAGTGGATGGCTGATGAAGCTGAATACTGGCTCAGTTGCTACTATGAACCCGGACATTGCCGTTGTGATGATAAACATGACGGAAAAGAGGGGTATAAAATCTGGCTTTCAGAAACAGGGAAATTAAAAAGGCTTATTAAAGCTATAGAGAAATTTGGAAATCTTAATATTTGTATTGAAGAAAAGGAGAATTGAAATGACTATCACAGAAATGATGAAAAAACATTATGACGAAATCATCAAAGCAATGAAGCGTGTGTATGAAGATTCACTCCATGTTCCTCATTGTGTTTATTGCGTAGATATGGATACAGAAGACGGAACAATTGTAGTTCATGTTTTCCCTGATGACAATTCTTGGATGGAAGGTTATTACAGAGTATGGACATGTGACAATAGAAACTGGGATATCTTCAGTGGGGATGATCGATCCTACAAATGGATTTATAAAGAAAGTATTGAGCCATTGTTGAATGAAGAAGAGAAAAGAAAAGTCGATTTGTTCATCACAAAATATCAGGCAAACAATCCTGATGAAGATGACGAATATTGGATGTATTCTGAAGTGATCGATTATATTGAAAATGAATTCCCAGATCGTTGGGAAGACTTCGAAAACGATGTAATCCAAAGTGAATTAGATTGTACAGAAGAAGATTATTTCACAGATATCCTCGATGAAAGGATCAGAGACAACGAACAGTATGAAGAAATGTGGGGGGACGAAGAATGAATATTGAGATGATTGAATTTGAAATGAATACATGTATTAACGAAAAAGAAACTTTTGTTGTGTTATATGATAAAACTTTTATACCAGAAGAAAAGGTAAAATCTCTCATCAATAAATCAGCAACTAGATTGTTTGATTATGATTTGCCAGCTTTTCTTTGTTGTGTATTTATGACAAAGACTACATATGAAAACGTATTTAAAAGTTTGAAAGGGAGAGTGTATTAATGAAAAAATATAATTATGTTATCTATCAGGCAAAAATTGAAGCACCTTTTACATTTCTTGGCTGGGAAATAGCTAATAAACATGCCAATTGGTCATTTGATCCGTATCGTTCCGTATGGAATGGAACCGAGGAAGCTGCTGATGATATGGATCTGGTGAATTATCTTTGGGAAGTGTTCAATATTAAGCAGCCCGCTGGATACAGAGCACGTTCTTTGAGCGTAAGCGATGTTATTAGAGTCGAAAATACGGAAATGGATACAGTTAAATATTACTATTGCGACAGTTTTGGTTGGAAAGACATTACAAAAGAAATTGAAGAAAAGGAGGTGTAAACATGAAAAATGGTTGGCACAAGATTCAGGGCTATGATGTTTATATAGAGGATAATAAAGTATTAAGAGGGACACTTGGTGAGGGTTCCACTTACAGAACAGCTTATCCTTATAAGTGGGATAAAACATATCGCTGCTGGATTAAAAATGCGGGTGTGAGCGTAAATAGTTTTCGTAATGGCGTAAAAAGAGAATCTGTAATTATGGCTTAAAGAAAGGAATGTTAAAATGAAAATTGATACAAATGATATTTGGGTATATGAATTTGAGGGTGGTGATTGCGGAATCGTAATTGCCAAAACATATGGAAATGCACTTGATGAATTGAGAAAAATGTATACACAAGTAGATGAACGACTTGACGGAAATTGGTGTAAGAAAAATGGTTTTAGTTGGGGATTAGATGTCACAGAAATTGAGATGTTTAAACAGAGCGAAAACGGAAAAGTACTTGTAACGATACCTTATTAAAAGAAAGGAATTAAATTATGCTGATTTATATTACAGATAACATGGATGGATATGTTACATTGAAAATTGTTGATTGTGATTATGCCTTTGGGTTTGGTGCTTTTATAGAAAAATATGGAAGCGAGATAAGATGCACACAAAAAGATGTGTATGCTGTAATGTCTGACATTGATGGTTGGTATATGGACACATTTAAAGATGGTTGTGTAAGATTTGAGTTTGGTTAATTAAAAGAAGGGAGAACAATATGCCACGTAAAGCAAATCCTTATAATTATGTTAAAACTTTTCTCGCAGATCTCGATAATCGTTTGATGTCAGGAATCCGACCTGTATACATTGAAAAAGATGAAGAAAGAAACGCTTATTACGTCTGTGTATTTAAACAGCGAGAAGATGGAAAAGAAGCGCCTGTAGCATTTTATACAATCCCGGCAAAAGAAATGGAAGATTATCTGCAATCAAATGGGTGGTTCGATTTAACGGAATTTAAACCGGAAAAATCGATGAAAAAATTGTGGGATGATCTTGATAGTACAGATGGTTATCTGGTTCATACTATTAAAAAAGATAGCAGAAAAACCACTATTCTTTTGAGCAGAGAAGAAAGATTTGGTCTTTCATCCATAACTTATATTGATCCTCAGTTAGTAAAATGGATCAATTTAAATAAATATAGAATCTATTGTAATGGAAATACAGGACTGATTAGGATTTATGCAGACAATGACAATTGGGAAAGAGTTGCAGTGATTGCACCCAAGTATACGAGGGACTGATATGATATATGATGTTAGTTTAAAAATTTTAATAGTATTAACTACAATTCTTATAACAGAGGTAGTTATCGAAATATTCCTTCCAGTGATTAAAGAAATTATTAAAGAATTCACAGAAAATGAGGAAGATGAAAATTAAATATTTACAACATTGATTTTACATGCTATAATAGCGGGTGGTTGGGGTGGGTGATATA